>ENA-OWPI01000697-OWPI01000697.1-marine-metagenome-genome-assembly--contig:-NODE-697-length-43971-cov-6.764751_pt1 | contig 43971 bp, 37 predicted proteins | sample MGYA00238138_ERZ651775 | MGnify/ENA primary metagenome ERZ651775 (study PRJEB26906, sample SAMN06265043) | marine metagenome | isolation source: Helgoland LTER site | place: Germany:Helgoland, sampling...
CTAATGTTCGATATTTCAATAGAGTTATCTACTAAAACAATAAAACGGTTATACTTTTATAAAGTGTAACCGTTTTTTTTATTACTAACGAGGGCTATTCAATTAAGGAAGTATGAACAAATCTTCAACTGAACAATTTAAAGTCTTTGAAATTTTCAATGCTAATACGGTAGATGGGACATACACTCCATTTTCTATGGCATTAATACTCTTTCTTGAAACCTCCGCTTTTATAGATAATTCTTGCTGAGTTAAACCAAAAGACTTCCTCAGTTGTTCTAAATTATTTAAAAGTTTTGTATGGTTCCTTCCCATAGTTATTCCTTTTCATATTTTTCAACGGCATCAGTTAATTCCTTTCCAGTATTTGGATAGAGGTAGCCTGCAATCATTGTCCCTACTCCGATAAATACAACCAAAGCTCCAACGCCTTTTAGGATACTTCCAATTGCATAATATCCCAAAAGGTATAGACCAATACCAACAAAAATTGTGATGACTCCGTTTCTACGATAATCTATTGGCTCCTTTTTTCTTTCATCAAAAATAGATAGTAATTCTTCTAATTTTGAAGAGTCATCTATATTTTTGGAAATCTCTATTATAGTTTTATTTTTCTCTTTACCTTCTTTATATTGCCAGTAAAATACCGACACTGGTATTATTACTCCAATTAGCATTCCAAAAAGCGGTATAATATTTTCCATAATTTTATATATCTTATTAATGTAACGCAAACGTAACATTTATTTTTATGATACGCAAACGTTACATTTAAATAATTTCTTAAATTTTATGAATCAGTAATTCTATTTTATCTGCAGCAGCGTTAAATTCTTTTGGAGTTAGACTAATGTTCGATATTTCAATAGAGAACTCTACTAAAACAATAAAACGGTTATACTTTTATAAAGTGTAGCCGTTTTTTTATATTTGAGCATGTCAAAAAGAATTTTTTATCCTCTTTTTTTGTTATTAATTCCTTTAATTGGAATGACTATCACTGATGAAATTAACTGGAGTCCATTTGATTTCATTATTATGGGTTCTCTACTAATTTTCCTTAGTATTGGAATTAATTTTGTGAGTAATCGTACAAAGAATTTAAAAAATAGAGTCCTATACATTGGAATATTGGTTATAATATTTATGTTAATATGGGCAGAGTTGGCAGTAGGTCTTTTTGGAACTCCTTTTGCAGGTAGTTAAGTAAACAATCGCTTCAGTTTTGCTGCAGCTTTGAATAATAGGGTGAGGGGAAATCAAAATCATATTAGTTCAACTTTCCAAAATAAAATTGATTGATTTGATTGTGTTTAAAATATCTCTTGCATTAAAACTGATGTTCGATATTTCAATAGAGTTGTCTACTAAACAAGACTGATCGGTAATTCTGCCGGTCCGTTTTTTATTTTCACCATCGTAAACTCCTGTAAATAAATGGATTAACCCAAAGACCGGGTTGAGATCTGAGATTCAATATATTCTGTCGTTTGGGTCTATGACTATCCCCTCTGGAAACAAAAAATTTTTGAAGTGATCATTTAATCACATATTTTACAAAGGTTTCTACTGAATTCAATCAATTCAGAAACCTTTTTATCCAGGTTAGATATTTTAATTTAAAAATCGTCCAATTTTTCTTCAATTTCTACCAATTCGAATGTTACAGGACCAATAAAACGATTGTATAATTCTTTATCTATTTCAACAAATGCGAATCGACTATCCAAAGTTTCTTATTTAGTTTTTAACTTTTTAAATCGTTTCTTAAGAGTCGTTTGGTCTTGATACATTTTCGAACTCTGACCATTCACCGTGAGCTTTATCTGTTCTTTAAAAACTTCTTCTAAATCTTCCTTTAATATAAAATTCACAAGAAGATTTTGAAAAATATTGTGCAGACCTTCTTTAATTGACTTTTTGAAAGTAGATTACACTGTTGTTTTTTTATGTAAAAATAATTCTGACATGGAAATTAAAATTTTTGAAACCGCTAGAAATGGAAATAAGCATACAGAATTAAACGAATTTAATATTTCTGGAAAAATCTCTGAAATTCATTTTATGTGGCTTATTTTTCAATGTTGTCAATAAATTTTTGGCGGAGGAACAGGAGGCACAGGAAGTTTATACATTCATTTTTATCATCCCCTTTACCCTTTGTAAATAGCAACTTCTATGGGTAATGTGGTCATAAACTCAGTCATAAAATAATTTAGTAGTGCTGCAACTTTGAATCATAGGGTCGAGTTCCCAGTTAAGCTATAAAACAAAAGCAAAATGGAGTGCTCTAGGACTTTTTAAGATTTAAATTTTATCAAATTATTTTCAGTGGATAGAAATAGTTGTCATTGTTTATAAATATCATTGATAGTTCTACTATTTTAGATGAAAATATTCCCTTTGTATAAAATTTTTACAGCTAGCGACTTTGTATATGAGCTTAAAAAAAATATTTTTAAGTGCAATCATTCCGTTCAGTTATTCATCACCGAATTTGATTTGTTAGCTCTTTCAAACGAAATTATTGAGCTTTTGCCTACAGAGAGGAGCATTGATATCGTGATATCTTCGGTAAACCAAAAAAAATCATTGCGGTTGGTTAACCTTTTCAATAGAATTGTTCAATCTGGCGGAACTGTATATTGGAATGAAAATCATGACTTATATCAAAACGCTGTTCATTTTATGATATTGGATAAAACTTTTGTGATCAATAAGTCTGATCATTATGTTGGGGAATCTTCAGAAGAGAAGATCAAATATTTAAACAATCTTTTTGATAATTTTCGATTAAGTTCAAACCAAATAAAGCTTATAACTGGAGATATTTCCATCAAGTTGGAAGCAGAAAAAACATTTGTTGAAAAAAATAAATACGTAAAAATAAAGTGGGAGGTTGAAAACGCTCATCGAGTCTCGTTTGAAAACAGTAAGGAAGAACTAGAACACTCTGATGAGATGGAAATATTGATAAAAGATGATACTGTAGTAAAATTAGAGGCAGAAAACAGAGAAACCAAGCAGTCAAAGCAGTTGATCATTAAAGTGCTAAAAAGTAATGCTGTAGAAATCACTGTTGAGGCTTTGGATGAGACTTTAGAAGAGTACTTGGTTTTGAAAGGATCAGGATTTCAAAATGAGGAGTACTATGCTTTTCAAGGCCAACGAATAAGGCTTTCGTGGAATATAGACACCATGGGAAACTTCAGCGAAAAGGTCATTGGAGACCTACCCTTAGAGGGTGAATACTTCTTTTTTTTGATTCACAAAACAACCTATGAATTCACCTATGATTCTATCTACGGTACTCAAAAAAACAGAATCATAATTAATCCTGTAGAAGAAAAATTAGAAGAGGACGAAGGAGTTCATCATAAAGAAAGGAAAACTCTCTTCGATTTAGCAAAAGTTTTTAGTAGATTTAAGAAAAAAAAATAAATAGCGTTAAAAAAGTATTCACTATATATATAATAGATTAAAATTTTGCTAATTCATGGGGTCTAATGAGCCAAGTTTAATGAGTAACTTCTTTTTGAGATGTTCAGGAGCAAGTGTTGATATTATCAGCAAATGCCCAGAGTTTGAGAGAATAAAATACGCCAGTATTGGTGTGACTATTTTCTTTACTTCTGTCTTGGCATTTATTTCATCCTTTTACGGCTTATCTCAAATTTTTGATTCTTACTTTATTGTCTTTCCTCTAGCTGTCTTTTGGGGTCTCATTATTTTTAATTTAGACCGATACATCGTACAGAGTCTAAGAGCTGGAGATTCAAAATATCAAAACCTTATCATTTCAATTCCGCGATTGATTTTAGCAATTTTGGTAGCAATTATTATTTCAAAACCCCTTGAAGTAAAACTATTTGAAGATGAAATCAATGCCTATTTGGTTCAGGAGAATATTGATCGTATTTACACTATCGATAAAAAATACAAAAGCGATCTTTTGAATTTGAATGAGCAAAAAGCTGGCTATGAAACTGCTTTTGAAGAGAAATTAAAACTACGCGAAAAGTATTACGAGGACTATACATGTGAATGTAATGGTACTTGTGGTACTGGACTCAGAGGAAGAGGAAGAGAATGCGAGGAGCGTAAAATGAAGTACGATCTTTTTTCTGCTGAAATTGAACTTGAACGAAAAAAAATGGATGATCTGATAGGGCGGATTCTTCAAAAAGAAACTGAATTGTGGAATCAAGTTAGTTCAGAAAAAGAAACGCTACAAGCAACAACCAATATGGGGTTTTTTGACAAAGTCGGTGCCTTGAGTGAGGTAGGAAATATGGCCTCTGTTTTCATTATGATGATTTTTATTTTGATTGAAACAGCTCCTTTGCTCACAAAGTTATTATCCAAAAAAGGTCCTTATGATAATCTTATCATGCAGGCAGAATTTGAATTTGAAACCAACTTTTTAAAAGTGAAAGATTTTAATCTTAACCAAAGAGAAAAAAATAAAGAGCTCAACAAAATTTCTACTGATTTAGAAAAAAAATCCATTGAGACAGAATTGAAAAATTCAATGAGAGAAAAAGCTTTACAACGATATGAAGAAATAAGAAAAGATGAGAATTCGTTTTCAAACAACTAGTAAACCATGATTTCTAGAGGAATTATATTTTTTGCGGTAATTTTTGTGTTGTTCTCATGTGGGAGTAGCATGAAGGCATTAGAGTCTGTTGTAGAATCAAACCTAAAAGTAGATCCAAAACTCAAGAGTGGATTGGAATTCGCTAAGTCTATACTTGAAAATGATTCCCTAGTCCAAATAGTTGCACCCAATGAAAAAATAGCAGCCTTGGATGCCTCAGTACTTGATAGTTTATACACTGTTCTTTTGGATGAAAAGGAGTTGGTTATGGATATTGCTTACAAGCCATTTTACGATTTATTGTTGAAAAAAAATCTTACAGATACAACATACTTGACCAATATTTACGCTAAAACGCCAACAGATGGCTCCCCATTGAGCTACGAATTTGATGTCTTAAAAAATGATGTCATCGTCTACTCAATCGAAAACATAAAGGGCTTTAAGGTTGACGAAATTTCAATCATGGAAGGTGGTAGTTACCGCATGGTAAACCAAAAGCTTAAAAGAAAGCAAACGGATGCCGGTGCCATTAGAATTATGGATGATAACACACTTACCTTAAATATCATCAATGATGGTTTTTTTAAAAACAAAGGTTTCTTTGGTTCAAATGTTAAAATCCAATTAAAAAAAGTGTCTCCTTTTAATCTCACATACGAGGAGGTGTTGGACAGTGTTCCCCTAACTAAAAAGTCTATTGAAATTGTTGTGGATACAATTTACAATTCTAATTATGAGCGAAAGTTTAAATTAAACTCCATACTTGATATTACTGGTCAAGACAGAATGGTAATACCCATTGACGTGAATCAAGAAGACATGGATCTTATGGGTTGGGGATATTGGGTTGGTTTGAACAATTTCAACTCACTGGATTGGGCTAGTGATGAAGACAATGTCATGATTAATTATGCAAAACAGGAGTTATTTAATGAGGATTCAAAGCTGTACTTGCAGGCGTCTGATAATGACAATATTAAGTTGAAGATCAACAACTTTAGTTTAGATAGCCGAACACTGAATTATTCCACAAACTACGCCTTTTATAAGACTGATAATACTATTGAAAGACCAGACAGGAGGGCTGAAATTATTCTTAATAATTTATCAACCATAAATTCTTTTGACATTCAATTAGGTCTGGTAACTGTTTTCTTTAAAGAGCGCCAAGTGGAACTAGAAAAAGAGGTTTACGAAATCAAAAAATTAATCAAACTCACCCTAGAAGAAGAAGAATGAAAAATATTTCCAAGATTTTTTTCGCTTTTATGCTATTGATTTCATTTTCATCATTGGAGTCTTGTACTTACATAAAAAAAGCAGATTCAGGAATAAGAAAAGCTTTTGGTTCTGTAAACAGATTTCAACGTCAACAGAAATTATATTCGAGAAGACTCGGATTGGATGAAAAAAATAATTCCGAAAAGCAAGGCGAAGGTGATGAGAATAGAATGGTTAGAAATCCCATTCAGCAAAAAAACATGATCAATGATTATGGATATTTGTTTGAAGGAATCAATGGTTATAACCCAGGGGTAATTGTCAATTACAGCAACAGCGACAGTACTTCAAATGTTTTTGAAATAGAAAGTGAAAAATTTAAAAGCATTCAGCCCAACCGAGAAGTTTTTGGGTGGCATCCTTATTGGATGGGAAACCGTTGGACAAATTATCCTTTTGAGTTGTTATCCACCATATCGTACTTCTCCTACAATGTGAATCCAAGGACTGGATTGAGTTCAAATCCTTCTCAGATTGAAGATTGGAAGACTACTGCCATGATAGATTCAGCTAAGGCTAAAAACACACGAGTACTTTTGACTGTCTCCCTACAAGGAAAGACCAATCAGGATCAGTTTTTGACAAATGAATTATTGTGGAACAACTTATACCAAGATGTATCCAAACTCATTTTAGAACGCAATGCAGATGGTGTTGATTTAAACTTTGAAGACCTTCCTTTTGGACTTAAAAGTGAATTCACAGATTTTGTCGATGGATTCGATCAATACTTAACGCTTCAGTTCCAAAACAATAATAGGGAGAATCCATTCATATCATTGACCTTACCTGCTCATAAAGACAGGGAACATTTCGATATCAAAAGGCTGGATGCCTTTATTGATCTGTTTATTATTATGGGCTATGATTACAATGGAACGAGTTCTCCAGATGCTGTATCACCTCTACAGTCAGAAGGAGTGTTTAGTTTAAAAAATACGGTTGAATATTTCAAAGAGAAAAATATTAATGTCAACAAAACTATACTCGCATTGCCTTATTACGGAATACTTTGGAATATAAATCCTTCAGGAGAAGATGATTTTAAGGCAAGTATAGAGCGAAAATTGACGTACAGCGAAATAAAAAATAATTTTTTAGATAATGAAGATGTTGGTTCTGAGGTTGAATTGGATCCAATCTCTATGAGTAAAATTTACAGGGCAGCATTTGAAGATAATTCCATCAAGGAAATTCATTACGATGATGCATTTACCCTATCAAAAAAGTACGATTATGCCATGAATAATAATTTTCAAGGCGTTGGCATTTGGGCATTGGGCTATGACAATGGCAATGACGAACTCTGGAATTTAATAGAGAATTATTTTTCTACTGATATTGCCGTATTCAATGATCCTATTAGCGAGGTAAATGGATTTCCTATAAAATTTGCCGAGAGCTTGGTGGTTCAAAAGGATGTGTTTATTGCTATTATCATATATTTTGTGTTGGCCCTGGTAACTGCCTTTGTGCTAATCTTGTCGGATTGGAGAATTAGAGATTCAATAATTAAAAACTCCATTAATCAGCTAATTGTAATATTCATCGGTTTTATATTATTGATTCCTTTGGTTGTTTTTGTAAGAGAAATTTTAGATAAAGGAGGCTTTTTTATTAAATCGAGTTGGGAAATTTACATAGGGTTTTTTGTTGGGCTTCTGGTCTTTTTTGTCTCCTCAAAACTCAAATGGAATAACACTTTAGAAAAACCGTAAATCAGTACTAATGAAAACAATTATTTTAAGGGAATTATTTTGGTTGGTTTTGAGTTTTGTGCTCTCTTTGGTTTTGTCATTCTTTTTTTTGGAGCTATTGGACTTGACTTCATCAGCTAGAGACCTCAAAAGAGTAGAGCAGATATTTTCAGTCCAATTGTATTTGATTGGTTGTGTCGTGTCATTTATATCAATCTATATTGTTAGAATTATTGTGACAGCAATAAAACTTTTGGTTCAAAACTAGTCTTCTATGATTCATAATATTATTACTTCCATTGCCGCTAAAGCAAATCAGTATATCAAAAATAAATTGTCAATTGATGAGGACATAGTGATTGTAAGAAGTTTGGTTGATATCAAGGGGAATTTAAATCAAGGCATCGAGAACAAAATAACAGTATTTCTATTGAGCATAGAGGAGGAAAAATTAGCTAAAAACAATTCTACCTTTAAGGGAATTACCAATCCTTCAATCAACGTAAATATCAACATTATGTTTGCATCCTATTTCACCGATGTCAACTATGTGGAATCCTTACGACATGTATCGTTAATAATCGATTTTTTTCAGAGAAATCCTATTTTTAATCATTCCAATACACCTGGGCTGCCAATTAGCGTACCGCGACTCCATGTGGAAATATATAATTTGAACATGCCCGACACTATGCGACTATGGGGGGCTATTGGAACAAAATATGTTCCTTCGTGTGCCTACAGAATCAAGCAGATAATTTTTGATTCAGATACAGTGATAGAAGATATTCCAGCAGTAATGGGAAATAATACTTGAGAAAGAGGCTACTATGAACGGGATGTACAATCAAATTAATTATACCTCAAATTATAAGAAAATTATTGAGGTTGAAGTGAATCACGATTATTTTAAAGACAAGAAATGCATTTCATTTGTTTTTAACCCAACTAGTGAAACCCTTTCTCTTTTTAAGAATTACGGAATCTTATTTAAAAGAACTCAAAGTGGTTTTGTCTTGATTAGTGGATCGGACTTAAGGTATTCAAGCGCATCTTTCAATGGACTGATTGAAGTTGAAATTTCAATCAGTAATAATGATCCTGTGTTTTTAAACTATTCTGAAATCTCTCCTTCTGCTGGTGAAGGATTTTTGTTTCAAAATAGTTTTGAAGCAAATACGCTTCACCAAGAAGAATATGTCGACGCTTCAGTACTTGCTCCTATTAACAACGACAAAGTCATAGGGGGAACAATAAAACTAAGCTTTAATCAAAATAATGAATTCTTTGGAGAAGGTTCTGAAAATTCAAATGCTGGTGGAGAAAAGTACCGTATCAATTTTAAATCAAGAGAGGTGGTAGTTCGCTATAACTTTTACAGTTCTAAAGAAAATCTTGATTTCTCTAATTTTTTTATTGCAGACGATGAAAATTCTTTTAAGAACGACTCTATTGAACAGAGAAAATTAGCGAATGGTCAAGAGGTATTCTGTATTCAGCATCCAACCCCGGTAAAACTTTCTCAGTTTTATGAAAAATCTCTTTTTTTAAAAAAAGACGATGGGTTTTTAAATACCTTTTCCATACAATTACCCCAACCTCAGGTGAAAAATGTCTCATTAAATAAAAATGATGGCAAATATTATGCTGATCTGTTTGTTTCCTTAGATTAATTACTTAGCTTTATACGACTATAACTATATTTAATTTTAAAACTCAATTATGGCTTCTAATTTAGCAACTCCAGGAGTTTATGTTGAAGAAAAAAGTTCGTTTGGAACATCAGTGGTTCCTGTGCCAACAGCTGTCCCTGCCTTTGTGGGGTATACTCAGAAGGCATTAAGAGGAACAAAATCTTTAACCAATAAACCCACCAGAATTACAAATTTTGGAGAATATGTAGAATTGTTTGGTGGTGCGCCATCTACTCTTTTCACAATTACTCCTCCAGCAAAAAAGACTAAACCTAAAGCAGAAGGAGATGCTCCTGCTGTTGAAACCGGTTCAGATTCCGAAAATTACACTTTGGAAATGGATGCATCAACTCGATTTTTGATGTACGATTCCATCAGACTTTATTTTGTCAATGGTGGTTCAGACTGTTATATTGTGTCTGTAGGTAGTTATTCCGATAAAATTTCTGCTAAAGATCTAAATGATGTTGCAGTAGGTGGTGGAATAGCGGCTTTAGAAAAATTTACGGAACCCACAATTTTGGCTATTCCTGAAGCAATTCTTCTTCCCGAAGCAGATTGCTATTCTATCCAAGCGGCAATGTTACAGCATTGTGGATATAAAATGCAAAACCGTTTTGCCATACTTGATGTTTTTGGTGGAAACGAAGAAAGAACTTTTGATGACAATGATGTAGTTGATAAATTCCGAGAAGGTGTTGGTTCCAACTTCCTTGCTTGGGGAGCTGCCTACTACCCATTGCTCAATACAACCATCGTTAATTCCTCGGAGATTGACTTCACTAGACTCAAAAATCCTAAAGGGCTTATTGATGTTTTAAATGCTGAAGTTGATGAGAACGTTGCAGCAGATAATATTTCTTCTGCAAGAGCACAAGGAATAAAAGCTGAGATTGCAAAAATAGCTACGACTACAGATGCTGATCTAATCAAGTCTCTACAGTCTACCTTGAGTGTTATCAGTCCGAAGCTCAACTCAATTTTAATTGATATTGCTGATGAATTAAATACCCTACCCCCTAGCCCAGCAATGGCCGGTCTATACTGTATGGTTGATAATTCTGTGAATGTTGCTAAATCGCCTGCTAATTTGAGTTTAGGTTCGGTAATTTCACCATCCGTTAATATTAATAATGAGAATCAAGAAGACCTGAACTTACCTTTAAATGGTAAAGCAGTAAACGCAATTCGCAGTTTTACTGGAAAGGGAACCTTGGTATGGGGTGCACGTACATTAGAAGGTAATTCAAAAGATTACCGTTACATCAGTGTTAGAAGAACAATGACCTTTATAGAACAAAGCATCAAATTTGCTGCTGAATCTTATGTGTTTTCTCCGAACAACGCTACTACTTGGTCTAGTCTTCGTGCTACTGTTTACAATTTCTTAAACAATCAATGGTCTTCTGGAATCCTTGTTGGTTCTACACCTCAAGATGCTTTTGAAATTGAAATCGGATTAGGGTCTACAATGACTTCAACGGATATATTGGATGGAATCCTTAAAATGACCATTAAGGTGGCCATCGTAAGACCAGCTGAATTCATTGTGATCACCTTTGAACAACAGCAACAAAAATCATAAAACTAATTTAAAATATATATATTATGGCAACACCAACCGCAGGAACGGGAGCAGAGCAAGATCAATATTGGCCGCTACCAAAGTTCTATTTCTCTGTAGATATAGGTGAATATACTGACTTACCATTTCAAGAAGTTAGTGGTTTAGATATAGAAACTGAAGCAATTGAATATCGTCATGGAAACAGTCCAGCCATGAGTGCTATTAAAATGCCAGGGATGTTTAAATTCTCTGACGTTACACTCAAAAAAGGCGTTTTCTCTACTGATAACGATTTCTATGACTGGATTTCTACAATTTCTTTAAACACTTTTGAAAGAGTTACAGTCGTTGTGAAATTACTAGATGAAAACGGAACACCAGCTGTCACATGGACATTGCTGAATGCCTTCCCATTGAAAGTTACACCAACTGATATGAATTCTCAATCATCAGAGGCAGGAATTGAAACAATTGTATTTGCTCACGAAGGATTGACCGCTACAGTGGACTAAGATTCTTCAGATGATAACTAACACGCTCAATAACGCTGTTCATTTCAGTGTTATTGAGCTTTTTATTTTCTAAATAAAGCATCCGCCAATTTTTTACCTCCCCAATAGTATTTAAATAAACACTATCCGTTATGGTCAACACGGATTTTTCAGCAAATTTTACGAGGTAATACAGATCGTTATAATCTATGAAGTTCACGTAGAAATTCTTGTCTTGAATTTCATTAAGACGTTGAATACGTTTTATCTCTTCCTTCGATTTTCCAACTCTTTCAAGTACAAGAATAACTTTAAACTTTTTTTGGCCTAATACAGTATAGATTATTTTTTCAATCGCCTCTATCATTTCTATATTTTGTCTGTCTTCTATATAGATCAATAAATAGTCAGAAAATGACAGGGGTTTTAAATTTTCACTCCTGAGTAACCAATCAATCAACTTTTCAGTATTATTTAGTTTTTCTTTATCTATGTTTAAAGTGGGTAGATCAATAGCGACCATGGCTTTGTCTGAGATTTTATGGATCATTTTTTTAGCAAGCGCCGTTTCTAGATCATAATTGTTTGTAGCACTGAGTTTTTTCCTATTAATCCAATGTAGCGTTTGTTTGTTCGTTCCTTTAGCAATGTAGTAATATAAGAGAGAAAAGGGAGTTAGAGTTAAATTTAACACCAGATCATAATGGCGGTTTTTACGATTCCAAATGTCCTTAAATCCAGGTTGAAATTCTATGTTTTTAAACCATTCGTCTTGATAAAATAAATTCGATGAATCTTTACCATTTTCAAGGATCAAATCAATTTCCAGTTCTTTTGGCGGAAGTGTTTTGGCAAGCTGATTGTAGACTAGATTCAAAAGAACAAAACCTTGAAGGGGAGGATTTACACGGTGTAAGATTAAAATTTTCAAAAAGCGACAAATTTTTTAGTGATTGCCCAAGAAACAGTAACTCTAATTCAATGTAGAATAGAGTCTATTTATTTCCTCAAAGGTATTTTCTAAATCCAGATCCCAATATACAAGGTTACCAATATGATCAGCTGTAACAAAATAAGTTACACCCTTGAACGTAAAAGATTCAATAGCATTTCCAAAATTATCTTCACCCAAACTGATACTTACTGGGGTCTTAATTTTTTTGATTTCAGATGAGTTGTCAAAATTCTTATCATCAATGATTGACAAACTTCCGTTTTCGGTAAGCACATAAACGTTTTTATTGTCGTATAAAAGATCATTTACTTTGCTGTAATTTGCTCTTTTTGATCCTAAATAGACTAAATTTTTATCTTCAAGTAGTTTATAGACAAATATGCTCCCTTCCAATGTTCCAATGATGACTTTATCACTGTAAAACTCAATCTCTATAGCCGTCTCATTTCTGAGTTTTAGGAATTCATTGCTCAGTTTAAACTCTAATCCATTTTCTAGGATATTTACAATTACATTTCCTTGGTTGGTAGCCAGATAAATGGTTTCAGAAAGATCAGAAAAAGCCATACTTGTAATGAATTCGTCCTCAGATAAGCTCTTGAGTTCAATGGATCTGATATAATTTTTATTTTTTTCATTAATTTTTTCAAGATCAATTTCTATCATTGATTTTTCCAAGGTAGCATAGAGTTTGTTGGAGACCCTATCGTACTCTAAAAAGCCAACGCCTTTAAAATGGAGGTTGTTAAAATTTGCCACCAAAGAAGTAAGATTTTGAATACTCTTTTTAAGGATTTTTCCAGGTTTCCAATCTTTAATTTCAAAAGCCCTTACCTTTCTTTTACTGTTGATTTCGACCAGCCAAATTTCACTGTTCTCAAGGCCTACCGCTATTAAATTATCATTTATGAACTCAAGAGAATTGATGGCTGAAGGGAAATTTGTAATAGCTTCTAAAGCTTCAATATTTTTGTCAATCGAATTATTACTGCTGTACAATATTCTTGACTCTCCACCAGTAGCAAGTTTTCCGCTTGAAGAAATATTGATGGCATTTAAAGACATCTTATTGTCTTTTACAAGTTCGTATTTTTCAATTTTTGAATATTGGCTTACGCCGTTGAGTTTCGCTATCAGATTGACCGAAATCTGTCTCAAATTATCATCGTCATACTCTCTGTTTAATTGTTGACCTAGGGTCTTTAGCTCTTGGTAATAATTAATGGAATTTTTGGTGAGGTTTTTTAAAAGTGCCTTGTCGTATTCATTCAGAGTGGTATTGTTCAGCGTATAAAGAATAAGCGAGAGAGAATCTTTTATATCAATAAATTTTTGAGAGAGTTCAGCCCTTTTACTTTCCTTAAGAGCGACTCCCATAAGTTCATTTGCCACTATGCTGTCTCGATAAATTTTGTCTCTTTTCGCCTCAATGAGTTGGCTTTGTTTTTCATTGAGTTCACTGAGTGCTATTAGCCGTTTTTGAGACATCAATTGTTCTTCTACCAAATTCATTTTGAGCCTCTGTTCTTTGAGTCGTTCAGCATTATTGATACTGTCCTTCAAAATTAATTCATTCAAGCCCTTAAAAAGAGAGTCAACTTTTTCTTTTTCCTTACTTACAAGGGCCTTTTCATCATTGAGTTTTATGGTTTGTAAATGCCTCGAAATTGAAAAGACAATAAAAAATATCAACGCTGAGGCTGCGAGAAATAACCCAATATTCCGATTCCGCTTCTTTGATCTCGCTAAATTCTTTTTAAACTCTTGCTCACGTCTAAATGCTTTATCGTCAGCCTCTTTACTTTTGGTGATGTATTCTTTTGTCAATTGGAAATTGAATGAATACTTGTTTGACCATTCTTTGTGAATGAATTTATTTTTTAACCATTGGGAGGCTATATCTAGGGAGGTTGCCGTTAATAAACTTTCGTCTGGATACTTTTTGGCCTTAAGATAGTTTTCCTTGTAAATTTCAAACTTTTCTTTTTCGTCTTCTTTCCATTCTAGAAAGCGATTCCATTTTAGAATGGATTGATATTTTAGACTGACTACATCCGTTTTTTTAAATACCTTTTGATCTTCAGCAGCTTCTCCTCTAATGACAGATTTAAAAATGTCAAATGTAGCACCAAACTCATTTTTTATCTTTTTTATAAGGTCGGTTAGTTCAGTTTCACTAATGTTTAATAAATGATAAATATAGTCAATAGTATTGTTGAAAAACACTCCATTCTTTTCCTCGCCTGAGCATAGGCTGCGCATCAAAAGCTCAAAATGTTTCTTTTCTGCATCATTTATTTTTTGATAGAATGCTTCAAGTTTATTTACAAAATTTTGATTGTAATTGCCAAAAGAAGTAAGCTGCTCCTCATCTAGATACACAATGTCTTTGGACATGGGAAACCCATAGGAGATGTAGATGCTGCTGAATAAAGATTGAATATCCGGTAAAAGACTAGGATTGTCATTTAGGTTATCTCCCAAATCGTCTAAAACTTCTTCAGAAAGCTGGATGTTTTTGGTTTGTAACGTGTTTTTGGTTATGTCCAAAAGAGCACTTTTACCCAGATGCGGTAAATTGTATTGTGTTTGATTTAATATTTCAGTAAATCGATCATAGGAATTTAGTTTTGCTATATAATCTATATCTAACGCCAGTATGAAGTAAATCGAAGTTTGTTTGTATTTACTGGTTCGATAAATTAAATCAAATAAAAGATCATCGTCATTCGTTTGGTCAGGATCAAAAAAGTGTGGGAATTTGAAAAAATCTTCTAATTGATCAATGACAATTAATAGGTTCTTTTTTTCATAGATTTCAGAAGAGGCAAAGATTTCAATTAACCCTAAATCTCTCTTTTCTTCAATCTTGTTCTTGTAATTTTGATGGTCTGTCGTTTTAGATTTGCTCTTGAGATACATTACACCAGAGTCTGAGAGTGCATAACTAAGGTTTTCCAGGGGGGAGATACCAGGTCTGAAATCACAAATGACCCATTCCTTTCCAGCTTGACCTAAAAATCCTTTTTGGAGTTTGGATAAAATTCCTGCTTCTATAAGAGAACTTTTTCCTGATCCACTTTTTCCACAAATCGTTACAAGTTTATAACGCTTTAGTATGCTCAATACGTCCTCAACCTCTCGTTCACGTCCGTAAAAATTTTCCGCTTCTTTTTTGGTGTAAGGACGGATTCCTGGAAATGGTGAAATCAAATTATCTTCTGAACTCATCCTATAAAAATAGCTTATTTTAGGAAATAATCAACCCTTGAAAATTAAGTTTTAAAAAAAAACATCCTTTTTATTATTTATTTTGATGCAAAAAAAAACCCAAGTTCATTTTGATTAAAATTAAAATTATGTGATCTTGTAATACTATATTTTTTGGAAAGCAAACATGAATTCATTTTCTCAATTTTCGACTTCAAACTACCCTGCTATGGGGTATCGTTTTAAAGTTACCTTTAATGACTTAGGTGCTAATTCGAGTTGTCCTTTTCAATCAGTATCAATGATATCCGTAAGTAACAAGAGTACAATCATTGCTGATGGAGGCGATAACACCAGAGAATATAAGCTCCCAACTACCAATAAATATAAAGATGTAAAACTGGTAAGAGGACTTATGTCCAATAATGTGTCTTTATTAAAATGGCTTGAAAATCTTGGTGTTGATTCATCGGGTAGGCTAAAGCCCCTAGTTGTAGTGATCGAATTGCTCAACACAAATAGTTTAAATCAGCTGACCACAATCGAAAAGTGGTCTCTTTACGACTGTTTTCCTACTTCTTTTCTTTTAGGAGAGATGAATTCACAAAAGAGTGCTATTGTTTTAGAAACAATCACTTTAGCCTACAGCAAGTATGAAAGAGAATCTGTTGGAGGACTTTTAAATTATTATTAGTCATGATTGAGATCCAACAACTTATTGTCAAGGCCAAAGTGAATAGCGGGGATTCGGAAGACCAAAATCTAGTACAAACCATTCAGTCAATAGTCGATTCTCATTTAAAGTCAACTGGAGTGGTTAAGGAAAGTGAGAAAAAAGAAATTATAGAGGAATGTGTGAGAGCTGTAATGGATAAAATTGAATTTAAATCAAGAGCATGAGCGAAGTTTCAAAACTTAAAATTGTATCATATAAGGACACTACTTCATCTCAACGGCTTGGTGAATTTGTCATGCAACTCAATCCGGTCGATATTTCTGTAGTAAGAACGGTTGAAGCACCAAAAGACTCTTCGAGTTCTGACGGTAGTGCTGCAACTTCTCAAACAGAGACCTTTCGCCCTGCGAAATACACTTTTAAATTTACCTTAGACGATACAGGAGCCATAAGCCTAAATTTACCTAATTCATATGGTGTTGCTGAATCCATCAGTATGCTTGAATCCTTAACTGTTGTGCCCAATGACGAAACGCACCAGAATCCCTATGTCTATTTATATTGGGGAAATACTTTTCAGGATTCCTATTTTGGACAGGTGTCCGCGCTCAAATACAACTATAATTTTTTCAGTATTTCAGGAAACCCCTTACGAGCACTTGTTACCCTTACTATTACAGAGGTCAATGCTACTATCGATAGAACTTTCCAAAGCCCTGACATCACAAAAATACCCGTCATTAAAGACAAAGACAATATTGTAAAGATTAGTAAAGACAGTTATGATGATCAAAAGTACTACATCCGAATAGCAGAGATCAATAACCTTTCTTCTGTGAGAGAATTGAAAAAAGGAAGTTCCATCGTATTACCTCCCATAAAAAAATAAGGATGGCCCTTACGACAAACAAAAAATCCTTAGACAGTCTTTATAAAGCTGTTTCCTCTCAAATTAAAATTGATGGAGAATTTTTGGGGTCAACTTATGAGATTTATAAAATCGAAACTTTTAAGGAAATCAATAGGCTCAGTAGGGCAAAGATTCAAATCTTGGCTGGCGACTATACAAAAAACACTTTTGATGAAAGCGAAAGCGCTCTATTCGATGCAGGAAACGAAATTGAAATTCAATTTTCTTATGACCAAAAACCTGTCGTTGTTTTTAAGGGGATTATTTTGAAACACTCCATCTCGCTTAGCGAGGGATATATGCGGAGAAAAACCAAAAGCAAAATGGTGATCGAATGTATTGATAAAGCGGTCTTACTTAAAAACAGCTTTACCGATACTGTTTATACACAAAAGACAGATCAACAAATCATCAATAATTTAATCAATAATGTTAGCGGTCTAAGTTCAAGTGTCGATTCGACAACTTATGAGCATGCTGTTTTGCCAAAATACAATATTGATGATTGGCATTTTATACTCGAAAGGGCAAAATTCAACGGTTTATTGGTCTTAAACTCCAACAATAAACTGACCATTAAAGACCCATCAGTAGGAGAAATTTCCCCTGAAGTTACGATTACCAACGGAGGAGGTACTCTGAGCTTTGAGGCCCATTTAGACGCAGATAATCAATACAATAAAATTCAGCTGGAGAGTCGTGACTCCTTCAGCGAGGAGGTGTTTACCAAAAATGGGGCTGATCCAAATGAGATGGTCACCAACAGTAAAAATGACGCAAAAACAATTTCTAAGAAGTCTAGTCCAACAGAATTGAAAATCAATCTTCCTCATGACGTTGACGCAAATGAACTTAAAGTTTTAGCTGACGCATTGACCAAAGTGTCAAGACTTCAAAGAATGTCTGGGAGGGCTAAATTTAAAGGTGTCTTAGAAATTGATTTGGATACGGTAGTCGCTTTAAGTGGTTTTGGAAACCGATTTGACGGAAACGTTTACGTGTCTGCAGTATCCCATCAAATTGAGGAGGGTAGAATTTTTACCGATATAGAATTTGGGTTAAAACAAGATTTTTTCAATCCCAAAAATATTTTTGACCGCAATCAACTGGTCAATACAATCGCTGGGCTGCATATAGGGAAAGTCCTTCAAATTCACAGCGATCCCGATAATCAATACAGAATTAAAGTTGAACTTCCAATACTAAATGATTTGGGAAATGGGGTCTGGGCAAAGCTTACCCAACCTTATACTGGCGAAAGTAATGGGGGAACATTTTTTATTCCTGAGGTGGGTACCCAAGTGGTCGTTTCTTTTGTCGGCAATGATTCCCGCCATCCTATTATTTTAGGATGCTTGTACACGGATTCGATGAAACCCTATAAATCCTTTGAAGAAGAAAACAATTTCAAATGCTTCGTCACAAAAAATGATTTAAAAATTCAATTTGATGAAGATCAAAAAGAAATCATGATCAGTACCCCAGGAGGAAATGAAATTACGCTTAATGACGAAAACAGTGAGATTACCATTAAAGATTCCAATAATAATCAGATTAAAGCATCCTCTTCAGGAATAGACCTTAAGAGCTCTGGGAAACTAAACATAGAAGCTTCTGATGGAATTTCTATCAGTTCGGGAGGGAATATTACGGTAGATGCTAAATTAAATAATCTGAGTTTGAAAGGAAATAATATAAGCAGTAATGCGACTTCAAAATTTGCTGTAGATGCGGTATCTGCCATGAATTTAAGTTCGTCAGGTATTGCAGAAATAAAAGGTTCAATCATAAAAATAAATTAATATGCCAGCTGCAGCTCGATCTACCGATTTTCACACTTGCAATATGCAGACCCCTGGTACACCACCAATTCCTCATGTAGGAGGACCAATATTGGACGGTATTCCAACCGTTTTGATTGGGGGCTTACCTGCAGCCACTGTAGGTTCTAGTTGTGTTTGTGTTGGACCACCAGATTCTATTGTTAAGGGATCTTCTACGGTTATGATAGGGGGAAAACCGGCGGCAAGAATGGGAGACAGTACTGCACATGGTGGTTCAATTAGCTTGGGTTTACCCACAGTTCAAATAGGAGGTTAAATGGATAATTCAAACGAAAAATCATTTTTAGGCATTGGTTGGGGATTTCCCCCAAATTTCAATAAAGAACGTGCCGAAATTGATATGACAACTAAGGAGGAGGACATCAAACAAAGCCTTCACATCTACTTTCATACCAAACTTGGCGAACGAATGATGCGACAAGATTATGGTTGCATTATTCATGACCATCTGTTTGATCGATTAGATAAATCAATTTTAGATGTGTTGACTTTTGAGTTAAAGCAAAATATTGGAAATGTTGAACCTCGAATTTCTGTAAATGAACTCACAATTAAACCCATCGATATAGAAGAAGGGCGAATTGAAATCAATATTGAATATACGGTTATTACTACGAATGTAAGGGACAATATTGTGTTCCCCTATTATTTAAATGAAGGGACTAACATCAAAAAAAATTAACACTTGAGAACAGATTATAAAGATATTTTAGATCCTAACAACGTTCTCATAGACGACCGTTCAATTTCAGATAAAATTCTGTTATTGAAGAGGTTGTCTACAGCATTCACCTACTACAACAGAAAAAATAAACCCGAGGGCAACTTTACACCCTTACTGGAAACAGATGAAAGCTTTTTAATTGCTGAAATTTCAAAGTTTAAAGTTGCAGAAGAAGACCAAAAAAGATTAAATCTCATCGCTAGCTTTGATCGTTCTTCCTCCGAAAAAGAAAAAGGGCAAATCTTTGTTCAATACATCAATTTAACGGCACAAATGCTTAATTATGTTTCAAATTGGTACACTGCTTCAAAGAAAAACAATCTTACCGAACAAAGCAGTAAAATTGAATTGGAACTCGAGCTGGCAATAGAAAACAAATTAGCGAGAAATTTTCATCAATTTCAGAACTATCTCAGCTTTTTTAAGGAAAAAGAATTGATAGACGATACTGTTTTTATAAACGAAAATGACTACAACTCGGTAGTTTGGAAAACGGCTAGTGATAAAAAAATTGAACCCATTTTCGACTACGATGAGCCAGTAGAATTGATAAATAATTGCCTAAAGAAAATGATTCTAATTTCCTCAGAAATTTTTGAGGTAATCTACAGTCTTTCCAATAAATCAAAAAAACTGTTGGAAGCATCGCTTTACAACAACAATAACCACAAAGCACATATTGGTTTACTTTTTTCCTTTTTAGAATTGATGGATTATGTCCAAAAAGACATCAATACATTTTCTAAAAAGCATTTAGACTTATTTTACAAGACTATTTTACAGCAAGATCTGGTCGCAACTCAGCCTGTTAAGACCTTTATCACCATAGAAATTGAGGAAAATAGTAATGAAATAATCCTGAAAAACGACAATCTTTTAATTGCTGGTCAATACGAAGATGGATCGGTTGTCAAACTTCAAATGGAGGAGGATATCAAATTGAACAATGTAAAAATTGCCGAACTACTAACGGTTTTTATCAGCAGAAATTCGGATCTTGATTTTAATTCCAACTACCAGCTAATTGCCTCCATTTATTTCCGTCAAATTGCCAATTCTATCGCTGAGGTAAATTCATTCAATTCCAACGAGACCACATTTTCAACCTTGGGAAGAGATCAAAATTTTCTCACTTCCAATGAAATGACGATGCAGACTGCTGATGTAGGTTTTATGATTTCTTCATCAATCTTAAAGTTAGATCGAAGTGACAGAAAAATCAAAATTGATCTAAGTTTTTCTATAAGTTCCATCAACTACCTTTCTGACTTGATCATTGATATCTCAAACAATACTCAACTCAATGAAGAAGAGGTTTTTTTCAGGGTATTCTCCAAAGCATTTGATATTGAATACACCACAGAGGAAGGTTGGTTTGCAGTAGAGGATTACGAAATAATCGCACCTGAAGATTGGACTTCTGCCACCATTTCCTTGATTTTAAATTTAAATAAACTCGCTCCTGCCTTCAAAAATTTCGATTCTTTGATTCACCAACTAGATATCGAAACCCAGCATCCAGTATTGAGAATCAATTTGAATCAAACCAATTTTTACAATTCTTATTCGTTTTTAAACACCCTAGAGTTAGTTAAAATCCAGATGGATGTTGAGGTAAATAATCTGAAGAAAATAAAGATATACAGAGAAGGACAACTCATTGATAACAATTCGGATTTTGAGCTTTTAGGGCCATTGGCTAAATACGGTTCCAAAGTTTATATAGGCTGCGAGGAATTGTTCAACAAAAAAGTAAGTGAATTTAGTTTAAATTGGAACTACACCAACATACCGCCCAACTGTAAAAACATTGAAACCTATTACGAGGGCTATTCAAATGGATTTGACAACTCAAGTTTTAAATTAAAACTCTCAGCGCTTTCCGACTTTAATTATTTTGATTCACAGAAAAAGGATTTTACGTTTAATTTGTTTGAAACAGATGCTGACGACAGTTTGTCAAATGTGCGCAATGTCTCATTTAAAAGCCTGAGTCCTCTAAAAATAACACCCAACTTTAAAATTGATTCCTCATATTTGAATGAATTTTCAAATGACATAGAGACTGGGTTGTTGAAAATGGAATTGGTAAGTCCAATGGAAGGCTTTGGGTTTGATATTTATCCAAAAATATATGCAGATGCAATGGCGAAAAAATATTCGTCAAAAAAGGCTAAAAAGGAAAAGGAAATTCGGGAACCTTTCTCTCCTCTAGTTAGCAATATTCAAGTCGATTACAAAGCCAGCACTACATTTATTTTCAGTGATTCAGGGAGATCTGAAAACGATGCTTTAGAAAATAATGAGTTTTTCCAAATTTCACCTTTTGGAATACAAAAGACTTTTTCAAATAATTTGATTTCAAGCAAACGCTTGTTTTACGATTTCTCAAATGAAGGTGAACTCGTAATAGGTTTGAGCAGTCAAAAGCCTTTTACAGGACTGAACTTACTCTTTGAAATTACCAAAAGCGAAAATACCGATTATGAATTTAGTCGGAAAATCGACTGGTATTACTCCTCATTTGAGGGATGGAAAAAAATTGAGAATGATCAAATTCTGTACGACGAGACATTTAATCTTATGAAAACAGGGATTATCTCTTTTAGATTCCCCTCTGATTTTGCACGGAGCTCAAAAATATTAAACCCAGATAAATTCTATTTAAAGGCCTGCTCTGTCGATAAGGCAGATCAATTCAGTCTTGTAAAATCAATCACAACTAACGCTACCATAGGAAAAGAAGTAGAATCATCTCTGTCGGCCAACAGAATTGAAAAACTCAAGGCGAAATCGGTAGAGGGTTTTGAGAAAAAAATTCCTGGAGTAATCGCAGTAAATCAGCCTTTTGATTCGTCAACCTTTAAGATAAAAGAGGAAGAAAAAGATTTCTATTTGAGGGTAAGTCAGTTGCTTCGCCATAAGAATCGACCTGTGAGCAAGTGGGATATTGAAAAATTTATTCTCAATAAATTTGATTGGCTCTCTCATGTGGTTTGTATAAATGCAAACGGAAAAAGCAATAAGCCCACATTAAAAATATTGTGTCTCAAAAAAATTGAAAGCTTTCATAATATAGAGGAGGTCAAATTGAGCATGGCTGAGATGAACTTAATCAAAGAGACTTTAAATGAATACGTGTCTGCCTTTGCTGATTTCGAACTGGTAAATCCTGTTTTTGAAGATATACTTATAAAGTGTAAACTTCGATTTAGGGATGTGCCAATCGGAAAAGGGATAGAACAACTCAATCAAGATTTATTCAAATTTATTTGTAACTGGAGAGTAAGTGCTGAAGGAACCTATCCACACTTGAATAATAGAATAAAAAAATACGATATCATTAAATTCATCAAGGAGCGCTCTTACATCGCTTTTGTAACAGGAATTTCGATGGTGCATTTTAAGCAGCAAGAAGACGGAACAATTTCTGCACACGATACGGCTTTGAAGGAAGACACCTCCGAGTTTATTGAAACGGGTACCCCATGGTCTATCATTGTACCGCGAAACAGCCACAAGATTGAAATACTTGCTAAAGACGAATATCACGCCCCAGAACCGACTAACTTCAGTGAATTAGGAATTAATAAATCATTTGTAATTGTAAAGAAAAATGAAAAAAAATTGATTGCCAATAATTTTACAGAAGATGAATCAAAAGGAGATATCAATAATTTACAATTTGAATTAAAAATTTAAGTCATGGGGATAAAAAATAGAGAGACTTTAAAAAATTATTTTAAAAAAGGAGGATTAGCTACTGAAAAGCAATTCATAGATTTAATCGAATCATCCATGAACATTATTGATGATGGGATTTCAATGAAACCAGATACGGGGCTGAAGATCAATCCTTTGGGTGAGTCTTCAAAACTCATCTCGTTTTTTAAGAAGAATTCACAGAAAGAAGCGGAGTATTCCATCGATATTAACAATGGAAATGAAGGTTTGTCTTTTCACGGTGAATTGGATAAAACGCTAATTAAACTTAAAAAAGAAGGTAAAGTAGGGATCAATTGCTCGGAACCCGAACACGAGTTGGATGTAGACGGAACGATAGGAATTAAAAGCAGAGTGGGAATGTATGCCAAAGGATCTATTCCAGCCGATGGAAAGTGGCATCCCATACTCTCTGATCTGGATGGAATCGTTGCTTTCGAAATTACAGCAATAGCAAAAGGAAAAATAAACACAGGACACTATTGTGTTTCTCACGCTATTGCACTCTCAACTTACGGAGGAAGAGGTTCAAAATCGAAAATTAAAAACACTACAGCCTACTACGGAGGATATCGGGATAAAATTATTTACAAATGGACTGGGACATTACACAGTTTTAGTTTGCTTGCTAGAACTAGAAGAGATTACGGAGAGGATCCTGTATCAAAATCTTCTTATACCATAGATTACAACGTTTCAAGTTTATTAAAAATTTAATTGTGTCAAAACCTAAATTTATACTACCGGATCAATACGACACCAAAAGCCAGAGATATGATGAGCTTTTGGAAGAGGGTATTGACTGGGTTCAAAAGTTCTCGGGTAATTTATGGACCGATTATAATTTTCACGATCCGGGAATTACTTTCCTAGAACAACTTTGTTTTGGAATTACAGATTTGGGTTATAAGACAAATTTCCCCATCAATGATATCTTGTTTATCGGTCAAGATAAATTTGATTTAGAAGAGAAAAATCTTTTTTACCCCCCTCATAAAATTTTACCCACTAGCCCAATTACTACCACAGATTTTAGGAAACTGATCTTAGACAAGATCGATGCAGTCCAAAACGCTTGGATAGTAGCAGAAAAAGACAACCTTCAAAACATTTCTGGTCTCTATAGTGTCAAGGTACAATTAGGCGATAATTTGGATCAGAAAAGTCAGGAAAGCACCTTAAAACAAGTTGATGCATTGTTGATGAACTACCGTTGTCTTGGTACAGACTTTAGCCCTTCTGAACCATTGAGAAAAGACGAAATTAGGTTCGAGTGTGATATTACTTTAGATTCTTTTGCTGTTGGAGAGCAAGTTTTAGCAAATATATTTAAAGGCATTGAAGACAGTATTAGCAACAAGCCTGTTTTCAGTGATTTTGGTGAAATGGAAGAAAAGGGGCTCAAGGTTGAAGATTTATTTACTGGAACCTTCACTGAAAAGGGCTACCTCGAAGATTTCGATTTCAATGAAAAGACGAGTGAAATCTATATTTCTGAAATAAAAGAAATCATTTATAATGTGGAAGGCGTGTTGGGACTTGAAAATTTAGTTTTCTTCAAAAATGACATTAAAATTTTTGACGATTATATCCCCTTTGATAACGATGCCTACCCAAGTTTGATTAAAGCTGATGAAAGCTTTTTTGACGAACAAAATGATGGAATTCGCTTTTATAGAAATGAATCCAACTACAAGATAGACAAGATTATTTTTAAGCAAATTTACGATTCTTTGATTGTTGAAAGTAAGGAGGTTTACAAGCAAAAATTTAAAAATAAATTGAACAGTTCCAAAGGGAGGTTTAAAAAGGAACAGTTTGAAAAATATTATTCTATAATGAGGGAACTTCCTTCGCTTTATGGTTTAAGAGAAGAAGAACTTCCTTCAAAGTCTTCTAATTTGAGAAAATCTCAGGTAAATCAACTCCGCGCTTATTTATTGCTTTTTGATCAGCTTATGGCTAATCATGTGAGTCAATTGTCCAATATACGTCAACTTTTTTCAGTTGATTTAGCCTTTCCAAAAACCCTCTTTGGGCAAGTTCCCACAAACGTACCTCAACTGGAAACTATTATAGGAGAGGATACAGATGACTATGCGCAGTTTCTCGCCAATTCGATCGAATCGAAAAGCGAATATTACACGAGAAAGCACAAAATTTTGGATCATCTTATGTCGCGTTTTGGCGAAACTTTTGACACCAGCTTACTCGGCAAAGTCTACAAGTTACAGCACGAAAACTGTACTGAGGAAGAGGTAAATGAATTGATGTTATCCACGAAAGTTAATTATGCAAAAAATCTTGTTTCTTTAGGTTTTGAAAGAAGCCAAAGTTCAGATTACACCAGTAAAGAGAATACTGAAAACCTTTCTGGCATTGAAAAACGCTTGAAACTTAAATTGGGCATTACCAATGCTATTTCTGATTCAATTTTAAAGTCCTTTTCTCGAGATTCGAGTTTAAATGAAATGAATCAGACTTGGAAAAAAAGAGAAATTCAAATTGACAACAGTCCTGGGCTTGAAGTATTAGCCCTACCCCAAAAAACTTATTTGGATAAAAAAATCCATTACCATTTAACCGGTGTAACTTCTTTTAAGTTTTTATTTATCAATGGAATAAAGCGTAAAAATTATAAGTTGATTTCATCAAAAGGAACCTTCAACATCTTGTACAAAGGGATTGATGGTGTTCCACCAGCTGTAGTTTATCAGTCGAAAAATTTAGCGGAATGTGAGCAAGCAATTGACTCTGCCATCAATAAAATAAAAGAACTCGACGCCAAGAGTGAAAGTTTTTTCATGGTGGAAAATATATTACTTCGACCTGTTTCTCATAAAGATTACACCCTTATTTTTTATGATGCAAATGGGGGGAAATACATTGAAAGCTATTTTAAATCTGAACAAGATACCCTAAGAGATTTGAAAAGTGACTTTTCCATTTTAGTAGCAGACAAAAAGAACTTTAATGTGGTCAAAAAAATAAACTCAAAAAACTTTGAGATTATTTTATATGATCTACTTAATCGTCCGCTATTTAAAAGTGCTAAGTCATTTAAAAGCGAGGATGAGGCTAAAAGAGAAATACCTATAATAATTCAGTTTTTTACGAAAATAATTAACGAGAATCAAATAGATGAGTTCAGTAAAATGGTGATCGTCAATGACATTTCAAACAAGTTCCCTGACGGTTTTAACTATTCTAATCATATCAATTTTATCTTTCCTGATTGGCCATTGCGATTTCAGAATAAAGAGTTTAAAAATCACCTCAATTCTGTAGTACAAGAATATATACCCGCTCACTTAACCTACGATATTTTTTATTTGGATGTGAATCAAATCGATCAATTTGAACAAACCTATTCCAAATGGAAAAGATTGAAAAATACCAGCCGTATGGATCAAGTGGACTCAAAATCCCTACAACTCATTCAGTTGCTTATGCAATATAAAAGAGATGAGGAATAATGATATTCTTATAAGGCAAATCATTTTTGATTTGGACATCGCTTCACAGGCTGATTTCCAAGCCTATACCATATCCATTTCTCAAATTGTTAAAGAGCGTATTGGACCCATGCTAGAAGATATCGCTTTAAAACACTATGGCAATAGGGACATCGTGGTTAAAAATCTAACGGTTAATTTAGATGAAATTGATCTGGAGAATTGGGAGGCATACGAAGGAACTGTATATGATCAATTGTTCAATCAATTAAGACTTACAGAGATTCCTTCAAACAACTATGACCCGCTTGATACTAGATCTCTAACGCTTAGTGAACTCTTGAGTTTTATCGCTGAATTTGGTCTTTTACCCTGGAGCTACAATACCAAACAAAAGGTTAATTCTTTTTTTAAAGATCAAATTGAACAATTTAAAAACAAGAACTCACTCTTCAATATTTTAATCAGTAATCAAACTGCATACAGACGAATTTTTAATGTACTTGACCCAAAAAGTAGTCAGCTATTTTTAAAATTTCTTTTAAAAAGGGATTATCCGCATTATAAGCGCTTACAGGATTTTAATAAAAGTTTATTCAAAATAAGGGGACTCTCCCCTACGCTTGGTTCAATCAAAAAAGAGGAATATCAAATTCTAAAATACTTTTACGAAAACGCAAATAATATAGATCGAAGTATTCAGCAAAGCGTTGACCATTTAAAAAAAACCTACTCTTTAAACTCAAATGAACTGAATAAGCTCAATCGTATTGAAAAGAAGGTAAACGCATCTAGTGAGTCACTTAATGAACAATTGCAGCTCACGGGATCAGCGTTTAAAGCACAGCATTTTAAGCAACTTATCCAGTTACTCATTAAGCTTGAAAACAATAATAGTCTCAAAAAAACACTTGGCTCAAACGATTTTAATGATCCCAGTTCTGTGAGCAAGTTTTTTGTAAAGGGTGATTTTTTTAAAACGCTTAGAAAGATCGTACAGCTTTATAAAAAAAATCAAAATTTAAGTGAGCAAAAACTGGTTAAAAAACTGCTTGATTTCCTAATTCAAAATAAGGCCTCTAATAAGTTTGAACAATCTGTTGTATTAAGACTAGGAGATGCCATTTTTGGTGAGAGAAAATTCGAGTCTTTGAGAAGCGCTACCAGTTTTAAAAACCTTCTTAGTGCCCTTAAAATAAAATCCGTAGAATCTTTTGTAGAAGTAGTCGATATAATAGATACTATACTCACTTTGGAAACTAGGAATATCAAAAAACACAAGATTCAAGCAAGGGCTTTAAAAGCATTATACCCTTCTTTAGAAAAAACAAAAATCAATGAGCTTTTTGTTGCAGTCCTAAAAAGTTTTGATGTTGATCGCAAGCTCCCTACTTTCTTTCAGGTGGATTCATTGGATGAGCAAAAGATTTCGAAGATTTTTGAGCAAGTAAGGAAAATGCAAACTTTACCTAATCGACCTACTTCGTTAGACTCAAATTATTTTGAATTTATCCTCAATATTGATAATGAGATGACTCATCTTGAAGAATCCAAAAAAAGATCAACGGATTTTATAAGTATAAAAGACATCTTAAAAAGCACTAAATCTCTTCTTGAGTTTTTAAAAGCATATAGATTAAGGGAAGAAGTGTTAAACAGCTTTTCAGTTCTAAGCCTTCAGCCTTCTACAGAAAAAGCATTTTTTGCACTGCTAAAGACAAATTTTCAATCTTGGCTTCTAATAGAACAAGCCTTGATCAAAATTCAAGATCAAATTCATTTCTCCGATCTGGACTCCAAACAATTCCGCGCTGTTTTGCGTTATTTTTTGATTAAATCATTGGCGAGTGGAGCCTCTACTAAAGCGTTCTATACTGGAGAATTCACCTTTAACTTTTTGAGTTTTATCGAACTTCAATCTAGTATACATCTCAATAAACTAAAGGAAGTATTAATTGAGGGAACGATCAGTTCTGAAATTGAAGAAGTTGGTTTTGGTTTTAGTGTGTATATTGATAATACCTCATTGGATGTGCTCCCTCAAAAAACCAAAACGACCCTTTTCTACAAAAATGTCTATTATTCCTATTTAAAAACAAAGACAGTTCCCGAATGGTCTTCACTTGAGTTAATAGATGATTTTGAAATAGTTAATTTTTATAAAGTTCTGATTGACAAAAATGATGGCTTATTTTTAGAAACCTTATTCAGTCAAAAACAGATTGCCAAAAACCTACTGATCTTTTTAAAAGAAGTATCTAAAGATTATTTTAAAAGCCTGATCGATATACTGCAAACAGAAAAATCGCAAGGCTTTCTTCTTAAGTTATTTACCTCACTAACTAAAGATCAATCAAATCAATTGTCTCCTTATGTATTATTCGAAATCATTGTCGATAATCAGCTTTGGAAAATTAAAAACCCGCTCTACCTCAAAACTAGGTTTACTGAAATCTTAAAATCCATAAACCCTGAATGGGCAACCCTTTTTAAGAATAAAATCACTGCTGTTTTTAAGGAAAAGGATATGGATGTACAGCTTGGTAAAAACTGGTCTGAAAAAGAGTACCAGTTTTTGATGAGTTATTTCTTGGACAGCGGAAAGGTAACTGTCAGCCAACAGTTTTCTAAAAATGAAATTATTGAACAGTTAGTAGATTATTTGACTAAAAACCCTGAACGCGCTATCGGTTATTTACTAGAGTTTAATATGACTCGCATTAGTGAAACAGCTGCTTACAGAGAAGTTTTTACTAGAGATCTTATTCTTACTACAATAGAGGCTCACTTTTCAGACGCACCTCTTTTTTTAGCAGAAATTCAAACTTATTTTAAGGAGATAGAAGCTTCGGAAACAGCTGATGCATTGTTTTATAAAAGTTTAGAGTTGATCCTTTCAAATTATGTGGTAGAAAATAAGAGTAAACAGTCTGTTATCCCCAAGCTCATCAATTTAGTCGCAGAGTTTAAAGGAAAAAGCTATACTGGGTTGATCAAGAAACTCAAATTACTTTTTGAGCAAAGCCAAAGCAAACCGATAGAACAGTCGCTGGTGTTGAACAGAATAAGTAACGATGAAATCAAATTAGATACGTTTAGGCATTATATCGAACTCGGTTTTTACCCATTAGAAGTGAATGAAATCGATCAACGTGATCTATTTAAAAATCTTGTAAAGACCTACCCTCTTTTATTAAAAAAGCGATTGCATCTCTGGTCTCAAGACACAGAAAAATTGAAGCGCCTTTTTAAATTGGTAATAAAAGAACAAGAAAGGCGCCAACTAATCGCTTTAGTTCATCCACAATTGTTACAACTGTTGGATGCCCTACCTGAAATGATTAATTTAATGCTTAAAGAAACCCCAATAACTTTTAGCAGAAAACCCTTCAGTCCAATGCAGCTTCGGGTACTTTTGTCTTTGTGGGCCAAAACAAATTTTATTGTCAATCCTTATGAGTTGGTTGTTGGTGTAATTAAAGATTTTTTAACGGAAAGCAAGATAAGCGATGAGTATTTTAGACTTCAACTAGATGCTCTTCAAGAGGATCTTAAAAGTGATATTAAATTAATTGAGCTAAAGCCCTTTTTTGAGCAAACTGCTAAAAGAAGAAAACCGGATAAAGTTGAAATTTTGAAAGAAACCAACTTCAATAAAACTGAGCTGGAGGAGGGTATTTCTATCAACAATTCAGGATTGGTTATCGCCTGGCCTTTCTTAAATATTTTATTTTCAAAACTGGATTTGATTGAAGATGGAAAACTAAAAAGTGATGAAGCAATTCAGAAAGCTATAGCTGCTACGCAATATTTAGTAGATGGGAAAAATGAGATAGAGGAAACAGAATTATTGTTGAATAAAATTTTATGTGGGGCAGACTTGGATTTTTATGTTGACGAAACCTTAGAACTCAATGAAATTGAAATAGGAATATGTGACATGGCCCTTAAAACCATTGTGGCTCAGTGGGGTAAAGTAAAAAGTGTAGCCACTTTAAGAGATTATTTTTTTAAGCGCAAAGGAGTATTAAAATTTGATGAAAATACAGGAGCCGAATTGCATGTTGAAAAAGAAACCAGAGACATCCTGATTAAATTTCTACCATGGAATCTTTCCGTAATTAAGACCAGTATAATGAATACGAAATTGATCATTCATTGGAAATACAATTAGAAATGAACCAGACTAGTAGTGAAATAGAAAAAAACTCGATTACTTATTCAAACGATTTGGCATGGCTAAACGAATTAATTGAAGTGCGTTTTAAGCAGCATTTTTCAAATGAATTAATTGATAACAACAGCTTTATTCCACCAGATTTAACTCATGATGACAGTAAATATGCCAACTGGGTCAAAAAGCTAGCGCTTAATAATTTTGAACGCCTGGTGGTCATATCATCTTTAGCTTACGAGTACTCATCAAATGTTTTTGACAAGTTTTTGATCAAAAACAAAGGATTGGATAAGCGCTTTACTGAGTTTGGAGGCAAACTAGATGATAAAAATTCAAGATTTATCCCTACCCTTGAGACCCTTGTTTTTCTTTATTACGGAAATGAAGTAGGTTCAAAATTTCATGCACAACGTCTGTTCAACGAAAATCATGTCTTTAATAGAAATGGGGTCATCAGTTTAAGTTTAAAAACAGAGAACGACTCTGTGCTATCGAGAATTCTATCCCTTTCGGAAGAAATCATTCAGCTTCTTACATTGGGAGTAGAGTTCAAACCAGATTACAGCACAGAATTCCCTGCAAAACTTATTAAAACTGAAATGAATTGGGAGGACCTAGTTTTAAATCCAGTCATACTTGATGAAATCCAAAACATTAATACTTGGCTCTTACACAAAGACGAGATTAATCAAAGCAAAGTTTTGAGTAAAAAACTTAACAAAGGTTATAAATGTCTGTTCTACGGACCTCCAGGTACAGGAAAAACCCTTTCTACGCTATTGATAGGAAAAAAGAACAATAAAGATGTGTATCGTATTGACCTCTCCCAGATAGTGTCTAAATATGTTGGGGAAACAGAGAAAAACCTGGCTAAAATATTCAATATAGCAGAAAATAAAGATTGGGTGCTGTTTTTTGATGAGGCTGAATCTTTATTTTCCAAAAGGACAGCAGTAAATGACTCAAAAGACAAATTTGCCAATCAGCAAACAGCCTATTTGTTGCAACGGTTAGAAGAATACAAAGGCTTGATAATCTTGGCGACCAATTTAAAACCCAATATCGATAGTGCTTTTTCTAGAAGGATACAATCCATTATTAATTTTTCTATGCCAGACTTAAGAGAGCGAAAAATCCTTTGGACTAATTTCCTAAATGAAATGGCGACTGTAGACAAAGATACCATTGACCGCTTATCAAAGGATTTTAAATTAAGCGGAGGGAGCATTAAAAATGTAATCCAATTCTCTTGGTTGTTGGCGAAAAGGAACGGAACTGAAATATCAGAAAAAATAATACTTCAAGGCATTCGCAGGGAGCTAAATAAGGATGGAAAGTCTATTGATTCTATTTAGTAAATCTTTATCTTAGTAACAATCTTACATACTAAATTTTGGCTGAAGAAGATATAGACGAAAATAAAGAGGAAAAAAAGGATGAGAGTGCTTCGAAGAGTATTGGCATCTCTAAAGAAATATTAGGGAATAAAGTTGATATTCAAGGGGAAGAGGCTGGTGGTTCCGTTAAAGGGGTAGGCGCAACTATAACAGGACCTGGAGAAGCCTATGTAATTCAAGCAAGCCTTAGTCGTAGCGATGACGGCATTTTAATTTCCGGTCAGGGGAACTATACCAATGGTCCTCTGGAAGGGCAACTCAATGCCACATTAAGCACTGACGAAAATTATATTCCTGACCCAAGCACATTAAGTGTTGGAGGTGCCGTTAAAGTATCACAAGAAGTTTCAGGCATTCTCATTGAGCTTGCTGGAACCATGGAAAACGGTTCACTAGCAAGTCTTGCTGGTACAATACAAGGGCCAGAAGGAGCCTATTATATCAACGCCTCAGTGGTAGATAGTGGAGACACTTATACCATCACAGGAGAAGGAGCTTATGCTACAGGACCGGTTCAAGGTGCAATTAAAGCTCAAATTCTTACAGATAAGTCGTTTAATGTTGATCCATCTTCACTCAATATTGGCGGTCAAGTAAATATTGAAAAAGAACTGGTAGGGGTCACCGTGAAACTGGCTGGAACCATGGAAGCAGGTTCTATGTCCAGTATTTCTGGAACTATAGAAGGACCCGATGGAGCCTTTGTTATCAATGCTGCCATTACTGATAATGGAGGCACCTATACGATCACAGGTTCAGGATCCTACTTGATGGGACCTCTGCAAGGAACACTAAATGCCGAAATCCAAACCGATTCGTCATTCAATATTGATCCTTCAACACTTAATATCGGAGGAGAAGTATCCCTCAGTGAAGAAATTGCTGGAAATCAAATTGACCTTTCAGGTAAGGTTGAATCGGGATCACTTTCTGCATTATTAGGTTCAGTTCAAGGACCTAACCAGTCATACATGATTAGTGCGTCTGTTGTAGACAATGGGGGAAGCTATACCATTACTGGCGAGGGCGCTTTCAGTGCAGGCCCTATTCAAGGGAGTTTAAATGCCCAAATCAATACAGATGCTGCGTTTAATATTGATCCATCCTCCTTAAATATCGGAGGTGATGCAGCTGTAAATACCGAAGTTGCTGGTTTTATTATCAACTTAACAGGTGCCGTTGAAGAAGGTTCTTTAAAAAGTTTATCAGGAACAGTTGCCGGACCTGGAGGTTCATTTTTAATCAATGTTTCTGTAATTGACAACGGTGGAACTTATACCATTTCAGGAGCAGGTGCTTTTGCTGTAGGACCTGTTCAAGGAAATCTGAATGCTCAAATAGAGGCTGATTCTGCCTTTAACATTGATCCAAGTTCACTAAACATAGGCGGTGATGCTAAAGTAGATACTGAATTGATGGGCATAAAGATCGATATGTCTGGTACTGTCGAAAACGGATCTTTAGCAAGTTTGACCGGAGTGATTGTCGGTCCAGACGACTTCTTTACCATAAATGCTGCAGCCGAAAAAAACGGAGAGCAATATAAAATTTCAGGATCAGGTGCTTTTACGGCTGGTCCACTTCAAGGAAATTTGAATGCAGAAATTCAAACAGACTCCGCTTTTAATATTGACCCTTCTTCATTTGATATTGGAGGAGATGTTGCCTTAAGTGAAGAAATTGCTGGAAATCAAATTGACCTTGCTGGTACGGTAGCTGGGGGTTCTTTATCCTCTCTTTTTGGAACTGTCGTAGGTCCCGCTCAATCCTATACTATCAATGCTTCCGTAGTAGATAACGGGGAAGGATATACCATTGCTGGAAATGGAGCATTCAGTGCAGGACCCATTCAAGGAAGTGTAAATGCGCAAATTAATACCGATGCCGCTTTTAATATTGATCCCTCTTCTTTCGATATTGGAGGAGATGCAACTGTGGATACCGAGATTGCAGGAATTAAAATTAATCTAGCTGGTACTGTTGAGGAAGGATCATTAAAAAGTTTAGTAGGAGTTGTTGAAGGACCCAATGGCGTCTTTTTGATAAATGTTTCAGTAATAGACAATGGAGGAACCTATACCATATCGGGTGCTGGCGCCTTTGCTGTAGGACCGGTTCAAGGAAATCTCAGTGCCCAAATAGAGGCAGACTCTGCATTTAATATTGACCCAACTACCCTAAACATTGGTGGTGATGCTACTGTTGATACAGAGTTAATGGGGATAAAAATCAACATGACAGGTACCGTCGAAAATGGATCTTTGGCGAGCTTAGTGGGTGTGATTGTAGGGCCAAACGACTTCTTTACTATCAATTCTAGTGTTGAAAAGAATGGTGAACAGTACAAAATCATCGGAGATGGTACCTTTTCGGCTGGTCCTGTCGCAGGAAATGTTCACGGTGAGATTCTAACGGACCAGAGTTTTACTCCTGATATGGATAGTGCAATACTTTCGGGAGATGCAACTGTCGATACCCAGCTTGCAGGTAATCAAATTAACATGGCTGGAACCATGGAGGCTGGTTCCCTACAAAGTCTTGAAGGAACCATCAATGGCCCCAATGGGATGTATCTGTTAACCGCAGCAGTAACCGATAATGGCGATTCTTACACTATCGAAGGCGGAGGAGCATTTGCCGCAGGACCAATTGAAGGTAATGTTGAGGGACAGATACAGACGGATAAAAATTTTAATCCAAATCTTGACTCTCTTCAAATCAGTGGCGATGCTACTGTAGACACCGATTTGGCTGGGAACCATATCATTATGGCAGGAACCATGGAAAATGGTTCCCTTCAAAGTTTAGTTGGAACTATAGAAGGCCCTAATGGTTTGTATATGTTATCGGTCTCTGTTGTCAATAATGGAGATGGTTACACCATTACTGGTGGGGGAAATTTTGCTGTAGGTCCTGTTGAAGGAACGGTCACTGGTGAAATTGGAACAGATGCAAATTTCAATCCTCAATTCGATACACTAAACGTTAGTGGAGAAGCAAATGTAGATACAGAAACAGCTGGACATCATATTGTGATGAAAGGGGTTATGGTCAATGGCTCTTTAGTTAGTTTGGCGGGTACAGTTGAAGGGCCCAACGGACTATATGTCATCAATGCTTCAGTTGAAGACAATGGAGAAGGATATACAATTACTGGCGAAGGATCGTTTGCAAACGGTCCAATTCAAGGTTCTGTTCACGGAACCATAAATACAGATTCAAATTTTGCTCCTGACTTTTCATCCCTAAACATGGGTGGCCAAGCCGCTATAGATACTGAAGTAGCTGGAAATAAAGTCAATGTTAGTGCAGAGGTAAACAATGGTTTTTTAGAGAGTATCGCTGGAACTGTTGAGGGCCCTGGTGGACTGTATGAAATTAATGCCAAAGGAACTAGAGAGGGCGATAAAGGCTATGATGTAGAAGCTGGTGGATCATTTACGTTTTTTGATGAAAAATTCGCTTTTGAACCCCCTGCCATTATGCTGCCTGCGGGGGTTCCAGGTGTTTATATTGAAGTAAGTACTGAAATTGGTTTTGGCGCCAAAGCATCAGCAGATATGGTGACCGGTTTTAAAACCGATCCCCATTTTATGCCAGATTTTTCAACCTTTGAAATTCGCTCTGCCACATTAATTGGTCATGGAGAGGTTTCAATTGATCTCTTTGGGGGAATTAGTGTCGGTTTACCTTTTGCAAAGGTTTCTGCGGGATTAAAAGCCGAGCTTAAAGGGGTGATCGACGCTATGTTGAACCTCACCGCTGATGCCAAAGGAATAAAAGTTAGCGGTTCCTTGTATGCTGCCCTACTTGGAGCGCTCTTTGCCGCTGTAAAGCTTAAATTTTTGTTCTTTAAGAAAGAATTTGACTTTAAGATAGTTGAGGGGAAAGTGGCTTCCCTAGAAAAAGAATTTGGCCCTGTAGATTTTACTTTAGAGAATATACTCAAAGGCTTTCAATTTGGGGCTGAGGACATCTCCATTCCAGGAAAGGACATGAAAGCTAAGCCACCAGATCCAAAAGAAACCTCTGATGATAGTAATAAAGAATTGGAGGATGCAAAATCTGAAGATGACGATTCCAAAAAAGAAGAAGAAAAATCTGACTCCGATGCAGTACAAGGAAAATTTAAAAGTGCTTCAAATGGCGTTTCACCTGCTCAGCCTGTCCAAAAAAAGAGTGATGGTGGAGACCTTCCTACTAATCTTAAATCGGGGGTAGAAAAGCTATCTGGTCAAGACATGTCCGATGTAACGGTACATAAAAACTCTGACAAACCCGCACAACTTAATGCCCATGCCTATGCACAAGGTACGGACATCCATCTAGGCCCAGGTCAAGAAAAGCACCTTCCCCACGAAGCGTGGCACGTTGCTCAACAAAAGCAAGGCAGAGTAGAACCCACTAAACAATTTAAAGGAGATGTTCAGATCAACGACGATGAGGGGCTAGAAAAAGAGGCTGATGAAATGGGTAAAAAAGCAGAGGAAGTTGGTACTGATACAGAAAGTACAGCTGGGGCAGCTGCTTTTGATGTTGAAAACACAGGAGTAGACAGCCAAGTTCCCCAGTTAAAAGCCGCCTCAAGCTCCTCTCTAAAAACAGTCCAAAATGCTGCTGACAGAAGTTCAAATGTTTCTCAATTGATGGAAATAGATACCTTAGCGAATAAACGAGATAAATCAGGAATCAAACAATTACAAGGATTGGCAAACGGTTCTAAAGCAAGTAATAATCCGCTTCAGCGATTTGGATCAAGCCCAAATGAAACCACTACCCTTTCAGAAACAGAAGGTCAGGGTATACAAGAAAACGAAAGCGACGTCAGTGTAGAATCAATAGAAATATAAGATGTATCGACTCTCAACAGGATTAAAATATTCAGGAGCTACAGAAAAGGCAATTTCCTACCTTGTTTTTCAGTCGGATAAGGATATTGGTCAAAGGTATTTTGATCAAGAGTTGTGGAAATATGAGGGGGAAAGACCCAAAGGAACGCGCGTCTATACTAGTACATTTTATGGAAGAATCGAATTGTTTAAAAAGCCCTTAAAAGAAGAAAGGGCTAAACAACTATTTCAAATGCTCGACAGTATTTCTCCTGAAGAAAAACATCCAGCGCTAGAAAATGGATTCAAAAGTGAGGCGAAAAGACTTTTTAGTTCTATCGATGAGAATGTTTTGCACTCTTACTTTAAATTTATCGATTTTTTAAATGAAACATATCAGATTGAAGACTTGACCAAAAGTGAAACTGAATTATCTAGCTATTCGGACGACATAGGCCCTTTTGTGATGGGTAAGGTAGGGGAAAGATCGTTTTTACTTCCCGAATTTTCAAAGCTTTATCTAGCACCCTCTATATGGAGATCAATCACTTGGTTTATTCATAATTACCTGGCGGGACCCTATCCAAAAGATCCAGATTTTCCAGATTTAGAGCATTTTCAATGGAATAAATTAAAACTACCCCAATCATTTAATTCTCCCTATTGTGAAGGACTAGCCTATTTTCTAATTGCCAATTTTATAATTATATATGAGGCTTTTAGTGAAAACCCAACTTGTAATTCACTTCAGTTGTATATCGATTTAATTCAAAACCAAGGCGAAAGGCCCTGGCAAAAACTATTTTAAATTTATCAAATGGCAAAGTTTAAAGAAAAACAAAAAAAAGAGCAAGTTCAAGAGACTGAAGACATGAAAAGCGAAGATCAAGAGCTCGAGCTTGAAGGTGAAGTTGGGACAGAAATTGATGCTTTACAAAAAATGGCTGACGATTCTGAAGAGGTAAAAGAAATTGAAAAATCGGAGGAAGAAGCCAATAAAGAGGAAGAAATCTCTAAAGAAGAGGAAGAAAAGAGTAAAGAAGAATTAAAAAAAGAAGAAGTCAAGGATGAAGCCAAGGGTGAAGTCAAGGAAGACAAAAAGGATCCTAGTAAGAAGAAAAAATAACCATAAGTCAACATAAAATGAGAGAAAGAATTCACTTTTATCTAACAGATAAAGACAGTAAAATAGCAAGAGGTATAGACATCTTTATTTATACAATCATTTTCATTACGGTAATTGACCATGCTTTACAAACCATGGATTCCATGGCCGCATACCATACCTATTTAGAAAGCTGGGAAGTCATTCCAATCGTTATTTTCTCGATTGAGTATTTGTTGAGAATCTATTCTGCACCTAACAGAGTTAAATTTATTTTTAGTTTTTGGGGATTGGTTGATCTCATTGCTTTGATTCCTTACTATCTGGGTCTTCCTGCTGACCTTCGTGAAATAAGAGTATTAAGATTTTTATCACTACTAAAGTATGAACCCGCTTCAAAAAATATTGCTGCAGCTTTTAATCGAATTAAAAAGGAACTGATCATTTTCACTGTACTGGCTATTTTTATTTTATATGTTGCTGCTGTAGGAATTTACCATTTTGAAAATCCTGTTCAACCCGATAAATTTCCCGATATTTTTCACTCGATGTGGTGGGCAGTCGCTACCCTTACAACGGTTGGTTATGGAGATGTTTTTCCTATTACCGGAGGCGGAAAACTGTTTGCTTCTGTGGTGGTATATGTGGGTCTAGGACTTGTAGCCTTGCCAGCGGGTTTGATTGGAGGTGCATTTAGCGAAGCTTTTAGTAAAGATAAATAAGTGGGTATTTTAAGCATAAATCAATTATTAGGATTGACTTAGTCCTCATACAATTAAACTTCAAAACAAGAGAAATTAAATCTCCTGCTATCATACTGATGTCCGATACCGCGTATTCGTTCTACTATAATTATTAAACAGTTATTCTACAAGGTGTAAGTGTTTTTAGTTTTTGTAGGGATGCATTTAAGCTAAGGCAATTTGAACAAATCTTCTACTTTACAATTTAGCGTTTTTGCCATTTTAAGCGCTAGTACAGTCGAGGGAACATACACCCCGTTCTCAATAGCATTAATACTCTTTCTTGAAACTTCTGCTTTGATGGATAATTCTTGTTGGGTTAGTCCGGCAGATTTTCTACGTTTTTCCAAATCATTATAAAGTTTTTGATGGTTCTTACCCATTGCTATTTTTTTTCAAATTCCTCCACAGCATTGGTCAATTCTTTTCCAGTATTTGGGTAAAGGTAACCAGCTATCAAAGTTCCAATACCAATAAAACTTACCAAAGCGCCAACTCCTTCTAATACCTTTCCAATAAAAAGATAACCCAAAAAATACAAGCCAACTCCAACAAAAATTGTAATTACCCCATTTCTTCTGTAGTCAATCGGCTCTTTTTTTCTTTCCTCAAAAATTCTTAATAATTCCTCTACTTTAGAGGGATCATCTAAATTTTTAGCTATTTCTAACACAGTTTCTCTTTTTCCTTTAGCATCTTTATACTGCCAGATAAATACTACTATTGGAATTATAATTCCAGTAAGCATTCCGAAAATTGGTATTATAATGTTTTGATCCATAATGTATTATTTAATTAATGTAACGCAAACGTAACATTTATTTTAATGATACGCAAAGGTTACATGAAAAATTTCGCAAACCTCATAAAATCAAAAATTCAATTAAATCGATCTACTAACAGAAGTTGTTCGTATAAAACCTGTGTGGGATATTTCAATAAAGCAATCAACTAGATCAGCAATCAGAAATGAATTTTTGAAGTAAACTCGAGGGTAGCTTTACCTATTAGCTAGCTTTTTACAATTGTTGAATTGGTGAAAAAACATTAATTCCCCCCCCTATCGGTAATGAGTTACTTCGGTGCTTCATGGAAATGGAATAAACTAACTTTTATTAAGGAAAAATATTAATAATGATTTAGTAATGTGATATATAAGCCTTTTGTGTAAATTTAAAAAACTATAAATCAATTTAAATGGAACTCCTTATAATAGCAATTATCATCTCATCCATAAGCATCTATGGCACAATCGTGCTTAAACGATTTTATTTTATGCTTGGATACTTTCTTTTTTCAATACTTGCCATAACCTCATTTATCCCCCTTTTAAATGATGACCCAATGTTGTCAATAACTTCATTAGCTTTGTTTCTCGTTTCGGGAATAATTTCATTTCCAGCTAGAAAGAATATTACTGATTATACCATTAATACTGAAGCAGCTCCTTTGGTGAAATCTTTTATGCTTAGAACATTATTTTCTCTAAGTACAATCAATTTACTCGCTATTTTCCTTGTTTATTATGACCAAAATATGCCTGAAGGTATGACCGAAGACATGAAAATCTATGGTATGATTATGCATGCTATACTAGGAGTATTACCGCTCATTGTTTTGATGAGAATGTCAAAAATAAATAAGGCAACTATTGCCAAATAATGTTTAATTTTTCAGCTATTCTAAATGCAATCATGTAGGTAAAAATCTAATCAAGTTGTTTAGATGAATGCTAATGCTAGATATTTTTAATAACTTTATTAAAACTGTTATGGCAACTATCTAGTAGAAATGTAGCTGATTTATTTTTTCCCCAATGTTAAAAAACATTATTTGCTTTTCCCTTATTGTTTTATTGTATTCATGTGACAATTCATCCCAAACTTCATCCATCAAGATTGTAGGTCAAATGAGGGATGTGATGTGGAAAGGAGATTTGAAGGCCAAAATTGCAACCGACTCATTAAGTAATGAAAGCACCTATGGATTAGGTCCTATTGAATTTTTGAAAGGAGAAATAGTATTGTTTGAGGGGCAAACCTTTGTCTCAAAGGTTATTGACAGTATTTCCCATGAGGTAACTAAACTCCCTTCTGTAGGTGCTCCCTTTTTTGTATACACCACAAATAGTGAATTAAAAGGAATTGGATTTCCTCTTGAAAATTACTCGCTAAAAGAAATAGAAGAACATATTAATTCAGTGTACAAAGATTATGACCAACCACTATTAATACGTATCGATGGTTTATTTGATAACATAAAAGTTCACAGTGTGAATCTACCTGAGGGTAAGAAAGTATCATCCCCAGATGAAGCGCACCAAGGATTGACTCAATATGATTTCAAAAATATTAGTGGATCTTTGATCGGCTTCTTTTCTCGAAATCATAAGGCTGTTTTTACGCACCACGACAGTTTCTTTCACGCACACTTTATTTCCGATGATCGTAAAGTGTTAGGCCATATCGACGAAACCGATTTTAATTCTTCAAAAGTAACCTTGAAAGTTTCAAAGTAATTTTATCTTGGGTGAAGAGGAGTTAAAATTCAAACACCTGAACCTTTCATAACAAGAGTCATCAAATTATGAGTATCAATTAAATCTTTTGGTGTAATACTGATGTTCGATATTTCCAATGAGTTATCTACTATAAAGGTCTTCATCTGAAGGCCTTTTTTTATTGAGCTTAGCCAATCATACAGGGTGAAAAATACAGTCCCTCTTGACTATTAATAATCATTAAATATATACAAACTGACAATCAATTGACAATAAAATGCCTAAAATCTGTAAGTAAATACTGTCCGTTTTCCCCAAAAAATCCCAACCTAAAACTTTAAAATCAGACCCCCATACCCAAAATTAAATCCGCTTTTCTTTTTGGGATAGCGCTCATATAATGATGTATTACCTAAACCCCAGGCATATCAACTTTAGTAAACTTTACTATCCGTTTTAAACTGCTCTATTTTTAGGTTTTTTATTGGGTATTCTTCCCTGATTTCCAATACCATCAAAATCATCATCATCATATGAATTCATATTCTCTTTGCGTTGAATTTTATGTTGTTTCCTTATTATACTTAAAAGAAAATAAACATAAACGATAAAAATCACAAGACCAATAAAAAACATTATTTGATTATTCATCGTTTAGGATTTTTGTCTTGATTTCTTCTTTGTCTTATTACAAATGCAAATGCCAGAATAGTTACTGGCCAGAGACCTACATAAATCCCTTCAAGTTGATTGCCTGAAAACCATAGATATATTGAATAAAGAAAACTTAAAAAAGCAAGTATTACCGGATAATATTTTTCTAAAAAAATCATGTTTTCTTAAATATAATAAATAAAACTTAGTTACTCTAAGATTTTAAGGCATATCTTCTTCTGTAAGGTCTTGCGTTAAAACCCCAATATTAGTTCCTTGGTCAAATACTGCTTGTTATGATGAAGGTGTAGGATCTTTTAACTTCTAATGGTGTTGGTAGAGATGGATTGAGTTTAACAAATCCTAAAAATATTAATTCAAATCTGCAGTTGTTGTTACTACTACAACTTTTAAAAAAATAAAAAATCCACTAGATTTTTAGAAACTTTTAAAGGATATATGTTTTATATGAAATTGTTACCTACAAGCCCAAAAAGCCCACCGCACAAACAGCACATTTGTCACTTCGTACCTCAGCACCAAAAGAACATAAATCTATACACAATTAAAAGACCGATCCTTTATGGAGATCAAAGATTTATTATCTTAATACGCAAACAAGTTGGATAGCATCATTGATACTATCCAATTGTTAGCTGTCATATGAAAAACGACACGAATGAATTTAAATGAACTAAATACAACTGAATTAATCCAAGCATATTCTGGAATTATAAAACAGTTAAAAAAGCGTGGAGTAATTCGGACTAAAAATCTATTAGGAGATTTAGGAAAATATTTAGCAATTGAGCATTTCAACAATACTTCAGGAATGTCAAATCTTCAAGCAGCACCAGCGGAAACTCAAAACATAGATGCTATTAGTAGAAATGGAGACAGATATAGCGTAAAATCAACGACAGGAAATTTAACAGGTGTATTTTATGGACTTGAGCCGCCAAATTCTGAGATTTCTGATAAGCAAAAATTTGAATTTGTTCTAATAGTAAAGTTTGACAATGATTATCAATTGGAGAAAATAATTCAGCTCGATTGGAAGTTATTTCTAAAATACAAACGCTGGCACAAAACTATGAGTGCATGGAAAATATCAATAACTAAAGCATTGATTGAAGAAGCAGAAGTACTCTTTGAAAAGGATTCTGAAAAGGCTTACGATATTTCAGAAATTAGAAAAACGCACAAGAAAGCCTATGAGCCTTGGACAGAAGAATCTGATGAGAAATTGGAATTGTTATTTTGTGAAGGTAAGAACATAAAAGAAATGAGTGAAATTTTTGGAAGGAACGAAGGAGCAATTCGTTCTCGCATAAAAAAGCTCGAACTAAAAGAAAAATACGCCAGCTAACAAGGTGTATAAGTAATGCTCACTCAACCGCTCGCACTACTCATACACAAACCGTTACCCAACATGGAAAAAATCAGGTAGGGTTAAAGTCAAAACGACAGTATTCTATATGTTTTTCAAACTGAATCCTTACATTTGAAACATGGAAGAAAAACAACGGATACCATTACTTGAAAAAGCCAAAGAATTTTTCAGAAATGAAATTGTAGAAGCTCATATTACAACCGCTTGTAAAAAAGCAGGAAAATTATCTACTAAAAAGGAAGGTTTTCAGTTATCTATGAGTTTTTTTCTATTGGGTTTGTCCAATAGAAACAGCGTGTCCAAAAACAATCTAAACAGTATAAATAATCATAAGGCATAA
>ENA-OWPI01000702-OWPI01000702.1-marine-metagenome-genome-assembly--contig:-NODE-702-length-43483-cov-10.466479_pt1 | contig 43483 bp, 18 predicted proteins | sample MGYA00238138_ERZ651775 | MGnify/ENA primary metagenome ERZ651775 (study PRJEB26906, sample SAMN06265043) | marine metagenome | isolation source: Helgoland LTER site | place: Germany:Helgoland, sampling...
AGAAGAGAAGAGAAGAGAAGAGAAGAGAAGAGAAGAGAAGAGAAGAGAAGAGAAGAGAAGAGAAGAGAAGAGAAGAGGAGTGTTAGTTGACTTCCCACTATTTACAGAAACCCCTTTCAATTGATTACTCACCTCAACAACCTGAAGATCCTCAGCACTCTGATCAACTTGCTCGCCTTTGTCATGCTTGTATTGCTGCCATTTTGCGCAAAACTAAAATAATCTACTGGGACCGAAGCAATGAAGTCAATGACAAAACCGTTCCGGAGATAGTGACTACTGGCTTGTTTTCGATCCATGATCACGACCCCATGGTACTCGAAGCCCGTCTGAAAATTCAGAAAAATATCTACAACGAAGAACAGATCAAAGATGCAATTGATCACAAAGCCAACATTCACCTCTATGTTCGGGTAGAAGCAAATATCCACGGGGATGTCGATGCAGCAATACAATACCACCAGCAAACTCGCGAAATTCCATTGGGTGCGAAACTTACTATCAGGATGAATTGTGTGTCGCAGACAATAGCCCGGCGAGTCCTCCTCTTTCTGCCTCTCTACCTCCATTTGGCTGTCGCTTACTCCCCATAGCCTTTTTCCCACCAAGGAAGGTGACTTTTGCGGGGTCAATTGTTGTGTTTCAGGTTGATGGTAGTGCTTATAAGTATCCCCAAGCGCTGTCATCCTCTTCCTGAACCGTCCGCTTTCCCTCTGGGATTCATTGGATCCTTCAGATCCTTCACTTGTCAGCATTGCTGGCAACTGTTTCTGTTTCTTCAACGGAGTAGGAGAAATCACGTCTTTGGCTTTCATGATATCAACATCAGCGGGAGAGTTAGTGGCAGCCAAAGAAGCCTCACCGGACAATTTTTTGTCATCAATACTCAACGTTCAGAGGGCTCAGTACTGACAGTCAAATTTGTTTTTTTCATTTCAAAAGTGCTTCTTGTGCTTCTTTCAATCGCTGTGAGTAGAATTACACTCTCTAAGGGAGGGAGTATTAAGTTGAATACCAGTGTTTGTGTTGGTTTATCCTCCTGCCTCTCTCAGCAGAAAATCCTTGTCACACACAATAAAATATCTCTTTTTCACTTAAAAGATGGAGCGGATACTCCATCTTCTGCGAGAAGCTGAGAACCGGAGAGATCCGGTTCAGTCTTCGGGGTTTCTCATGATGAAGCGAGCGTACGAAGCTGAGAACTCAGTTGATGATGATTTTATCTTCAGCCGATTCAAGGAGGAGTTCCAGGCGCTCAACCGTCCCAAGCACGGTCCATACAATGAAGCTGCCTTATATCAAAGCATGTCTTTGCCGAAACTTCCCAAAAACCACATCCTAACTCCAACAAAGAAATATGGAGAATTCAGGGAACACAACCAGTCAGAGAGAAAGCAGCCGTACGGCGAGTCTTTTCCTTACATATCTAGTATTTCACCGCTCTCTACCAACAAATACAAACCAAATAAAAATAAAATCAAGCCCCTCGATTATCATGCTTCTCATAGAACCCTCCAGACATCAGAATCAATGCCCCATCTATCTCTCCACAACCACCGTCGGAGTTTTGATAATGTTCCTCAAGAGAAAAGGTTGGCCGCTTCTGATTCTGTGTCTAGCTTATTGTTTGGTAATAGCGTAACACCACCGTGGCCAAAGAGGGAATTACAACCCGAGACATTAAACAACAACAACGATGAGAAACAAGAAAAATCAAAAGCTGAAGAAACACAAGAAAAAACCATGATCAAGACACCGGCCGGGGGGGACAAAATCCATTACTCACAATTTCACTCTCCGATCCAGATACCGCAGAAACTGGTACCGCTCTCTGACGACAAGCAATACTTTATCCGTGGCACACCAAATCAATATTTCATCGGTGCAAACAAGCAGATTCCCCGAGGAAAGATGGCGCTGTCCCCAGAATTCAACCACCAGATGGCTTTTATGAGCCGGGAAACTGGGGCACAAATAAAGTAGTACCCGGTAATGCTAATATCTTAAAGGTAGCATAAGGAAGAGTGTTGCGTAGCTAAAATATTTACAACCATCTTTACACAAATTAATTCAATACGCTCTCTTTCACCATTCACCCTCTCCCTCCGCTCCCTCTCCATTATCCTCCGCGGCCTGATAGATGCATTCCAGTTGGTTGTAGTAGAAATAAACCCCCAACTTTTCGTCCCAGTATGTGACCCAACCGGTACTTTCTACGGTCTCGGTTACCACACTTCGCTCCTTCCTCAAATCCCATACCTCGTTCCAGTTGGGCTCGATAAACAGTGTGGTTCTATTCAATCTATTGTACCAGAAATGTTTGAATGTGTTAACCGGTGATTTACGGTCATACATTCTTTGCCACTCTCCCCATTCTGCCCTCTCCTCTGTCACCTCACTTCTCTTCAGGACGGTAAAACTCGGACCCTTCCCCGCATACTTGCCGCCGGGGAGCCTCTGCATCTCCAGAGTCTCGAAGTTGTCAATGATAGCTTGATTCGCCCCGTCAATGGCTATGGCCCTCTGATACATTTTCTCTGCCAATTCGTAGTCCCCTAGTACACACTGGTTCAGCAACGCATAGTTGAGCAACGCAATTGGGTTCTTCGGATTGACGATGACCGCCCAGTGGAAGAAGCTTTCTTGGGCAACGTGGAACTTGCTAAGGTCGGGGTCGCTCAAACTCGCTGTTTTGAACAAATCGCATGCAGAGGCAAACACTTTGGTCCGTGGTGCGTCTCCCGCCGCCAAGGTGAATATAGCGTACGCCCGCATTAACACAGGATTGGTATTGCTCTTTTCCAATGCCAACTTGTAACACTCTCTGGCCTTGGCAAAGTCCCCTGTGAGACAATGATTCAGCAAGGCGAAGTTTACAATATTGCTAAGCCTAGTCGGGTCTTTTTCGAAGTTGAGTTCGGCAACGTTCTGGAACTTGAGAGCCTTGATGACTTCTGCCATCGTTGGCGTTCCAAAGTCTCTGCTCTGATGCAATCTGACCATACGCTGTAAAATCTTAGCTGCCTCCTCTTCACTCAGCCAGCTCGTTTGCCCCGTGCAAGGATTCTGATAAAAAACATTGCCATCTTCCCCTGTAATCTTTCGCCACTCATCTACCGGGTCTTTCAGATCCTCTGACCCTAAAATAGACAGCTTCGTCCACTGGATAGCTCCTGTCCTCACGTTGATGTAGTAATAACAGCCATTCTCGTTATCCCACATTTTCTCCCACTGCTTTCTTGCTCTAAGCCTCATCTTCTGCCTTGCCTTCTTTTGCCTCCAGATGCCTTGCAACTTCGTGGCGGCTGCTTCCTTCTGTACTCCATCTTCCTCGTACTGCAGTATGAGCTTTGTCCGTTTCGTCCTCCTGTTCCTGCTAATTTTTAGTCTATCCAAGAGCCATTCAAGCAATTCGTCCTCATTGTCCTTCTTCATCAGGTATGGCTCGCTACTCTCAATCAGTGCCAGCTGTTGTTTTTCCGTCAGGCTCTCTTCCAAATTTCCTTCACCGTCCATTGGAACTATTGCACCCTCCTCATCCCCCTTCTTCTCTTCCTCCCCATCCTCCCCGTCGTCCTCGTCATCGTCGTCCTGCCCTTCCTCCCCCTCGACCCGCTCGAACTTCTCCTCCTCAACCTCTTCCTTGATTTCTACCCCCGCTTCTTTCAATGCATGCAGCTTGAGGAATTCTATCGCATCGGCTAGCTCGACCTCGTCCACATACTCTCCCCAGCTATACATCTGCTTGACCCTCCTTGCATTGTCCAACAAGCATTTGTATTCATTCTCCTCGCGCCTCTTTTGCCTGTATTCCTCTTCCACTAGCCAGTCTCTCAGGACTTTTATTTCAATGCAGCACCTCAGCTGTGCGCAGGTTCTAGGATCGTAGGCTCTAAATACCAAATCATCGCTGCTCCTGTATGAAAATACTACGAAAAGTTCCCCACTGATTTTCTTGCTACACTTGCCGCATAAAATCCCTCTTTCTGTGGTATTTCTTCGGCTGAAAAGGATAATTGGCCTACTTCCAGTTTCTCTGACCATAAATCTGTCCGTGAGACACCTCAAACTCTTTGCATTGAGCATCTCGTTGGCGCTCAAACCATCCATGTCTAGAGCCTGTTCGATGAATTCTCGAAGAGTGTCTTCCTCGACCACAAACTTGAACGTCTCTTGGGTCGAAGGCAAATAAACTTTGGCAATGATTCCGTAGTCACTGCTCTGTCGTCTGTTGTCTTTCCTGCTGAACATTATCATGCTTGTGATTCCCTGCACAACCCTAACACACTTAAATACTACCGCAGCCTCGCGTCTATTCCTGTTGTCCCTCAATTTCTTCCTGTACTTCCTTACTTCCTCCGCCTCCTCTCTCTTCACTTTGGCTTTGTGCTCCTCGTGCTTCCTCCACATGTAGAACATACGCCAGGTCTTCTGGCATATAACCGCGCTGATGTGACGCCGTCGAAATAACCTGTTATCTTCATTTAAACCCACATACTTGTTGAAGTTCCGTGTGCTGATGACTCGCCTCATCTGCTTCGCTACCAAGATCTGGCAGTTCCGAATGTTCAAAAATTCTATCCGATTCACTTTTCCCCTCCTATTACTCACAAGCCTAATCTGTGCGCAGATTCGCCTCGCCTCGGCTACTATTGCCATCCGTTTTGCCTCTTTCCAAGCCAGTCTGTTGACCGCCGGTAGCATAACCACGTTCTCTAGCAGCAAGTTCATGAGCGCCTCATTTGGAGATTCTATTAGATGAGGGCTCCTGATCAAAGCGATGTCGGTGCAGCAAGCCACAAACCCCTTCAAATCGATCTTTCTCTCTTTTTGTCTCTTTTTTTCATCCAAATTTTTGAACAACTCTCCCACATAAAAAAAATAAAAACACGCGAATAAAAAATGGAAGAAGAAATGATGATCGAACGAGACGAAGAAGAAGAACCGAAACGGCGAACGAGGTCGCCGCCACCACGAACAGAAGAAGGCGCACAAAAAATTCCAGTTTTAGTAGGAGGCGAGGAGGATTTGGAGAATACTAATAATACGAATACTACTGCTACGAAAAACGAAGAAGAAGATGAAATCAAAGATGAATTAGAAATCGGACGAAACGAGGCGGGATTTCTCATCGGAGAACGAGGCGCGACGAAACGAAAAGTGCAGAAAGTCTCGCAAACGAAAATCGAAATCGCAGATTCCGAGATAAATCCAGAAACGTCCATCGTGACTATTCGAGGAACAGAAACGAACCGAGCGAAAGCGCGGAGATACGTCGCGTGGGTTTTGAGACAACCGGAAGGGAAGATTTTTTGCGATTTAGGCGACGACGTGGTGAGAGAAAACGTCTCCGTGGTGGACGTTCCAGCGGAGGCGATGGCGTTTGTAGTTGGCGCGAAAGGGAAGACGCTGAGGAGCGTGGAGGAAGAATACGGGACCTTGATGTTTTTCGGGCACACGGAAAAAGACCAACCGGACAGCTCGGAGAAGTTGATCATTTGCGGCGATCGCGAAAACAGGCGCGGCGCGGAGTTGAAAGTGATGAGTTCGGTGGAAACGAAGGTTCAGGGGTACTTTGTCGATTACGAGAAGAACGACCCCGAGTTGAAACAACCGCTGATGCAACCTGGAGACGGTTTGAAAGATGGATTCGCGTACGACCAGTTTCCGTTCACCGAGGAGGAGTTTTCCTACGCTTTGGGTAAGTTTGGCCGAGTGAGAAGAAAGTTAGCGAAAGCGTCCGGGTGCGTGATGGAATACGTCGGACGAGTCGCGATAATGAGCGGGAACAAAGAACAAAGAGCGAGGTGTTGGGATTACACCAACTGGTTGATGAAACAAAGACGAAACAACGGCACCTGTTCGGTCGATCCGAACGCGCGGAACGATTGCGAAATTTGCGACGTTCCTGGATCGATCGATTTGCCTCGGTTACAAGGAAACTGTCATAAAGTCGAAGAAGCTACCGGGACGTTTATTTTCACCACCGATTTCGAAAAACCAGTCGCGGAAGGTCAAGACAAAACGTTGCTCATTTGCTCTCACGACTCCGCCAGCAGACGCAAGGCCCGAAGAATGGTGGAAGATTTAATCGACGGCAGACGAGACGTGTTCCAAGACAACAACCGAGGAGGCCCGAGAGGAAGAGGAGGAGGAGGAGGAAACAGAGGAAGAGGAGGACAACAACAACAACAACGCGGGATGAGAAACGACGGCGGCGGCGCCGCGGAAGCCTGCCGAAACTTCCAAATGGGTCGGTGTACTCGAGGCAACCAGTGCAAATACTCCCACGACATGTCCATGGCGCCGATGCAAATGGGCGGCGGGAGCGGCGCAAACCGAGGCGGGAGAGGCTACGATGACAACCACCCCCGAAACAACAACAACATGAACAACAACGGCGGCGGAAGAGGAGGAGGATCTCAAATCATAAACCGACTCAGTCGAGGCGGCAACTCCGGTGGTGGTGGTAATGGCAACAGAGGCCGTCCGTATTAAACAACCTTTTATCATCGTAAGAAAGAGAGAGAGAGAGAGAAAGAGAGAGAGACATAACATGTGTATCTAAGAAAGAATCTTAGTGTATTAGCGCTTATTAGTAGATGTAAGACTCCTACGTTTTATCCGCATTGATCAACCACACGAAAAGATATATATTACGAATAATGTCGCTGCGCGGGGACAACCCCTCTCGCTACAGTCGATACCACTTGAAGAGAGACCACGCCGGTGTTTCTCTCGCGTCGTCGTCGAAGTCTTCTTCGTTGAAACGCGCGAGTTTACTTTCCGGATTGCTTTTCGTGTTCATCCTTCCGTCGGTGTTGAACATCGAACATCGCGCGCGGAAACACCATCATTACTCGTCTTCTTCTGAGTATTCGAGAGGAGGAGCGAACAGTAATAGTAACAACAATAACGTAAGGTTGAGGTTTAAAACGCGAGAAGAGAACCACAGGGAGAACGATCGATTGCAGCACGAGTGGTGGAGAGACGCGCAAGAAGGGCTCGGGAAAGTTTGGCACAAAGTCTTTGACGAAGAAGAGGACGAATCTTTGACGAATACGGACGTGTACAAGCCGGAGAAGTTTGGACACCAAGTGGCGAAGAAGACGCACGAACGATTGGTTGGGAATACAGACGAGAACGCGAGAAACGATGGAGGAGGAGAGTTCAACTTAGATAAAGCGATAGCGGAAGAGATGAGCAAAGACGACGACGACGACGAGGACCACATGGAGGGGACGACGTGGAAAGGCGGCGTGCCCGTGGTGAAAGGACACAAGACGTGCGAGTATTGTTCGAACAGAGGCGCGTGTTTGACGGAGACGACGTGTCAATGTCCGGCGATTTACGAAGGCGAGAGGTGCGAGAAGTTGAGAGATTTCGTGGACCATCCGAGGGTGATGAAAGGGTTCAAGAAAGGATTTGAAGGCGCGAGTTTGTTGGCGAAAGCGAACACGAAGAATAACATGCCGCTGATGGTGAGGAGGAATCCTGGACAACCCGCGCACCCGGGGACGGAGAAGGCGATGGTCACGGAAATCGGGAAGTTGACGAGACCGAGCAGGGATAAGTTGCCGGAGGAAGATCCGTTAGGATCGGTGGTGTTCGAAACGTGCGCGATTGTCGGGTCTAGCGGTATTTTGTTGAAACACTCGCACGGCGCCGATATCGATTCGCACGACGTGGTCTTTCGATTCAACTCGGCGACGACGAAAGGGTTCGAAAAGAATGTTGGGGCAAAAACGACGCATAGAATTACCAATTCCAGAAATTACGGGTTTCGAGAGTACGATTCCGAGTGCGTCGTGCAACACATGCGCAACGAAATGTCCTTGGTGAAGATGTTCAAGAAACGCGCCAAGTATCCGGGATTGAATTTATACGGCGTGCATCCGCAGTTACACGGGTGGGTGGATAAGTCGTTTTCGTTTTTAGTCACCAGTGGTTTATTTGGAGCATTAATCGCCGCGCACAAGTGTGCTTCGGTGGATTTGTACGGCTTTCAAGTCTCAAGACACCACGGCGTGCAGTACCATTACTACAACGCCGTGGATGAACCGGCGAACGAGGAGAGAGACGGCGACGAGTGGTTAGCGGTAAAATCGTTAGTAGAAAGCGGTGTTTTGCACTTTGCGGATCCGTGTATCATTGAATGTCACGAAAGCGCGCGAGCTTGTTTGAATTGTCAGGAAGAACACGGGGACGACGTGCATTTGAGTCACCACGCGGGAGGCGCCGGCGGAGATTCGTATTCTTCCTCCTCTTCTTCGAATGGTGCGACGACGACAAATAACGCGCACGGGAACCGAGGACGACGAGGTGGTGCGAAGCACGCCGTGAAAAAGAGTCACAGCAGCCACGATTTCCAGAGCGAGTTTAGAAGCGGTAGTAGTGATAGCGATAGCGACAAAACCGAGGACGACGACGACCAAGTTTCGCAATCGTCCTCCTCGGACGAGTTCACGCATTAGATAATGTGTATATATAGAAATCAACCTCTAATAGTAAAAGTAGTAATACACTCCAGCCCCTATGACTGCCAAAACTGTCCCGCCAACTGTCATCGCGAGCTCTTTATATTTCATCCCTACCGCCGCGAGGTATCGCACCGCGCTCAACCCGAGCGCCTTCTTCGCGCCTTTCCCCGCCACTCGAAACAAAACCACCCGCAGAGCCGCGCCTAAAGAATCTAAAAACAAAAACGTTCGCCTCCGACTGCCTCTTTTTGCCATTCCGTACGCGAAGCACGTCAACGCTCCCGGTAAGACGAGTAAAATGGCGACTCCGTATTGGCGCATCAAGCGTTCGCTTTCGCGCACTTTCGCTTTGCTCACTTTCAACCACTTACTCCGTCTGTTCTCTTTGGTGAGATACGCGACGATATCTTTCCCGTACCATCTCCCGCTGAAGAAGTATAAACAATCCTCGATGACTCTTCTCGCTACCCCGATGAGAATGAACGAGTAGAACGGCATGTTGGCCGCCGAGGCGATGGTTAAGTTCACGTCGTTCGCGTTTAAGAGAAGCAACACCGTGGGCATTTGGCCGAGGATTAAGATTAAAACGTCCGCGAGTTTCCCGAGCACGTTCACCAATGAAATCAGGAACACGCACTGAGAAAAGGTTAAGAGAGGTTCTCCTCGTGTTTTGGTTTTCCCGCTAAAAGAGCGCGTGGAGACGACCATTTTGACGATGAATCTCTCGATGTTTTCTCGCTTCGCAACAGTGGAGGAAATCGCGCCATTCTTGGGGCGCAAAAGTAGGGGATTTGCACTCGCAAAGATGATGACGATGCCAGACGAGGAGAAGAACAACGGGGCCGATGATTCTTCCTCAAAAATCGATCTCGAAGTCGTCGTTTTAGCGGATAAGAGAGCGCAACCGTGCACGCACGAAGACGAGCTGAGAGCGTTTGGTTTGCTCTTATCCTCCTCCTTTTCTTCTTCCGATGAAGATGATGATGATTTTGCGGACAACGAAAGAGCGACGAAACGACGGAGAAAAGAAGAAGAAGAAGACAAAGAAACGGAGGAGGACCTAAATGTGGACGACGAGGAGGAGAGAAAGAGGAGCGTAATTCGATCGAAATTCGACGAGTATAACGCGCAGGCGGATGGTTTCGTGGGAAGGTTTTGCGAGGAGAAAGAGGAAGAGCATTTTGAGGGTGAGGGTGTGAAAGAGAGAGTGCACGTGCTAGGGGATGCGTTGGTGGCGAGATGTTTGAGAAGAATGTTCCACGAGGAGAATGGAGACGAAAAAAGCGAATTCATCACGGAAGAGGACGTTTTAGACGCGGATTTTGAGAAGAGCGAGGTTTGGAGCGCGATTGTAGCGCGTAAAAGTCATGGTAGGAGTATCGATGATGGCGATGAAAACGAGTCTCGAGTACGCGTCGTCGTCGCTTCGGCGCTGGAGTCGTTCGAGTCGCGGGCGAAAATCGACCGGTTGTGCAAGAAGTTTAAAGTCGTTTTAGTAGACGTCGGCATCGAAGACGATCGAGGATCGGTTTTTGTGGTAGATTCGACACAAAACACGACGAGTTACGAGTGTTTGCCGAGAGATTTAGATGAGAGTAGTTTAAAGAAGAAAGAGAAGGCGCCGTCGTGCGTGTTGGAGAATTTCCCGTTTCAGTTTTCGCACTGCGTGGAGTGGTCAAGGCACGTATTTGAGAGGGTTTTCGTGAAGGAAGCAAAGGATCATTACGAGGAGGAGTTGAGAAGAGCAGAGGAAGAAGGAGGTGAAAGAGTTTACGATGAAGGTTTCGTGGAGGCTGATTCGGCGAATCGCGCGAATCGATTATTCGTCGAGCTCTTTCAGACGAAAATAGACGCCATTCGCGAGAGTTTTCCGAGAGATAAAGACGACGGGAAGTTTTGGGGCGACGAGAAAGGAAAGAGGTTTCCAGAACCGGTGAGTAACTTTAAGACCGAAATGAAACGAGTGCACACCGAGTTTCTCTTAGCCGCCCAAACTTTGTACAAGTTGAATTATCACAACGATAGGCCGACGTGGGATTATAGTCTACGAAGATTCGAAAGCTTAAACGGTAAAGCGCGATGGGACCATGCGATATTCGTGGAAACGTGCGCGTTACTTCGCGCGAGAACGTATCGTATTGACGTTCCAAAGTATACGTACGAAACGCATCGAGACGTTTTGTTCGATCTGCCTCGGAAAAATCCAGTCGCCGGATTCGTGGCGGCAAAAATCGCTTCGAGAGAAATCAAGAAGATTTTGTTGAATGAAGAAAAAGAGCGTCGCAGTCAAAACTCTTTCTTCAACGTCGTCACGAACGATTTTGTCGCTTCCGAGTGTCCATCGGCGTTTGTAGAAACAACCACGAATCGAAGTCGAAATCTTCCGGATTTGCAATGGACAATCTGGTCTGTTATCGACATCGACTGTTTTCTTCCTGGAAAGAACACGCTCGGAGATTTCTTACAAACCTTCCGCGAACAGGTTGGTTTGGAACCAGCGTCCGTTGGCGTCGGCGCTGCGCTCGTGTACATGGAATTTATGAGTAAAGAGAAACGCGCTATGCGAGAGAAAATGTCCGTGGTGGATGCGATTCGAGATACGTTGAATAGTAGCGCTAGCCTTAGTAAAGAAGCGTTCGAACCAATCAAGAGGAAGAATGGCGAAGAGGAATACGTCGTGTTAACCGTCCAAGCCGTGGACGAGAAGGATGAGGATAAAGATATTCCGGATGTGATTGTTCGCGTTAAATAAATGGAAGAATTAGAAATAATAATAATAGATTTTTAAAAAGACATCAGAGAGAAACACTCTAACACGGCGCGAGCGAAGCAATAAATGATAATAATAACTGTGATGAATACTTACAACTCTAACTCTTGATTGACTTTGCGTTTCCACTTGTCCGAATTCTCGTACGCGTTTGCAAAACTCAGCCCATCGCCGTCGATGCTGCATCCTGGAAAAAGCCAGTATCGCATCTTCGCGCCTAAAACTTCTCTTAAATTTCCGCTCAATCCAAGACTGTACGGATGTTCTATTTTCTTAATCGTGGTGGTCGCGTTGGTTCCAGTTGCTTTATTGCTCCCATCGCCGCCTTCGCTACTAATCGTCGTCGTCGTCCTTTCGCCATTCTCTCCAATTGGGTGCGTCAACGTCAGTTTTGAACGCACGCCTTCGTAGTGTTCAATCGTCGTGCAATTCTTCGACGTTAACCACACGTGCCACGCAAACAACAAACCGATCGCTAACAATAAGGGAAACGAAACCATTAACGCCGTCACTTCACATATTGCGTCCCAATCCCACGCATTACTATCACTATTACTCCCTGTCGTCGTCGCCGCCGCAGCAGCAGCAGCCGTATTACTCGCCGCTAGTTTCTTCTTACCACTACCGCTTTCGCTCGCCACCATGTTCCAGCTCAAAATCATCGCCGAGTGCCCAACCGCCAACACCGCGTAAAATAAAAACAAGAAAAACGCTTTATAATTTTTATGCCCGACGCAATTATTAATCCACACGCAGTGATGATCCATCCTCAGCACGCATTTTTGGCACACTCTGCAGTGATGCGCTCTCGGCGGCTTATAGGCGTTGCACTTTTGGCAAAAACGTTTCAAGCCTTTCCCTTTCCGCTTCACCTCCCAAAAGTTATTCGCATCTTCCATGTCCGGTTGCCAACCGTCCGGGACTTTCCCAGCCTCGCACATCACCGAAGCTACGTATAAACACAGCGCTAACGACGTGGTGACGAACAAAATCGACCGGTGAATGGTCCCGTCCACGCTCGTCTCGAATCTGCCATACAACACGATCGTGCTCGTCGTGTAATAGAGGAATCCAAAGAGAAACAAGACGAAGAACACGGGCAAGGACATCTTCTGCCAAACCCTGCGCATGACGCGACGCGCGCGCTGGCGACGCGTTAAACTACCTTTCGGGGTCGTCACCATCGGCGTCATCGTCTTGGAAAATTGGTCGTCGTCGTTTGATAGATGATAAAAAGAAACGACGACTCTCTGGCGAACACCAACGACGACACAACGACAGACCTTCTTCGCGCTCTCTCCTACTTTCTGATTTTCCCGCACTTGCACCCGCTCCCGCACTTGCACCCGCTCCCGCACGAGCAGTCTCTCCACGGACACCCCCCCGAAGATGAAGTCGTCTGAATCGTCGTCGTCGTCGTCGTCGCCGGCGGCGGCTTGGTCGCAGTTGGAGTAGATTTGTTTCCGAACCCGAAGAAACCCATGTGTTGTTCGTGCGTTTTAATTGAAGATTTTTGGGAAAAAGAGACGTCACTTTTTTAACGCGCAAAAGCGCGCTCTGGTGCGTGTACCGCTGCTTCTCGGCGAAGACGACGACGACGCGTTCGATGACGTTCGTTTCGGGAGGAGGATCTCGTTTTCTTTGTCTCGCGGTGAAAGTGGAAGATACCGGAAGAAGACCTTCTTCTTCTTCTTCTTCTCGTGGTCGCGACAAGAAAACAGCGGTAACAGTTGGGGAGAGAAAAGGCAAACGACGACCGCGGAGTAAAACGACTGCCTCGACGAACAATAACAGTAATAATTCGAACGGCAACAAAAACGCGTCAAAAGATTTAGAACTGCCAGAGCTGTTATTCGGCGCCGCGTCGACGTCGTTCGCGTTGACCGTGGATGCAATCACCTCTGGTCTCGATTTCGTCCAAAAAGTCACCTCGACTGAGAAACCTTCGAGTAAATATCCGCCCGGGCCGGATTTCGATAGCGCTTTCGAGATGGGACAAAATCCGCTGAAGTTTATAGAGAAAGTGAAGAGCAGGTACGGTCCCGTCGCTGGCTTGCGGTTGGCTGGGGAAAACGTGATTTTAGTCTCCAAACCGAGCGTGGCGAAACAGGTTTTAATCGACGACGAGGCGAGCTTTACGAAGAAAGGAACGGCGTTTTTCCCGTCCAGTCGATTGGCCGGAGATGGTTTGTTAGTGACGGATGGGGACGTGTGGAGATCGCAGAGGAGATTATCGAATCCGGCGTTTCGAAAAGCCGCGGTGGAAACGTACGCGAAAGCGATGAATGAGTGCATCGAGGAAACCATTCGCACGCGATGGCGAACAAACGGAGAGAGGGATATTTACGAGGATTTTAACGAGGTGACGTTACAAGTAGTCTGCAGGACGTTATTTGGAGAAGATGCGGTCGGAACGAAAGGGAAGGAAATTGTGGATTCAATTCGAGTCGCGTTCGAGTATTTCGCAAAGAGAAGCAGCGGGATTGAGATGATTTTACCGGAATGGTTTCCTCTACCCTCGAATATCTCGTTCAACGACGCGGTGGATCGGCTCGATAACGCCGTCTACGCAATCATCGATAAACGACTAGCAGAGATGGAGGAGCCGTGTTTCATAGCTTGTGCGACGCAAGAGATGGATTTACTAGACCGATTATTATCGGCGTCGTTGGACGATTTAGTCGAAGACGAGGAAGATCGAGTGTTGAAAGGAGCGATGGCGAGCTCCTCTAACAACGACGACGAAGACGCCGTCACCAATACTAACAGAAAGAAAATGTCCAGGAAACAACTTCGCGACGAAGTGATGACCTTAATCGTTGCCGGTCAAGAAACCTCCGCGATCGTGTTATCGTGGGCGGTGGCGTTTGTCGCCAAAGACGAAAGTTTTGGCGAACGCATCGCGAAAGAAGCGACGGAAGCGCGCATTTTAGCCTCCAAAAGGTTGAAGAAAAGCCCCTTAGAAAAAGAACAAGAAGAATGCACGATCGCGGAAGAAGTCATCGACGACGACGATAACTGCAAAGAACCAGACTCGGAAACAATTATCGCGCAAACCGAGTTGACGTTTGAATCCATCAAAGACTTACCGTTCACCGAGGCGATCATTTTAGAAACCATGCGTCTGAAACCGCCGGCGTACATAGTCGGTCGCTCAAACTCCATCTCGGACGTGCACTTGGACGAGAATAACAAATACGACATCCCGCGAGGCTCTACAATCCTCGTCAGTCCGTACCTCGCTCACCGCGACGGTCAATACTGGAGTAAACCGAACGAGTTCGACCCGAACCGATGGCTCGCCCTCGACCCGGAAACGAACCAACCGTACGCTCGAACCGCTTTACGAGGCATGGGGTACAAAAACACCTACTTCCCGTTCGGCGCGGGCCCGCGCGCGTGCATCGGCGCGCAATTCGCCATGTTAGAAGCGATCATTCTCCTCGCGTGTTCCTGCGAAAAGAGACGGTTTGATTTACCCGACGATATTGATACGAACAACAACAACAACAACAACAACTCACCCGGTACGAAAGGCGGCGGGTTTCCTAAAGACGCCGCTGGAATCACGTTGCGGCCGGAGAGTCCGGTGAGGATGAAAGTTTCCGCCATCCGGAGGAAAAATCTTTAATTACGCGTCGTTGTATTCTACTTCTCGTTCTACATTTTTAGTTTAACACCCTTCTCTTGGGAAAGAAAAAGGGATAACGCACTCGTCATATTTATTCACGTTTTGCCGTAAAAATGACCGACCACGGTTCCGCCACCTGGGAGGGATGGTATTGCGTCTCCGTCGTCTTCCTCATGTTCGTTTTGCTTCTTAAAAACGTCGCCGGTCCGGATGTGCTCATGCTCGGCGCGCTCGCTTTAGAGCTCGCCGCCGGCATCGTCCCCATCGAGAGCGGCTTGAAAGGATTCTCCAACAAAGGTTTACTCACCGTGGCGTGTTTATTCGTCGTCGCGAGTGGGATATCAAACACCGGCGCGTTGGATTATTACATGGGGAAGCTGTTAGGGACGCCTAAGTCAGTCGCAGACGCGCAATTGAGGTTGATGATGCCCATTGCCATCGTTTCCGCGTTCTTGAACAACACCCCGGTGGTGGCGATTATGATTCCAATCGTCCAAAAATGGTGCCGAAAGTGTAAGATTTCGCCGGCGCAGCTCTTCATCCCACTCTCGTTTTCATCAATCTTAGGTGGGACGTGCACTTTAATAGGAACGAGCACGAATTTAGTCGTCGACGGGATGAGAAAAGAACGATATCCGGAGGAAAAAGCGATTGGATTGTTCGAGTTGAGTAAATACGGAGTGCCGGTGTTGTTGAGCGGATTGTGTTACATGCTCGTGGCGAGTCCATTTTTATTACCGGGCGGGAAGAAAGAGAATAAAGAAGATTCTGGGAACGGCAACGGAGATATGAACGATTCAGAAGATTTAACGGTTGGTGCGGTGGTACCGAGAGGAAGTCCGGTGGTGGATTCACCCGTGGCTATTTTGAGAGGATTGAACGGTTTGTATTTAGTGAGCGTGCAGAGAGGCGACGTGGTGATGCGCGCGGTGCAACCGGAGTTTCTCTTGGAAGCTGGCGACGTTCTGATTTTTACCGGATTAGTGGATAAAATCGGCGAAGTGTGCGAAGAGCACGGGTTGGTGCCGCTGACGCACGACGTGGAGGAGAAGATGGTTGGAGGCGCGTTTCCGGAAAGCGTATCGATCGGAGGGAGTCAAGGAAATAGTTTAGATCCGAGTCCGAAATGGGCCGGCCCGGGGGATCCGTTTAGTAGTAGCAGTGATGGTGGTAATAAAGAGTTCGCGAAAGGCGGCGGCGCGAAAAAGGACTCGAGCAGAGTGAACACGCCGACGTCGCAGCAAGGAGGCTCGCCTAGGTTCCAAGACGATTCGTCCATCGTCGGTCTAGGGTACGAGCATCGTAAACGCGAAACGGAACTGCAACGAAGAGCGTCCGTGGACGTGCATAATTACGAAAAGTTGTTGCGGAAGTTTACCGACGACGGTAACGAGAACAACAATAACAACAACAGCAATAGCGCGGCGAACGGTGATGACGAACAATCTATGTTGCGAAAACAGTCGCACGAATACATCGATAACCGACAACAATCGCTGGCGGTAAAAAAGCATTTCGTTCTGCGGGCGAGGATAGGGGCGAAATCGACATTAATCGACATGTCCCCTCGAGAAGTGCTGTTTCGAAGGAAATACAAAGCGTCCATCATGGCGGTGCAAAGAGCCGGAAGCACGAGCACGTCCTCGAATGTAGCTGAAAACAGGTTAGGCAAAATTATCTTTCAACACAACGACGTTCTGGTTTTACACGCGGCGGAAGATTCGCCGCTGTTGGAACAAAAGAGAGAACGAGAGGAGGCGAAAGTAGAACGCGAAAAAGTTCAACAAGAAACGAAAAAGAGTCGATTGGCGCAGAGCAATTCTTCGCCGGGTGGTATTTTCCGAAGCGCGTCAAAGGGCGATTTGAGCGGAAGCGATATGAAACCGCCAAGCAGATCGCAGTCGAAGAGTAATTTAGACACGAGCTTCACCAACTTGAGTGACGTGGAGGGATTTGAAAACACGTCGGAGTTTACCTGCGGGGACGACTTGGAAGTTTTATTGGCGGATGCGCAGGATTTGAATTTTAGCGAGTTTGCGATTCCCATGCGCGTGGTCGCCGGAGGCGCTTTAGACGGGAAAACCATTAGAGGCGTTGATTTGGTCAACACACCGGGTCTGTTTCTCACGGCTATGCAAGAAGGTGGGGCGAAAGGTGTCACGAAAACTGTCGATCCTGAAACCGTTTTGCGCGGCGAAGACGTTTTGTGGTTTGCCGGGGACATGAGCGGCATGCAAACGCTTCGACGCATCCCGGGCATGGTGCCGCAAGACGACCAAGTCGCGAAATTGTCCATTCGTAAAACCGATCGACGACTCGTGCAAGCTGTCGTCTCGCAACACTCGATTTTGGAAGGACAGTCAGTCAGAGACGCGCATTTCCGAACCAGATACGATGCGGTGATCATCGCCGTGCAGCGATCTGGCGGTAGAATTCAAGCGCGTATCGGCGACATCGTTTTACAAGCCGGAGACGTTTTGTTGTTGGACACTTCGACGTCGTTTTTATCGAACCATAAACGCGACGCTGCATTTGCATTAGTTTCTGAGATTGAAGACTCTGCACCGCCGCAGTTTGACAAGTTATTGCCATCTCTGGGTACCGCGGTTGTCATGATTGCCGTCTTTGTCGCCGGCGCGCTCGATTTGTTCGTCGCCGCGTTGTTAGCTTCTGGCGTCATGTTAGCGACTGGATGTTTGACGCAAGAAGCCGCGAGGGCTGCGGTGAAATGGGAAGTCATCGTTACCATTGCAGCCGCTTTTGGTATATCTGCGGCTATGGAACAATCCGGCGTCGCCACTGCCATCGCGCAAAATTTAGTCGCCGCCGGCAACGCTTTGGGCACCGGCAAACCCGGTATTTTAGTCGCCGTATACCTCGCCACGGTTGTTCTGTGTAACATTGTCGGTAACAACGCCGCTGCGGCGTTGATGTATCCCATCGCCGCTGAGTCTGCCGAACAGCAAGGCATCCCAAACGCACAAATGAGTTTTCTATTAATGCTCGCCGCGTCGGCATCGTTCATGTCGCCGTTTGGATACCAGACGAACTTGATGGTGTACGGCCCTGGCGGGTACGTGTTTGCAAACTTTTTAAAGTTTGGCGGTCCGATGCAAATAGTGCAAATGATCGTTTCCGTGGCGGTGGTTTTGTTAGACGACAGATGGTGGATTGGATGGATCGTAGGTTTTGGCAGCGTTTTCGCGGTGTTTGCTTCAAGAAAACTTGTGCCTATGATTATAGAAAAAGTGAAAGGAGGAAGGAACGATGCGTCGAGCGAGGAGGATAAATTAGACAACGCGCTTTAGTACGGTATGTGTTATGAAACGACTTTACTTTATTTTTCAATTACTTCTACGTCCCTCCTAGTACTATATGGTAACTACATTTGAATCTATGAGAGCTAATCTATCGTCTCTCTACCAATTATCCACGTTTGCAATCGTGACTTTTTTCTTCATATCATTGGACGCCACCAACGCGTTGTAAGTCGTATCGTACGCTGATAAAGTGTCGCCGTTTTCTTCCGCGGACGTAATCAGACTCTTCACCGCCGCTGAGTGTAGATTTCTGCGCTCGCTCTCAATTTCGCCTTCCATGTACGCCTCTTCTACCCGTTTCAACAACTTGGCGTTCAAATACGACTGCTTTGGAGGCACTTGCCCGCCGCCGTTGGCGCATCCGCTCGGACACGCCATCATCTCCACGAAATCCCACTTGTTCGGTTCTCTTTTCAAAGCCCTGGTGACGTTTTGGACGTTTCGAAACCCGTACGCTAAGAGAAATTTTAGTTTCACTTCGCCCTCGATTTTCAATTCCACTTCGCGCATGTCCGCGTTCGTCAGCGTCTTATACTCTAAATCTTTGCCTCGCAGATCGACGCCGTAGAGATCCCTCGCCGCTTTGCGAAAGACGTATTCGAGGTACGCGCCGGAGGTTGCCGCAAAGGCTGGTGGCAGAAGTGCATCTTCTTGTTCGTCTTCTTCGACGTCCATCATATCCTCCGTTCTAAACCACGACGCAAACATCGAATCAATCTTCGCGCTCGGCAAACTCCTCACGCCCGCCTCGTCCACGATGTTACACTTCTTCTCCAACAACTCCACAACCTCCGTCGTCGTCAACACGCAATCCGTCTCGTTGACGCCGTCAACATCATCATCTTTTCCTTGTCCAAGTACATCGCCTTCTCTTTTCGTCTTAAATTCCCTTCGACTCGCTTCCAACTTTTTATCAAAGCACGGCATCACCGACACGTGATACGCCTCCTCCTCCTCCTCCTCCTCCTCCTCCTCTGTATCCTCCGAGAAAGCAGCCCTTCTTCCCTTCTTCGCGAAAGTCCCGGCAATCGCCTGCGGACTCTTCGCTTTCGCCAAAAGATTCACATCTCGCAAAGCGTTTTCAGTCTTCTCCGCGTAACACACCCACCCAGGACACGCCGACGCAATCATCGGCAACAACCCCGACGACTTACTCTTCCTCTCCGTAAACTCCTTCGCGTATCTCGCCCGCGACGCCGCTCGCGCCTCGGTACTGCTACACACCGCCCGCGCGTTAAAATGCGTCTTAAAAAACCCGCACATTTTCTCCAACATCTCTTCGTATTTCACGCTATATTTCACCGCCAACGACGCCGTGGATTGCGGAGAGAGTGTTACTACCAATCTTCTTCGTCGTCGTCCTCTTCCTCCTCCTCCATCACGGGTCCCTCCTACTGGTTGGATGTTTCCTTCTGAGGAGAAATTTTGGCCTAAAAATTCCTCCACCGATTGCTGTTCCATCAAGACCGTTTCCGCGCTGGTGACGCACCCAGAGCACGCGAGACAATCGGATAAGGACACTTTTACCATCATCGAATTCCCATCTTTGCTGAAGTCTTCCTTCGCGGGTTCGAATCGTTTTTTGTTTTCCGCTCCTCGTTTTGCGCGGAGAAGGATTTCCCCGCCGTCCCCTTCTCCGGCGTCGTGTAACCCGTCGTTTACGAGGAGTGTATTACCATCGGATGAGAGAGGAATGATGCACGCCTGAGAAGGCGCGATGTAATCGTTCAAAGACGAGGACGAGAGTTTCACGGCACCGCTGAATCCTCCTCGTTCTCCTTCCTGTGATGTGTGTGACATTCTCAGGTCAAGCTTTACTTTGAGTTGTTTTTGTGATGATGAAAGAGCGATATTTAGTACTTGTACGTAGGGGTGTGGAAGGGGTTTAACGCGAGAACGAATATGTCATGGGTACATCGTGCGGTTTTATGGATACTACAGGTTAATAGTACGAGTCTTTCTTTCTCTCTTTCTTTCTCTATCAGTCTTATTCTTTCTTAGTATTCTTCTTGGTTTCATTTTCTTTCTGTCCGACGACGGCGTATTTGTTCACTAAGCTTTTAATCTTCTCTTTGCGTTGACTGGTCATGAAAGCGACGAGCGGGTCGAGTTTCGCGGACGACTCCGATTTCGCGTGGTCGATGACCGTGCGAACGATTTTTTCCTCGTACTTTTTACACTGTTTCTTCGTGAGAATGTTCCGGTCTCGTTTGAGTCTGAGTTGCTCGAAGACGTATTTGGTGACTTGTTTGGTCACGCGTTCTTCGTAAGCTTCTTCGGTGAGCGTGTCGGCGTCGGCGGAATTGGCTTTGCTCTTCTTCGCGTTCAAAAGATCGTCGTCGTCGTCTTCGCCCAAAGCGGCGGCGTCCTCGGCGTCTTCTCTCGCCCGTTTCGCCGCTTTCGCCTTCGCTTTCGCTCTCTTTTTCTCTCGTTTCAAATTCGCGGCGTTTTGAAAATCTTCAAAGGAGGAAATGTTCATGTTCATGACTTGATCTTCGTCGGAATCCGTGTCGTTGTTATGATGATCCATGGCGGTCTGCGCTGCTTCCTTGGCGGCTTGAATCGCACGTTCGGCGTCTAATTTAGCTTGCTCCGCGGCTTGTCGCGCTGCGAGCGCAGCTTGGCCTTCGGGAAGATCCGATGCGGCTTTGACGACCGCTTCGCGCTGGTCGCGAAGTTTTCGTTCGGCGGCTTCTTTCGCCTCTTTGCGTTGCTTTTCGTGCAAGACGAGAAGCTCTTTGTCGGAAAGCGCGTTGGCGATATTCGTGGTTTCTTTCGCAACTTCGCTCGCGATGGTGTTCATGCCGTTGTTTTTAATCGAATTCAAAAGCGTTGTCGTTATGTTGTTGTTTTGCTTTGGCGCTAACACGTTTCCGTACGGCGAGATGGCACCGCCGACGGACATGCGCGTCTTATCGCCACCGAGCGCTAACAAACGCATCCACTCTCGAGTGATCATTTTAGACGTTTGCTTTAATCCCGCGTTTTCGTGTGATTGGAAGTAGTCTTTGATGGTTAATGGCACGCCCGATTTCTTCATCAACTTGAAATCAAACGGAATCGATCGGATGACTTTCAACGCGGTCATCGCGTCTTCCTCGTCGCCATCTCGTCGCGCGCGCTTGGCAAATTTACTCAACCACTCGTTAAACGTCGCTAATCCGTTGTGTTTTCCATACGCCCACTTTTCTTTTTCGGCATTGGTAAGTGATAACACGGCGTGCATCAACGCGCGTTTTCCGGCGCCCGTTTTCAACGCGTAGTGGTTTTCATTTTCAACCATAATTTCTGCCAAAGCGAGTCCAATAGAGTTCGTCTTCGCGGACGAATCTACCGTCATGGAAATTTTATACACCGATTTCGCTTCGTCTCTCCCGGCCAACGCGTCCGCGTCGACGACTTGGTTCCTCGCTCGCTCTTCCGCCTCGCGTTTGCGCTCAATCGCCGCCTTCATCTTTTCAAAGTCTTCACCTTCCAGCTCGCTGTCGTAATCGGAGTCTTCCATTAACGCCGCCTGTCGAGCTTCTTCCTCCGCTTTCTTTCGCATCTCTTCGAGATCGAAGACTTCGTCGAAGATTTTACCTTCCTCGCCGGAGAGTTTACGCAAAACTTGTCTCGCCGCTCGCCATCCGGTGAGCATGGCACCGCCAACTGTATCTGGATGTTCTTTACACGTGTGTTCGCCGGCAAAGAATAAGCGTCCTTTCAATTCTGGACGACCTAATTCGTCGTAATCCGCGGCGCCTCGAGAGCTTTTCTTTACGTACGAGTACGAGCCTCGCGCAAATGGATCTTTACCCCACGCGGTTGCTTTAGCCGTTTTCACTTTGATTTTCGATTGGTCGCCGTTGAAGTGCACTTTCGCCAACTGTTCCACGGCTAAATTCACGAGTTCTTGTTGCGACTCTTCCGTGACGTTGTTCTCGGTATCTTCCGCGTTCGAGCCTGCGACTAACGCGATCAACATGTTTTCGCCACAAACTGGTTTCAAGTTCCAGAACATGAAACATCGCGCGCGGTTGTTCATTTTCGACTCGTCGTCGCTGTCTACGGCGACACCGAAATAATCGCGATCGTCCGACCAAAACTGATCTTCGAACTCGATGACCAGCTTGTTCAAATTTCCAAAACCTAATCTATGGACGGCATTTCGTTTCGCGGTGGATAATTCAGGAACGAACTCGACGTCGTCGTTTTTTAGACACCCCAGAGGTACCGTGCACACCACCGCGGAGCCTTCGTAGATGGTACCATCGGCGCACTCCACGTTGACGCCATCGAATGGGTTTTTCGTGCTCGTGACGGTCACCTTCTTGACGATCGCGTTGAGTTTAATTGCACTTATTTTTTCAATTTCTCTCGCCAACGCGTCGGTGATTTGGCCGTAGCCGTTTCGCACCATGCAATGCGGCCCGCCAAACCCGCCGTACATTTCGTCTTGGTTCCAGTGCGGTAGCGACACGTCCCCGAGTTTCGCAGAACATCCGTATTCTAAATTCGCCCAGTGCCAATCGAGCAATCGTTTATCGTCTTTGGAAAACTGCTTGATTTTCTCCAACTTTTGTTGTTTCTTCTCGTCGTTCATGTCGTCGTCGTCGTCGTCGTTTTTGTTGTTGTTGTCGTTGTCATCGTCTTCTCCTCTTTCTTCTTGTTCCTGTTGTTTCTTTCTCAGTGTATCTTCTAAATACTCGCGCTCGAAATGGACTTTGGTCAGGTCTTCAATTATTTCGCCCAACCCGAGATCCGCGGTGGCGTCTTCGCCTCGCGCCTCCACCGTCTCTCTCGCTTCGTCCATCAACAAGTCTCTCAACTTTTCAATTCTCGCGTCTTTTTCGCCGGCGACTAAACTCCCGTCTTTGCCGTCGTATAAAGGACACCCTGGACGTAACTCGACGAGTTTCAAATCGATTTGCGAGCTGACCTCGGCGGAAGGATCCGCGCGAATACCTAACCACGGCATACCCGTTCTCGCTTTCGGGTTCGGTTCCGTACCGGTCACGATGGAGGCGCCAAAATCCACCGGCGCGGAAAACGTCTCTCTTTCTGTCCACACTCGCCCACCGACGCGATCTCTCGCCTCTAAAACAATCACCGGGACGTTTCTCGATTTCAACTGGTTCGCGCACGCTAAACCGGACGGTCCGGCGCCGATGATTATAACCGGTTTCGACGTATCCACATCTCTCTCCCGTATGTTTGGATGTATTTTCCCCTCTTCGACTGCCGGCGGTGACCTCCACTTGAAAGTAATCTCATCCCCGCCGTCGTCTACTTCGTCGTCGTCGTCTTTCTTCTCCTTCGATTTCCCTTCTTCCTCGAACAACCCGTCAAACGCCTCCGCGCCTTCCGTTAAATACTTCGTCACCACCTCCTTAATCAACCCTTTCTTCTCGCTCAAATCCGTATTCAAACACTCCTCCGACCCAAGTTTCTTCCGAATCATCTTCTCCGTCATCACGTTCATGTCGCACGTTTTCAGCAATCGAATCAACTCTTTCGTTACGGTCGCGTCGTCGATGATTTCGATCGCAGAGGCGTTGGATCCGACCACGGCTTCTCCCTCCACGTCCTCCTTTTCCTCCTCTTTTTCCTCCTCCTTTTTTTCTTTCGTGAAAACTCCGTAGTTCACTCCACCGTTCCGTTCCAGCCAATCGAACACGTCTCGAATCATCTTCTCCTCGTAATTTCTCACCTCTTCGATCACTTCCGTCACGTCCAATCGCCTCCGAACATCTCTCCGCCACATGGCGCATATCTTATTCCTCACGCCTAAATAATGCGCCTCGCTGTTCCCTCCGTCTCTGAGTTGCGCGTCGAAGTCTTTCTTTTCGAGGAACGAGACGCGTTCGAAGTCGAGACCGGCCGATGCGGCGGCGATTTGTTCTCGACTCGGAGGCGAAGAATCATCTTTGTCGTCGGAATCGGAATCGAGGAATAAGTCGTCCAAAGCGAACTTGGACGAGCGTCGGTAGCCGACTTTTCTTTTGTGGTGGTGATTATGCGTCGCATTCGTGGTATTCTCAAAGGTGTTAAAGGCCATCTTTTTGTTTGTGCTTTTCCTTCGTCCTTATGAACGAATACAACAAGTGAGGAATCCGTCACTTACGCGAAAGAGGGAAACGACGGACTCGCGTTCGAGAAGAAGGACTCACTCCTCTTCGAAAATGAAGAAAAAAACCTACTACGACGTCTTGAACGTCTCGCCTGTCGCGACGCAAACGGAAATCAGAAAAGCGTACCACAAACTCGCGATTCAGTATCACCCGGACAAAGTCAAAGACGACGACGGAGACGAAGCGAACGCCGCACAGAAAGGGAAAAAGGAAGAGAAAACGGAACTGTTCAAGAAGATTTCAGTCGCGTACACGTGCTTATCCGACCCTGAGGAGAGAGAGAAATACGACGAGAGAATGCGAGGAATGTGTGGGAAAGGTTTGATGTCCGGGAGGAACTTGTATTCGGACGAGGAGGAGGATGATGGAGACGACGTATTCGGTGATGACGAGGACCAATTTTCCTCGCAAGATTTGGAGCGAAGGCTGTTTTGCGCGAGAGTCGGCATCGCGGAGTGCGTGGTGAGAGTCGTTCGAGTGACTTTAGAAGATATATTCGAAGGGAATAAAGTATACGTAGAATCTGTTCCGGTTTTTAAGGCGGATTTTATACGGAAGAGAGTGGTGCCGTCCGTCGCGCGAGTGCGCGTGGTCGTTCCGAGAAACGCGCGAGACGGCGATACGATGTACTGTCGAAGCGACGGAAGTCAAATGCAACGCGTCGCGGTTGTCATTCGGGAGAAACCGCACGAGATTTTTTCGAGGAGCGAGAATAAACGAGACGATGTGGTAGCCTTGATTCGATTGACGAGGAAAGAGTGCGAGGAAGGCGCGGTGAAAATAATCAAAGGCTTGAACGGCAGAGAGATACAATTAAAGGTGAACAAAGGCGCGGTGGAAAGAGGGAAAGACAAGTGGCACACGGTCGTTGGGGAAGGGTTTTACATCTCCAAGCCGAGGATGGACGTGAACACTGGGATTGAAGCGACGACGACGAACGGTCAAAATCAAGGGAGTCGGGGCGATTTGAGGGTTCGATTTCGACAAATGTCCGGGTTCGAGGCGTTTTGGAGGAAAGGCTCTCGATTGTGGTGGGCGAAACGTATCGGTGGATCGATCGTGGCGTACGCGGCTTTGGAATTAGGTGCGACGGCTCTGTTGCACGTGCTGCTCGACGCGTGGGATATTTTAGAAGGACCCGGGGATCAGTTATTTTTAGATTCGTTTCCGGGCTTGTACGGGATTATCCCTTCGACGTCGATTATATTCGCCGGACGGGGAAGAGCCGGGAACGAAGGCAGCGAGACGTTACATAGAAATATAAACAAGGCATGGAACGCGCCTCGCGATATGCCGGATAACATACGGTCGGACCCGCCACCGCGCAGACCATTTTCATTCTTTCGGCGGTAGTTTTAGGTACTAAGAAGGTTAAAGAAAATATTGTAAAAAAAATAGTATTATGTTAGTACTAGTGTTAACTTTTACGCGTGTACGTAGCAGGTACTTCAAGGTACCAAAATTCAGCGTGAAGTACTAATCGTACCAATCGTCGATGTTCGCTTGGCCGCCGAACGCGTCGGCCAGCCCGTTGACGCTATTCGCGAATTCGTCCTCGGTTTTCTTGCTTTTACTTTTCTTCTTTTTCGATTTGACTTTTTCTGGCGCCACGTCGTTCCAGAATCGATCGTCCGTTTGATGATTGCCATACTTTCTCAAATCTGGTTGTCCAGAATTGATGGGGCCGCCTCCCCAGCCGCTCGGCGCGGGTGGGTGGTGCTGGAACGATTGGCCCGGGTTCGCGCTATTTGTCGTATTCGTTGCACCACTACCCGGTCGTTGATCAATGCCCTGTTGTCCGTTCAAACTATCGCTCCAACCCGCGAGTTTCCCGCTCAACCAGCCTTTCGCTTTGTTCGCGGCTTCGTTCGCTTTCGCCACGGCGGTGTTCAAACTCACGCCTTGCGCAGGCGCGGGATAGTACGGTTGCGAGCCAAACCCATCGTATTGTTTTGAGCTCGACATGCCGTTGCCGTAACCCCCGCCGCCACCACCTCCAGACGGGAAAAGTTCGTTATAATCTGGTTGCACAGTTGATGACTTTTTCCCTTTCTTTACACTCGTCGGCGCCGCGTACACCGACGCCGTGTCTTGAAACCCGTTGTTCATGGCGATTCTGGCTTGCGCTTCCGCCCTCGCCGATTCCGCCGCTTTACGCATGCGTTCTTCCAGCTCCTCCTCTAAGGATTTCTCGGTCGTTTTCTTCTTCTTCTCTTTCTTCTCTTTCTTCTCTTTCTTCTCTTTCTTCTCTTTCTTTTCTTTCTTCTTCTCCTTTTTCTTAGGTTCTATCGGCGCTTTCACTTCCTTGATTGCTTTCTTGTGTTTAATCGATTTGTTCTTTTCTACGGTATCCGCGGAGATTTTCCATCCGATTTCTTCATCCTCCTCGTCGTCGTCATCGCCCTTGCCAATCTTCTTGCTCAAACGTCTCGAGGCAAACTCGTCGTCGTCTTCGTCCGAACTGTTTTCGATATCCTCTACGCTACTACTATTTCCGCCGCTACTGCTACTACCTCCGCCCCCGTCGCTGTCGCTGCTCGCGTCCTCTGATTCGTCCTCGTCGCTACTCTCCTCGTCGTCATCGCTACTACTCAACGCCTTTTCGTCGTCTGGTTTTGCAAACGGATCAAACGTTGCCAACGTTGCTGACGATTGCTTCTTTTTTTTCACAACATCCACGTGCGCGGCCATCGCGGCGCCCATCCCGCCACCACTCATAGCCGCGACCACCACGGCGCGTTCCTCCGCGGTCATATTTTTTAAATGGTACGTCCGATCCTGCACGTCCGGGGTAGTTTTCAAATGTTTCACCCATTCTTCGGCGGATATGCCGCCTAAAAACTTCCCTTCGCAAAAACCTCGAGGTTTTGGCGGCGGCGGCGGTTTCCACCCGTCCTCTTCCTCCTCCTCGTCGTAATCCTTCTTGCGTTGATTCTTCTTTTTCGTCGCGCCGCCGCTACCGGTCGCCAGCAAACTCGGCTTGCCGCTGCTCGTCGTGTTTGCAAACATAGAATTCACCGCCGATGTCGTCGCCGTCGTCGTCGTCGTCATCACCACCGGCGCGTTATATTTTGGCAACTCCATCTTCACCACTTTCTTCTTCTCTTTCGTCTTCGTCTTCGTCTTCTTCTTGGTAAAATTCGAGTTCCCGTACGCGCTCGGAAACATCACGTTTTCCTCTTCTTCCGATTCCGATTCCGACTCCGACTCCGATCCGCTCTCGCTCTCGCTTTCGCTTTCGCCGCTGCTGCTCTCTTCGCTCTTCTTCTTCTTCTTCTTCTCCTTACTCTTCTTCTTCTTACTCTTCTTCTTCTTTTTCTCTTCCCCGTCGAGGCCGCCGCCTCTCCCTTCCGCTTTCTCCTTCAACTTCTCGCGATACTTCTCCGCCCATTTCGAATTGTACTTCTCTCTCGCCGGCGTGTGTTTCCCTATGTTCCCTTTCTTCCGCAAATACGCGTTCATGTTTTCGTTCCCCCCGTGTTTCATCAGAGATACCTGTTTCGCGTTCCAACTGTCCATCGTGATCGACCGCACGAACGACACGTGCACGCCTAAGCTCCTGTGTATGCCTGAACACCCCAAGCAGAGCCACAATCCGTTGGACACGGAGGCCCAGTCCGGGTTCCCGGTCGGGCAGTCCGCGCATAATTGGTTTCCTTTTCCTTCCTCCCTTTGTATTCTCGTCAACATTGATCGGTGGTCTTCGTGTTGTTGTTGTTCGTTTCCTCTCGACATCCTCCTCGTTTCTCTTCTTCTTCAAGAGCTTTTGCTCTCACGGAGATGTTTCCGCGCGCGGGTAATTTCCAATTCCAAATCTCTCTCTTTGCTCTCTTAAACTTCTTAATATTGCTTTCTCGGCGACGACAACTCTCGACGATGAAAAAAACGCTTTTTTCTCTCGTTCTTCGTAAGGAGAGAGAGAGAGAGAGCGTGTGAGAGAGACTTCTTCTTTCGTAAAGGAGAGAAAGCCTTTAAATGAAGCAAAAAGGCGTTTAGGGTTTTTGGTTTAGGGTTTGGAAAATGCTGCGTTTCAACACCAAACAAAACGTCTGCCATTTCACACGCAACAACACACATAAACCACTTTTGATGACGACGCGTAAAGAAGAGAAGCGACGGGAACACAAAAAGAGCAACAAAAATGTGACTCTGTGGGAACGGAAAAATAATAACGCGTTGCGTTTCATCGAAGACGAGGACAGGACGACCAAAACGTTGTCCGATTGGGGGAGATCCTCCTCGGTGTCCTCGGTTGGAGGGACGAGCGTGCAGCACACGAACAACGAGAACGAAGACGCGTTGGAAGTGCTCGCGAATTCCGTGAACGTTATTTTTAGCGACACGAATAGTAAGAGTAAGAGCACTACAAATGAGAACGCGTCGTACGTGACGAAGACGGAGTTTGATTTCGCGATGCAAGCCGCGCAGAACGCGCTCAAGGCGAAAACGAGAGCCAACCACATGTTGACGTTACAAGCGAAAGCGGCGATGCAAAACGCGGTGACCGCTTTAAAGATAACCGAGAAAGAGTGTCAAACGTTACGAACGCAACTGATGGATTTGAGGCGAGATCCAGATTTAGCGACGGAGTTGATGATTGAAGACGCGCTCAGGCGAGACCGGGAGCAGCTCAGAGTGGCGAAAGAACGGGTGAAGAAACTGTCGAACGCGTATAGGATGTTACAGAACGAGATCGGGAAGGAGAGGTACGAAGCGGCGGCTTTTGTTAGCGGAGCGAGAAGAGGGGAAGAGGAAGAGGGAGGATACGAAGGAGAGCGAAGACGAAGAGAAGAGGGAGGCGGGACGACGTCGAGCGACGGCAACAAGCGCAATAATAGGAATACTACGCTCGTTTCAATTTTACCCGTCGCGATGGAATATCCTATTAAACTCGACAGAGCGCACGAGACGAGGACGATCGTTTTGGCGCAGTTGTGCATGCAAGGCTACGCGTTGGACGATTGCGAACGGGCCATGGAGGAGTTGCAATCGACGGATTTATACGAGTGTTTAGATTGGTTGGAGGAAAGGGAAGCGTTACGCGCTGTGTATAACGAAGAGACGTTGATGCTCAAAAGAGACGAGGAGGAAGAGAAGTTTGAAGAGGAAGAAGCTGAGGAGGAGGAGGAGGAATCTGAGGAAGATAGAGCGGCGAGACGACGGCGACAGCTGGCAGCCTCGAGATTAATCGACGACGAGACGACAGAAGATAACGACGACGACGACGACGATGAACGGAGTTCGTTCGAATTAGGTGATGAGTTTGATTACGCCAAATACGATTCATCGAATTTACGTTTGACTTCCGAAGAGTTGTACGCGGCAAGAGCAAGAGCGGTGCGCGTTTTGTGCGCGTGCGCCACGGATCCACCGTCGCGGCAAGAGCTTGATGAAAAAGAAGAACGACGAATGATGATGAACATAGAAGACAATCCCTTGGATTTAGGAAAGAAAGAAGAAGAAGAAGAAGTTTCGTTCGAATCGACAGATTTGGATGAAGACGATTCAGATTATGACGAAGAAGACGACGACGATAACTCGGAAGATTTAAGCGCGAAACGTAGAGCGAAGGAAGCCAAGATGAACACGCGCGCGAACCAAATGCTCAACTCACCCATCCGAAAAGACAAACATGATTTGGCAAAATCGGGTAAGAATTTGTCGTCACTGACGTCCGAAATTGTCATGAAAAAGGATCCAGAAGTTTTGCGGAAGGAATATTACATTCGAAGAGATAAGATGGCGTTCAGTTTTCGCGCGATTGTCGCGCTGACGAAACTCGCCGAATCTGCATCTTCTTCGTTTTTTATCTTACACAACGGCGGGTTACGCGCCGCCACGGAATGCTTGCGGAAATACGGAGAAACTTCCTCATCGTGTGCGAGAGCATCGTTCGCGCTGATTCGACAATTCGCCAGCGGTGGCGGAGGAGGAGAGGAGAATGGCGCCGACGATTTTTTCTCCTCCGTAACGGCGAAACATTTCGTACAAACCGAACGGTTTCGCATTTTGCCCTTGCTCGTTTTGCGCGCCGTCGAGGCACGAATGGAAGATTTCGACGTCGTTTCAGATGGACTGAAGTGTTTGTGGACGTTAATTGCGCTCGGCGGCGATCGAACGCGGAAGCAGTTGTTGAAGAGCAACATCGCGTTCACTATTCGAGACGCATTGGCGGTGTCGAAGGACGACGACGAACAATACCGCGGTCGACGGTTTAAGCGCGTCATCGGATGTGGGTTGGCCATGTGTTTAGATTGCACGGATGCGCAGGAGTTGTTCACTAGACTGAGCATACCAGGATTGATTCGAGCGAAGTTGATTGAGTTTCCTTCGATTAAGTTTTCTGGCGAATTTGCAGATTTGCGAGAGTTTCTGGCAAGCGCGAAGAAGAAGCCCACGCAGTGATTATGTATTCTAGTATTCTACTTTACAACTACTACTACTAATATTACTACACGTGTTCTTGTATCTACCGTTTCTCTTTCTCTTTCCTACTATAATACGTCTCTCGCTGAATCGTTCTTTTCTTTGGCGGTTCCAGCTGCCATCTCGCGTTGATTCGGTCTTGAAACATTTCGTTTAGCTCTTTGACTGTGCTTTCGGAAAACATGTTTGATCTCACGTCGCACTCTTCGCAGACCGTGTTTTCAGTCATGGCCCTTTCGAGCGATTCTGCGCTTTCATCCGTGATTTCGTTCCTTTGTAAATCCAAACCGAACAAAGTTACATTTTCCGACAACGCTTCAAATACTTCGTACGCGCCAGCGTTGTATATTTTATTATACCCCACGTTCAGTTGCTCCAAGCCTCGATTGTCGCACTCGTCTACTAACAACAAATCCGCGAGACCTTCGGCCGCGACTTCGTCCAAATCGTTCCCTCGCAAATTCAACAACTCTAGTTCGCTGCCATTTTCAATCTGCGCGGCGAGTGACGATAAAGCGTCTCTCACCGTTCTCCCGCCGCCGATGTCGTTGCACGCAAAGTTCAACGATTTCAACTTGGCCAAGTTTCCTTGATCAAACTTCCAATTCTCAACGATACACTTGAAGCCTTCTCGTTTGAGCGTGTTGCAGGATAAATCTAAATGCTCAATGCGAAGCAAGCGCAGGAGGTCGCCGGCATCTTTCACTCCTTCAGAAGAAATTGAATTAAAACCGAGCAGTAAAACTTTCAAACTTTTACTCGCGCCGCTACCACCTGGCGATAACAACGTCGCGCACCCTTCGTCGCCAATCCCATTGTGCGCCAAATCCAACCGTTTCAAAGTTGACTCGTCGTTGTGTAAAACCGAAGACGCCAGCGAAAGCGCGCCATCAGCGCCGATTCTGTTTGACATTAGATATAACCGCGTCAAACTTAAATGATGGGAAGCTGTCATGAGTGCGGTTACACCGGCGTCGGCGATATCGTTCGAGGCTAAATCGAGCCATCGTAGGCGAATTGGGTATTTTGCGCTTGGATTTTTGTACCCTTGACGAGTCAAAGCGCCGCCTAAGGACTGAGCCCCGTTATTCGTGCATGCAGATTTTCTCAGCGCGAGTCTGCGAAGGCTCTTCCACCCACTTCCGCCGTTTTCACCCTCGATTGTTCTCGCCACCGCACGAATTCCACCGTCGCCGATGCGTAACGACCAACTCGCGTCAAATCTCGAGACACCGTTTTTCGCCGCCGCCGGACAAATTTCTGTCAATGACTTTTCGCACGCCGCGTGTACCTTCAATCCGACACACGCCAACGTAAACGAAAGCTTCTCAAAATCTCTCGTCGATACTTTCCCCGCTGGTGTTGTAGCGAATGCCCGCCAATTATTTTCCAGACACCACACCAAGTCCCGTACGCTCTCGTCGAAATTGTTCACGTCCGGATGATGCTTTCGCACGTGCTCGATCAAATGACTCACGTTACACGTCAATCGTCTCAACTTGAAACCCATCGCTAAAGCTTTAATTTCGTTCACTTTAAATTTTCCGTTCTCGCCCAAATCAACCGCCACAATCTCCTCTAAATTACCACACTTCTTCGCCACCTCCATCAACATCGCTTTGGTATTACCACCGTTCTCTTGCTTACACTTGCTCACGTCCAATTTTCTCAGCCACGCTTTCGCGACGTTTGCGATGGTGAGTAAACTTCTTCCCTGACTAAAAATGGATGGCGTCACCTTCACGTTCCTGAACGCGCGTTTCGCCAGTTCGTCGTTTGCGTCCTCCGAATCGTCTTTCTTCTTCGCCAACGTCGCCGCGACTAAACTCTTCGCGTCTAATTTCCCGCAAATGAGAGCTGCCACGTCCACGTCTAACTCGTCAAGATACGGGAACATGAATTCCTCCTCGCTCGCATTATTCGTTGATGAAAACGCCTTCCCTTTCCACTCGTTCTCCCTCTCGCTTCTCTCATCTCGTTCATAGAAAAACTTATTCCGTCTGGCCGTTCTCGCCCACGGCCTCCCGTGTCCTCCAGATGCCGCGTTTAACGTCGGTCGGTCGCATCTGGAGGATTGAATGTCGGATTCTTTTTGTTCCGCGTCGCTCCAATCGGATTCTGAATCTGTCGAACACCACGTCGCCGTCGTGGCTTCTTCTTCATAAAATTCGTTGCCTTTATCATCACCATCATCATCATCGCCGCGCGCGGTGGTGGTAGTCAATCGCGCGAGTCGCGAGACGAGTTCTTCGTGCACGTCGTGGTGGTTCACTTGCGGCGCTTGCGGCTGCATTCGTGTGCGACGAGAGAAGATTTTTTATGAGGCGGTGGGAGAGAGTCGAGAAGAGAAAGAAAGAGAGAAAGAAGTGCAGTTGAAAAAGACGTAGATCTGATAAAACGTCTCGTATTGCACGAGTGGCTACATCCGCGACGTGTCTTGTTTGAATGCAAAAATATTAACGCACCCAGACTTGGTACACGTAGCTTATAGAGCTATTCGAAGGTAGTCCGCCGGGGTAATTAGAGGTAGGGGTTCCTTTATCTGTACCCTGTACCGTCAACTTTGTGTCTGTGTGTGTAATCAAACCGCCAGGCCCATTGCACTCATACACGTTCGCGTCGTGATCCCACTCGCCCGTTAAAGTACCCGGATAGGTGTCCGTTTGCGTCATGTATATATAATCCCCGCCTAAGCCGATCATCGCATCATCGTTGATGCAGGATAACCCATTATTATTATCCCCGAGTACATTATTATTGACGTATCTGCACTGTTCTGACGTCATAAAACGCAAAGCATTGTTTCCGTAATGAAAGTTAATATATAACTCGCCCCCTTGTTGGGTTATTGGATCGTAAGGGACATTCTCAGCGCCCACTCTCGCAGTGTACTCGTACGTATGACCATGACCGGTGTAGCAGTTTGCCGAAGTCGCGCGCGTGTAATCGAGAAGTGATTTCGTCGCATTACGGAAAGGCCAAACAGTGTACGCTTGATACGAGCCGTCCGATGCATACCCAATCGTGATCATAATCTCTTCCATGCCTTTTGCACTTACCACGTCGCCATTGACGTAATCGTTATCTATTACGGATGAACTCATAGGTTCGCTCGAAAGAGATTGCGTCCAGTACGACGAACCGAATCCCATACTGTGTCCGTCGCTGGGATTCACAGTGTATGCGAGTTGCCATCCCCCGCCTTCAATTTCTACGTTGCAATATATATCCTGTCCATTTGAGAACTTGTTCGGGCCGTTAAATTCGGCGCAGGAACACGACAAGCAATCGGGAGCAGGGTTTGTAAAGGGAGCGCCTTTGTAGAAGTACACTTTGCCTGCCCATTTGATATTGCCATTGGACCTGGGATAGTAAGCTGCAGTAGCTCCAACCAACACGGTATGTTCGAACATAGAAAGGGAGCGTCCGAAAAAAAGCCTACCGTCTTGGGTATCGGGATCGCCGTCGAGATTGAAAATAGACTGAGCAGTAGCTGCATCGCTCGCGTGGATCTTTTCTACAAGCGTAAACTTCCAATCATAGTCCGAAAGCGTGTACACGTAAAATGCTCCTGAATCTGGTATACCGTTACCGCTATCTTCATAGGCCCCAATCAAAGCCGTGTCGCCGTGTAAAGAAACGGAACTACCGAAATTCGAATTCGCATCAGCGCCAGCGTCGCTCGATGTAAACGATGCTTGTTGCGTAAACGTCCCATCAGAGCTTGAACGCGTATACACGCGCACGCCAGAAAGAGCCCCAATCAGTGCCGTGTCGACGAATAGAGAAAGGGAGCATCCGAAAAGATCGTCTACGGTCGCACCAGCCTCTGTGATTTTTGTTTGGTAAACAAACAAGCCATCTGGGCTTGAACGCGTGTATACGTCTATTTCACCTTTCTTACCAATTAAAGCCGTATCTCCGTATATAGAAACAGACCGACCGAGCTGAGTACCGCTTTTGTAATCGTCGTATCCAATCAACTGCTTTTCTGAGAACGTGCCGCTGGAACTTGACCGCGTGAATATGTACACGAGTCCACCATAAATGCCCCCCTCATTCATAAAACTAGGGTCACCAATTAATGCAGTGTTTTTGTATAAAGAAACTGAGGTACCGAAAGCTGCCGAATGCACTTCACGTGTCCTTGTGCGAATTGTCGAAGTGTGCTCAAATGTCGCATCTGAATGTGGACGAGTAAATACGTGTACGTGATTTGCCCCGAAGGAGTAGGGCGCACCAATCAACGCCGTATTTTCGTACACGGAAACCGCGTTGCCAAAACGATGCGATTCTCCAGCATAATCCTCTGGTTCAAATACATATGGCTGCGCTGTATCTTCAGAAAGACTTGCGAGAAATATTGGCGGCGGTGACGGTGGTGGGGGAAGCGGTGGGGGAGGTGGTGCTTTGAACACGTATACAGATCCAGAATCTGATAATCCGTTATCGTCGTCGCCACGCGCCCCAATCAATGCCGTATCGCCGTACAATGAAACGGAAACACCGAATTTATCATCCGCAGCAGCATCGCTGGCGTCGATTTTCGACTGTTGCGTGAACGTCCCGTCAGAGCTCGAACGAGTGAACACGTACACATATCCAGAAGATGAACTACCGCTTGCGTAACTGCCATGCGCTCCAATCAATGCCGTGTCGCCGTACAACGACACGGAAACACCGAAAGTATCAGACGCCGCCCCATCGCTCGCGTGTATTTTTGACTGTTGCGTGAACGGTCCGTCAGCGCTCGAACGCGTAAACACGTACACAGATCCAGAATTTGATATACCGTTATCGTCGTCGTTATACGACCCAATCAGTGCCGTGTCGCCGAACAAAGAAACAGAACGACCGAATCCATCATCAGCAGCAACATCGCTCGCGTGGAGTTTTGATTGTTGCGTGAACGGTCCGTCAGCGCTCGAACGCGTAAACACGTACACAGATCCAGAATTTGTACCGCTATCCTCGTCGTTATGCGCCCCAATCAACGCCGTGTCGCCGTACAACGACACGGAAACACCGAAATAATCATTCTCCGCCCCATCGTTCGGCTTGAGTTTTGACTGTTCCGTGAACGGTCCGTCCGCGCTCGAACGCGTAAACGCGTACACAGATCCAGCACTTGATTGGCTGCTATATTTCGCTCCAATCAATGCCGTGTTGCCGTATAAAGAAACGGACATACCGAATTGATAACCGTAATAGTTAGCAGCAGCATCGCTCGCATAGAGCTTTGATTGTTGCGTGAATATCCCATCAACGCTCGAACGTGTGAATACGTACACAGATCCAGAATTTGTTATACCGTTATCGTCGTCGTATCGCGCCCCAATCAATGCCGTGTCGCCGTACAAACACACGGAAAAGCCGAAATAGTCACCCGCAGCAGCGTCGCTCCCTGCGGTGATTTTTGGCTGGTTCTCGTCTTGAAGCAATGTCACGAGAAACAACGGAGGAGGCGGCGAAGGCGGCGGAGGCGGAGAAGGTGGTGGTAATGGTGGCGGGGAAGGCGCGACCCACGTACTTTTGATCGCATTGCACGAGCTCGCTGGACCGGTAACGGCATCGGTGCACTCGTATTTAGCTTGAAACGCGGTTGCGTCGAGAAACATGTTCGTTTGAGCCGTCGTCGCCGCCGTTCCAGTCCACGTAGAAATGTCTTGGTCGAACGCAGAAGCTTCATTAAACATGTACTCCATATCGAGCACGTTCGACGTGCTCCAACTTCCGATTGGTCGGTTAAACGCAAAGGCTTGGTAAAACATAAATTGCATATCCGTCACCTGAGACGTGTCCCAATTGGCGATGTTTTTATTGAACGCCGACGCTTCGTAAAACATGTACTCCATGTCCGTTACTTTTGACGTGTCCCAACTTCCAATGTCTTGGTTAAACGCCGCGGCGTAAAAAAACATGTGTCTCATGTTCGTGACTTGCGCCGTGTCCCACTGCGAAATGTCGCCGTTGAACCGAATTTTGTTTCTGAACCCTTGATTGACGCTTCCTGTTCCCGTCCATCCGTTCATATCCGTCACTAAACTCGTGTCCCAGTTTGGCATAGTTCCGTACGGCGTATTTTCAGCCGCCCATCTCGTGCACTCGCCAGTAACTGGAGCTTCCTCCAAACACGCGAAGACGAAAGCGTGCCAACTTTCGGAAGGGATTGGAGCCGACGGCGGAGGAGCAGGAGCAGGAGGTGAAGGTGGCGGCGGAAACATTTTGCGCTTGAACCATATTTGATGCAATTGGTTACGATCCCAGCTTCCATGATTATCGCATTTTTTCGCTGGTTCCCAGTGATATGCTCCCATTTGATAAAATGGATTAGATGTGAGATCTGACCCGCCGCAACAATTGTTGTCCGGCAGGTACGCCGAGTGATCGGGAAACTTTGTCGTCCCACTCTTATACACCGTGCCGTCGCTTAAACTATTCGTACCAGTTACGAGCGCGGTTTTAACCTTATCATGGCTCGTTGAAAAATGGATAACGCGGGAGTGGTCGTCTGTTCTGCAGTAAAACCGAACGGAATCGACATCCTCTGCAGTTAAGCCTAAATCTTCCAACCATATGTGCGAGTAACTCCCAGTTGGAGAGGATGGAATGGCTGTAACCAGCGGGTCGCTTTGCCCCTGCTTACGATCGTACGCGAGCAACAAAATCCAGCCATCACGATCTTGAAATACATACTTCCCATTAATTTCAACCCGTTGATTTGTGCGGCTCGTGCGTACAAATGCGAGTATGCCTCCGTGCGAGTTCTTGAAAGTATCATGAGCTGATATTTGATTTTCGCCCCAAAACATGTAATTGTTGCCAACGGCGTGATCGTTGCCTACATTAATCCAAGGATCTTCCGAACTCGATCTGAAAAGATAGTACGCGTAGTTGCTTTCTCCGTTGGTGCCTTCAAAATTGCCCGAGGAGGCGACCAGATTCACAATACCGTTTGGGCTGTTGGATACGGTACTTTGCGGATAACTAATGTCCTCGAGTTTAAGCACAATCCAATACAATCCGTCCCCGGTTTTGAACATAATTTCATCCGCGTTTTGTCCCGAAAAATCTCTCCAATAGTCACCGATTGCGCCTGTATCTGAATACGTGCCGTATGAATAGCTCAAATCAAACCATGAGTTGGATCCTGAGTTGCCGGAAAACCACCCTCCGCTGGCCGGCGCCGACGCAAAGGACATCCAACCGCCGCCGGCTGTTTCTAAATCGCAGTAAATTTCTGTCGGGACCCCTCTCACATTAATCCAATACGTACCACTCGGCCGCCCAAGGAGGTCACTCGCGCTATCAACTGCCTCTGAGGAAGTCAGTCCAGACGGTGATGGAGGTGAGGCTGGCGGCGGTGAGGGTGACAAAGGCGACGTCGATGGCGGAGGAGAAGGCGCATCCCACGTGCTTTTGTACGAATCGCAAGAATGTGCAGGACCAGTCACGGCATCGGTGCACTCGTATTTAGCTTGAAATGCAGTCGCACCGGTGAACATGTTCGTTTGCGGCGTCGTCGCCGACGTTCCAGTCCACCCAAAGATGTCTCGGTTGAACGCAGAAGCGTAATAAAACATATATTCCATATTAGTCACTTGCGCTGTGTTCCAACTCCCAATGTCGTGGTTGAACGCAGAAGCGGAACTAAACATAGATCTCATATGAGTCACTTTCTCTGTGTTCCACTTCGAAATGTCGCCGTCGAAATAACTTTTATCGCCAAAGCCTTGATAAGCACTTCCAGTCCATCCACTCATATCTTCCACCAAACTCACGTCCCAATTCGGCATCGTACCGTAATTGTTACCAGACGCCCACCTCGTGCACTCGCCAGTTACAGGAGCCTCGTTTAAGCACTCGTTGACAAACGCGTGCCAACTCGCACTCGGAACCTGCGCATTACACGAATTTGCCGGTCCGTTGATTGCGTCGGCACATCTAAAGGTGGCCTGAAATGCAGTCGCGCCATTAAACATGTTTGTTTGTTCCGTCGTCGCCGCGCGGCCTTTCCACTCAAATATTGGTTGCTCGAAAGCTTCTGCGTGCTCAAACATCGATCCCATATCAACGACCTTCGACACGTCCCATTCTGCGATGGTTTGGTTGAACGAAGACGCGTTCTGAAACATCGAATTCATGTTCGTCACTCGCCACGTATCCCATTTCGAAATGTCGCCGTTGAAAGTACTTTTCCCTGCAAAGCCTTTTTGAAAGACATCTCCAGCCATTCCGCTCATGTCCGTTACCAAACTCACGTCCCAATTCGGCATAGTCCCGTGAGTATTCCCCAGTGCCCATGCAGTGCATTCGCCGGTGACTTCCGCGCCCTCTTCTGATAAACATGCTTCGACGAAAGCGTGCCATTTCGCATCTGGAATACACGCGGTACACACGCACGATTTCGACGGGCCGTGATCTACGTCCGTACACTCGTACTTGGCCTGAAACGATGTCGATCCGGCGAACATGTAAGCTTGTGCAGTCTCGGTGGCGGGTCCCACCCAGTGTGAGATGTCCGAGTTGAACGCGTTCGCGTGATAAAACATCCACGACATGTCGGTGACCTGCACTGTGTACCACCGTCGAACGTCCCGATTAAACGCGGGGACTTCATAAAACATGGCACGCATGTTTGTAACTTTTGAGGTATCCCATTTTCCAATGTCTTGATTGAATGCAGAAGCGCTGAGAAACATCGCGCGCATACTCGCAACGTTCGACGTGTCCCATCCTCCGATGGGTTGATTGAATGCGTAAGCTTCGTAAAACATGTACGCCATCGTCGTGACCGAGGACGTTTTCCATTTCGAAATGTCGCCGTTGAATTTTCTTCTTTCGCGAAAGCCAACCGCATTCGCGCCACTCCATCCGCTCATATCCGTCACCAAACTCGTGTCCCAGTTTGGCATCGTGCCGTAGTCGTTTTGCGACGCCCACGTCGTGCACTCGCCAGTTACAGGCTCTTCTGCTAAACACTCCGCAACAAACGCGCGCCAACTTTCGGACGGTATCGGCGTTAAAGGCGTAAGGGAGCAAGAGAAAATCGGCCCTAAAACGGCATCTTCGCACGTAAATTTAACTTGAAATGCCGTCGCGTTATAGAACAAGCTTGTCTGAGGGGAAAATGCCGCCGGACCAATCCACGAGTTGATGTATCGATTGAATGTGGAAGCGGAATAAAACATCCATTGCATATCAGTCACTTGCGATGTGTCCCAACCTCCAATGTCTTGGTTGAACGCAAAAGCGGAATCAAACATGCTTTGCATCTCAGTCACTTTTCCTGTGTTCCAACTCCCAATGTCTTGGTTGAAAGCAGAAGCGGAGCGAAACATTCCATTCACCGTCGTCACTTGCGATATGTTCCAACTCCCGATGTCTTGGTTGAACGCAAAAGCGGAATAAAACATATAGCGCATATCAGTCACTTTTTCTGTGTTCCAACTTCCAATGTCTTGATTGAACGCAGAAGCGGAATAAAACATAGCTCTCGTAGTATTCACTTGCACTGTATTCCAACTCCCAATGTCTTGATTGAACGCAGAAGCGGAATAAAACATATAGCGCATATCAGTCACTTTTCCTGTATTCCAACTCCCAATGTCTTGATTGAACGCAGAAGCGGACTCAAACATAGCATACATAGTAGTCACTCGCGCTGTGTTCCAATCCCCAATGTCTTGGTTGAACGCAGAAGCTCGATAAAACATATAATACATAGAAATCACTTGCGATGTGTTCCAACCCCCAATGTCTTGGTTGAAGGCGCTACCTACCTCATCGCCAAACATCCATCCCATATCGGTTACTTGCGACGTGTCCCACATTGAAATATCTTGGTCAAATGCAGACGCGTTATAAAACATTGATTCCATTTTCGTCACTCCCCCTGTATTCCACTGCGAAATATCGCCATTGAAAGTCCATTTACACCCTAAGCCTAAGCATACTCCTGCGGTGTAATCCCATCCATTCATATCAGTCACCAAACTCGTGTCCCAATTCGGCATTGTCCCGTAACTATTGCCCGACGCCCACGTCGTGCACTCGCCAGTTACCTCCGCGCCAACTTCGGCTAAACACTCCAAGACGAACGCGTGCCAACTCGAACTTGGAATTGGTTCCGAAGGTGGAGACGGCGGCGGGGAAGGTGGCATCGGTGGCGGCAATGGCGGTGTCAAATACACTTCCTGCTTTGCCTTCACCTCCTCAATCATCGCTTTGATTTCAGCGAGTTCTGACACGACCTCAGCGGTGGCGCTCCGTACAAACGCCTTCTTGTCTCTCATGTTCGTAAATTTTTCCCTGAGCTTGACACCAGCGTCCGATCCGTCTGCCTCGGCGTATAGCGTGCTTACGTCGTTGCGCATCACCAAGTTCCCGCTTAGGGAAGAGTCCTCGGAGAAAACGAGCAAATTCTTCTCGCACGCTCCCCTTTTTGTCCATTCGGCGATATCTGCGGTACACATCGTCATATCGAATTCGTTTGGCGCATACGAAACGGGAGGAGGAAAAGGTCCTGAATTGGAAAGAGCAGGAGAACTTGCCGAAGGAGAAGGACTTGCCGCAGAAGGAATAGCCTCGCTTTGCGGCCCGACGTGATCTGTAAAACCAAGCGTCGCTTCAACTGTCTGCATGCAGCTCACGCCGTCTCCGCACGTCCATTCGTTCGCAGCGAACGCAAGCGCATTGGGATTCGCGATGATAGCTCGTTCGGTAACTACGCCCGTATTCAAACCGTTCGCGTCGAAACACGGACAATCTCGATCGTACGCAAACGACTTTAAAGTACCGTCTGGTTGCGGCATGTTCGAGAACGTTTCGACGAAATCGCCGCACGTGCTGTATAACGCTCGACACGCGGAGACAGTCATCAAATTCGTCCCATCGCCGTAGCACCCAACTCCATAAGGCGCGCGATCTTGAACGTGATAATGATACACAGCCTGCGAAGGAGAATCTGGCGTTTTGCCGATGTGCGCGCCGCACGCGTCCAAGTTCGGTAATTTTTTGTTCGTAAAATCCTCCCACTTACCGTACATGATGTACGGGCCGACATCTCCAATCTTCGTCGAATGCGCTCCAGTTTGCTCGTACAAACAGTGATATCTTCCGTGAAAGTGGTAATCACCCGTGTGTCCGCCGCATGGCCCCACTGTTCCTCGATAGCTGTTGTCTGATTGAACGTTTGGAAACGAATTCTTCGCCGAGTCGTAACAAATCTTCCTCACTTTACTCTCCGCCAAACCAATATCCAAACCACCGGTAGAATCGTACAACAAGCTCGGCGTCGAACACCCCCAACCGGAAATGACGTTATCTTGCTGCGACGAAAAACCAGCCTCGAACGCGTTGAAAATGTGCGCGTTTGAAGGCACCGCGCTGCCAGTGGGCGCGTACGTCAACGTCTTCGTCGTCGTCCCATCGCCATAATCCGTATACGTTTCTGTTCCCGACGAGTACGTGCACCCGTTATCCTGTCGCAAACTCGCCCCGGCAGGGAGCGACGAAAATGTTGGGTTCACGCACGCTTTCGGAAGCGGCTGCGCGAGCGCAAAAAGCTTCCTCGATGTTTTTATTGCTGTTGTTGTTGTTCTCGTCGTCGTCGTCGTCGCCGAAAATAACAACAACGAAAATAACAGAAAGAAAATCGACGACATCGCGCTCGTCGCTCGCGAACGTCCTTCTCGCCCGCGAGAGGATACCATCTCTTCGCGCGCGCGCGTGACTCCGTCTTCTCCCTCGCTTCTTTCTCTCTCTGTCGAGAAAAACTTCTTCCTCCTGTTTTTCAGTCGCGACGCTCTTTTTTCGTCGTCGTCGTCGTCAAAGTTGGAAGGAAAGGATTACGAAGAGAGAGACGTTTTTTCTTCTCGATCGCGAGAGAAAGAACGCTTTGACCGCGCGAAAGGATGATAGACTGCGTTTTCTCGTTAAAGAAGAGCGTTGGTGTTCCACCGCGCGGCGCGTATTCGTAAACGACAGTCGTCTCGTCGAGAGAAATCTTGAGAGAAAAAACGGACGATTGCGAGATTTCTCCCCAAGGGTCGGGAAGGCGCGACGACGAAGTGAATGAAAGAGACGTGCCTCTTTTTTCTTCGATCGAGACCTCCTTCTTCTTAAGAGAGAGATGCTCGCTCGCTCGCTCGAAACAGAGAGAGAGATGAGAACAACAACAGATCTTGACCAAAAGAAGGACGATGCGTTTGTGTGTGTGTATTCTGCGCGAGATGTGATGCGCAAAGAATAATGGCAAACGAAAACGAAAAAGTAGCTGTTTAAAAAGTAGAGGCATAACCTAAACCGCTCCAGAGAGAAAAAATCGAGAGAAAAAGAAAAAGGTTTGAAGACATTTGTCTTTTTAAAAGTGCGTTGTTTGCACACGACGTGTTAAAAATACAACTGTTTTAGGAGGGCATTCATAATAACACAACTTTAGTATTTATGGGATACAGGGACCGCGTGAAGTCGTTGGTGATCCGTATCTACTTGAGCACGCACGAACTCGCCGGACCGGTGACGGCGTTGGTGCACGCGAATTTCGCTTGAAACGCAGAAGCGTAGAGAAACATGTTATTTTGCGCCGACGTCGCCGCGGATCCGGTCCACGAGGAAATGTCGTGGTTGAACGCAGAAGCGGAATAAAACATGTGAGTCATAGTCGTCACTTGCACCGTGTTCCAACTCCCAATGTCTTGGTTGAACGCAGAAGCCTCCATAAACATAGATTCCATAATCGT
>ENA-OWPI01000704-OWPI01000704.1-marine-metagenome-genome-assembly--contig:-NODE-704-length-43397-cov-12.261404_pt1 | contig 43397 bp, 28 predicted proteins | sample MGYA00238138_ERZ651775 | MGnify/ENA primary metagenome ERZ651775 (study PRJEB26906, sample SAMN06265043) | marine metagenome | isolation source: Helgoland LTER site | place: Germany:Helgoland, sampling...
TTCTCGTTCGTGTGAATACGCATGTGCTTTTCCAAATTACCGGCTTGAGTAAAACGCTTCTCGCACACATCACATTCGTACGGTTTCTCGTTCGTGTGAGTACGCATGTGCTTTTCCAAATTACCAGCTCGAGTAAATCGCTTCTCGCACACATCACATTCGTACGGTTTCTCGTTCGTGTGAATACGCATGTGGTCTCTCAAACCATCAGCTCGACTAAAACGCTTCTTGCACACATCACATTCATACGGTTTCTCTTTCGTGTGAATACGCATATGTCTGGCCAATGCAGATGGATATCGAAACACCTTCTCGCAAACATCGCACTCGTGCGTTCTCTTTCTCTTCGATCCTTTCCTAAAAGCAGTTTCTTCTTTTCGTATATGTTCGTCCATTTCATACTCATCATCTTCTTCTTCTTCTTCTTCTTCTTCTTCTTCTTCTTCTTCTTCTTCTTCTTCTTCATCATCATCATCATCATCATCATCGTCAGGTGGTATTTGCAAACACAACACCAACGGTTCTTCTTCTTTTTCCCTTAACTCTTCTCTCTCCCCCTTCGGGACCTTCAAAACCGTCCTCGCATTTTCCGCTCGTTTAGGATGCGGATTCTTTCGTCTCATAGTACTTCTCGTCGTTGTTGATGTTGATGTTGATGATGAGGTTCAGTGTGTATCAGTGTTAGAGTAGTAAAGTGAAGATTTTCGAATCGTTTCCATTCTTTCATACATGTCCGTTGTTTTCCCCTAATTAATTCTTCAGAAACGAGCTTTGCTCTTATATAACATAAATGTCGGTGACTTTACACACCTCCCTCGGCGACTTGAAACTCGAACTCTTCTGCGAAGACGCGCCTGCGACCTGCTTTAATTTTCTCGCTTTAGCCGCCTCCAACTATTACGATGGCACGATTTTCACTCGCATCATCAAGAAGTTCATCGCGCAAGGCGGCGACCCGACCGGAACTGGGAAAGGAGGCGAATCGATTTACGACGGAGGACGAATGTTCGAGGACGAAATACGAGAGCACTTGAAATTCACGAACAGAGGGATAGTGGCCATGGCGAACGCCGGGAAAGATATGAATGGAAGTCAGTTTTTCATCACGTTCGCGAAAGCGCCGCACATCGACGGGAAGAATACCATCTTCGGGAAAGTCATCGATGGATTTCCGGTTTTGGATATGATGGAGAAAGCGAAGGTGGACGAATCCATGAGACCGTTGACGGACGTGAAGATAGAAAGGGTGACTATTCACGCGAATCCAATGGCATCTCGATGATATGAGTAGTTTTAGGGGTGTTTTATCGCACGCAACGCATTAGAGTTACTAGTATACTGTTAGCACAAATATTTTTACAACTTTTACATCAGCAACAACAACAATACAATACAAAATGTATCTTCTATCTCGTCGACGTTCGTTCCATCTTGAGCAAATCGCCGACGTGTCTGGCATTACCGGTGGATTTCAACCAGTCTCGAAACTCGCGCTGAATCATGGCGACTTTTTCCGAGTCCGCGCCGCTCGACATTTTTTCAACCATGTCTTTGCGAAAAGTGGCGACGAGCTCGTTTTTTTCGTCCATAGAGGTGACGTATTCACCGGGAATGCGAAATGGGTTCGCCCTCGTAATTTCTACTGGTGATGCTATTGATGCGGAAGGCGCGAGATCGTGCGACTGATTATACTCCCCTCCTCCTTTTTCGCCAGCCGCCGCGGCGGTTCCCGACGCAATCTCCTCGGACGGCAAAAACGGAACGATGAAAGGCCCGAAATCTTCCGGTTTCTGCACGCAGACGCTAAAGTTACTATTGTTAAGGTCGCTATCGGACTCTGAACCTGAATCGGGATCGGGATTTGTGCTAATTACCCGAGAGCTTTTCCAACTCTCCGTCATGTCCTTCGAATCCGGATGCAACCGGCACTTTTTCAAGTGCGTCGACAACCCGCCGTAGTAGGAATTGTACGGTCCCACGACGCAACCTCGGGAGTCACCGACGAAAATTGGACGTTTCTCCACTGCGACGTTAAAGTTACAATCGTGCGACGCTTTGCTAAATAAATATTTCGACGCCGAGACGACGTGGACGCGCTCACATCTGGTGAGAAATATTGTCGAGGATACCGAGCCGATGAATAGGGAACAATCCACCACGTTATCGATTCGAACGTGCTTCACGGGCGCCATGACATACACGGTACTCTCCGAGCAATTCGCAATCAAGCACGAGGAGATTATTTCATCATCATCGTTTTCTTCTTCTTTAGTGCTGGCGGAGGAAACTAACTCGCGCGCAAACGTTTGCTTTTTCAAATTTTCCACGCGCAACTCGAAAGGTTTCTTCAACGCGCCGGAAAAAGATGAAATCTTCGAAGACAAGGAGTCCTCTAATAATCGATAGATGTTTTGTACCGTTTGCAATTTCTCTTTCGCGCTCTTGGCATCAATCTCTCTCATCTCGTTCGCGTCGTAAAATTGAAACACGTATTTGAAGCACTCCCACGAGTTTGCGCTAATAAGCCCGGGAGAATCGATCAAGTCGTCCGTTTTCGTCGCAATCGTTTTAATATCGTTCCAATGTGAGATTAAAAACTTCATTCGCACGAATTCTTCTTTATCGCGTTCGCTTCTTTGTTGTTGTTGTTTTAGTTGTTGTTCGTTGTTTTGTTCCGCTGAATCATTACCCTCCTCGGAGTTCCCGCCTCCTAAGCTCGAGTACCACTCCGCGTTTGCTTTCATCGGCGACTTTGCCGACGGTAAGTTTATGCCGTGCATAAACAAAAACAAGCAAAAGAAATCTACTCTCACGCGTGAACCCCCCGCGGTTGAAGAATCTCTAGTATCCAACGACGCTTCGTACGCGTCCAGAATACACTTGACGTTCGCGTCCAGCTTCTTCCCATTATTATTATTATTATTATTATTTAGACGTCGATAGGCTGCGCTCGTCGTCGTCGTCGTCGCGCTGCTCGCGGTGGTGTTGTTGTTCTCTTCAAAATTCTCTCTCAAAACGTCCTCGACTCGTCTTCTTTCCAGCGTTTTTACGAACGGGTTGGTGTTTTCGGTGGTGGTGTTGGCGTTTGAATTTCTCTTTTTCTCGTCTTTGTCTTCTTTGTCTTCTTCTTTGTCTTCTTCTTCTTCTCTTCTCTCGCAGCGTTCTAACAACCTCTCTTGCGTCTGCATCACGCGCTGCTCGAAAGAAAGTGAAGACGAAGACGACGACACTACTAATGAATTGTTGTTCGTCTTCTGATGAGAAAGAAGAACTGATGATGCTGATAAATGTTTCCCGACCAATTGCGAAGGAATCACCCCGGAATACTCGAACGCTTCCTTTCGGCATCTCGCTCTCATCATCGTTTCTTTTTCTTCTTCTTCTCCTGCTCCTGGGAGGAAGAATCCTTCTTCTTCTGCCATAAAACGATATCAAACGCTCTTTTTACTCGCAAAGCGCTTTTAGTCGTTTATGATGGTGTATAATTTAGAATTGAGAAATCAAACGATGTGAGAGAGAGTGAGAGCAAAAATGTGAGCGCAAAAAGAAGGAAAAAAAAGAGCATGCAGAGAAACTGACTGATGAGAAAAATTTAAAAACACAAGCGACAGCTCATTTTTTTGTCCGTTACGAAGCAACGCACACGACTACTACTACTCTACTGCCCGCGTATTTATCCTCCAAATAACAAACCGCGCGAAAGCTGCTCTGACGAAGAAGACAAAAAAGACTTAAGAAGAATTTTAGATGACAATCTCGACGAGGAATAAGAGTCGTTTGAACACCACCGCAAAGTCTTTTTCGTCGTCGTTGGTCTCGAAGATGACGACGACGAGAGAGGATGAAAAAAGAACGACCGCTTCTTCAAAGTCCCCTAATGCTACTACTAAGAACAAGAAGAGCAACGACGAGGACGACGACGACGAAAACGACGCGATGAGAAAGAGGAGAAGTCCGCTCTCGCAAGTGCTCTCTCCGAATAACGCATCGTCGCCCTTACATTCCGGGGAGTATTCTGATGGAGGAGGCAACGCGACGACGCCAACGAGAAGGCATTTGACGACTGGAGAATTGACGAGACCGAGCTTGAAAGTGTACGTGGAACAGATGACGACCCCGCCTCCATCATCATCATCACCATCAGTCGTTGACGATGATAATAATAATAATAAAAGAACAACAAAAAGCGTGGAGGAAATCGCGGAGCAGCTGTTGAAGGAATCGAACGAGGGTCAAACGAAGACGGTTTTGATGGACTTGTTACAGACGGCGAAAGAGAACGCGAGTTACAAGTTGATGCTGGAACGGATGAAATCAGACGAGGTGGAATATTCGTTGAGGTCGTCGAGAAAGATGAGCGAGGTGACTCAAGTGTACGAGACGTTAAAAGAGGACAAGATGAAAGCAGAGATGAAGATTGCGAAGTTGGAAGAGGAGAAGAAGAGTTTGATGACGGCGGCGGAACGAGCGAGAAGCGCGAGCGTCGATACCGATTTTGGCGCCAAGACGCCTTTAACGGCTCCAGCGAAGCAATCATCGCTGTCGTCGTCATCTTCGTTTCGTTTTGCAACAACTTCGACAGTCAACGATGGTAACAACAACGTTGGAATCTTTGCCTCGCCGAGATGGGAAGCGGTGAAGAAATCAGCGACGGAAACGGCAGAACGTTTGAGAGCGCTTTCGAGCGAGAAAGGCACGGCGGCTTCTCCGTTTACCGGCGGAAAAGCGCGAACGATGGTGATTGAAGATGAAGAGGAGGATATTTTCGTCGACGCGTTGAACACGGTCGCACAGACGCAACAACTCCATCGTAGTAAAAGAATGACGGCGCCAACGACGGCGAAACCATCAGTCAGGGCGATCGAAAAGACGCAAAACTCCATAGCCGACGCCTTGAGAGATTCCAACAACGAAGTTGAAGTTAAGAGTTTGCTCGCTTCCCTAGACGAGTACGTTCTGACGCTCAGAGAGAGAATATCGACGACGACGACGATGAACAGTGGTGAAGAAGCGAGTACTTCTGCTCCTACGCGAGACCAGCAACAGCAGCCGGGAGACAAGAACGAGGAAGAAGAAGTTTTGAAAATTGCGGATAAAGCGGACACTTCGATAAAATCGCTCTTCCAACTCTTATTTATTAAAGACAACAAAAAGAAGGAAGGAGAAAAAGAAGCTATCGCGACGAAAGAAAAAGTCGATACTAAAGTTGACCGGGTTAAATCGGATTTACTGAAAACGTTCGAAGAGGAAAACGATGATGCGCAAAATCGATTATTGAAGAAGGAACAAAACGAGCGTAAGAAGGACAACGAGAAAGCAGTCGAAGCTTTGAATAAAGTTCAGTCACTCTTAGACGAGAAAACAGACGAAGCGAAACGAACGGTGGAGACTTTGGAGAGTGAGCGACGGAAAAACGAAGCGTTACGGACGCAATTGGGCCAAAAAATGAAGGAGATGGAAGATAAGAAGAAAAGCGTCGCGAGTGTATCCGTGCAAACAGAAGAAGTGGAAGAAAGTAACAGTAATAGTAAATTCGACGAGTACGAATCGTTAGTTGCATCGCTCAAAGAAGAGAATGAAGGTAAAGACGTGCAGATGCTTCAGTTGCAGCAAGAGTTGGCGGATTCGATGTCCGCGAAGAACGCGGAGCTTTCGAAACTCGCGAAGGAGTACAGAGAGCAAGATGAGAAAGTTTCCGAACTTTCGCACGCGTGCGCTACCCTCGCAGATGCTTTGGAGTCTGCAGAACACGAGGTTGAGATGTTGAAAGAAAGAGTAAAAGGTGGAGGCGAAATAGAGATGAAGATGGAATCTTTGAAGGAGGCGTTGACCGAACGCACACACGAGCTCAACATCGCGCAGTCTGAAAAGACCGAGTGGGAACAAAAATACGAAGATTTACAGTCTGAAATGCTTTTCAAAGTCGCCGCGTTGGAGACTTTGAAGCAGTCTTTTGCAGAATTAGAAGCGAACGAAAAGGAAGTCGAAAATATGGAAAGTCGTAACGGTCTGTTGGCGGATGAGGTGGAAATTTTTGAACATCTCTTTGAAGAAGAGAAGCAAAAGAAAATAGATTTAATCTCGAAATACAACGAAGAGAAGGAAGACATGCTTGAAATGATAAATCATCTCGGGAACGATATGAAGAAGTACGAATGCGAAGCGTTTACTTGGTGGACGAAAGCAGAGCTCGAAAATACGCGCGCAGCTGATTTAGAAGACGAAATAGAGCGCTTACAAGACGAGCTCGAACGCGTCAACGAAGAACAGGACGAGCGCACGGAATTACTCTTGGACGTAGCGAAACTCAAGGAAGAAAAGCGAGCAGTCGACGAAGCCTTGGAAAAAGTCGACACGACGAATAAAACGTTGAACGTTCGCTTGAAGAAATCGTACGAGCGAATACAGGAGTTGGATAAAGAGATTGAATCCGCCAATAGCGATCGCGATTTCTTGCGAAAAGAAGTCGACGAAGCAAACTCGAGAGTGAAAGTTCTCGAAGCGTGGTGTAAAGAGACAAAAGTTCACGGTGAAATTGATGATGGTGACGACGATGATACTAATATCTCTGATTCGTACGATTACGCTAAGATTCCCGCGAGATATGAAGAATTGAAGCTCGAGAATATCGAATTGATGGAGAAATTGACCGCCTCGAAAGCGGTGGAAGAGAGTTTATCGCAGCGACTCGAAAATACTATGCACGAAACCGACGGGTTGAAAGATGAAGCGAAGACTGCGCTCATGAAATCATCTGAAATGCAGAAAATGACTGAAAATGCGGTGGAGAAAACGGCGCAAATGACCAGCGAGTTGGAAGAAGCGACGAATGAAATACAAAAGCTCGAAAATTTATTGACGGTTTCGAGACGGCAAGTACAGACGCTTGAAAAGCAACTCGCCGCGCCACGAGGAGAGATTCATCAAGAAGCAGAAATGCATCCAATCTATGAGAATGAAGAGGATACGAGCGCCATCAAAGAGTATTTCGAGGCGCAAAACGAAGAGTTAACGGCACTTTTAGCGTCCAAGACGAGCGAATTGACGCAGATGCAAGCTGAAATTGAAATTTTGAAGAACAAATCGAGTTTGGAAGAGGATGCGAAAACGCTTCGAGGTGAAAATTACGAGCTCGCTGTTCGACATAAAGCGACGTTAGAAAGATTGACTGCAACTATGGAAGAGAAGGAAGCTTTAGAAAAGTCCTGCGAACACTACGAGACGACGATAGAAAACATGCAAATGGTTGTGAAAGAATTGAAGACGGAAATTGAAAAGTTGAAGGCGATGAAGTCTCCGGCGCCGAAGGAGACGTCGCAGTCGACGAAAACCATCGAAGATGGACGTCCATCGTCATCTGAAGCCAACGCCACTGCGGTTCGCGAAAAGATCATTTACGTGCATAATCCACCGCAGCATCTTCCACCGCACGCGAGACACGCGACGACGACTGAAGAGGATGAAATGTTTTACGACGTCGACGACGATTTCCATCAGCACCGCCGCCAAAGTCGCAACGCTCAAAGAGTTTCTGTGTATCCACTCGCACCGAAAGGACAATTACCGCCGTTACACAGAAATGCCATTGAATCTTATCACTTAGACGCGCAAAGAATGCGTTTACGTAAAGAGTGCGAATTGGAAGAGCGAGAGTTGTTACGGATGAAACAAGAGAAGAGAATATTATCGGCGAGAATGAAGGAGGAGAAACGCTCTTCTTCCTTGAACAAAGAATCAGAAAAGAAGTCGACAAAAATGAAAAAGAGCAACAGCAAGAAGAATAGCAGCAGCTCTGCCACGACGACTGCGACGTCGGTGGACTTTCCGGCGCAATCGCTCTCGTTCAAGACGCCGTCGCAAACTGGCGCGGCGAAGAACGACGAATCTTCTCCTCCTCCACCACCTTCCTCCTCCGAAATCCTCGACGGTTACAAAGCTCCTAAAAACACACCCGCGGAAACGACGGAAGTTCCAATGAATACCAACGACGACGAAAACTCCTCCGTCCTGTTAGAAACCGCCTTGACGGCAAAACTCGTTCTCGAAAACTCGCGCAAAGCGGACGAAAAAGCCAAACACTACAAAAAACAGGCGAGAGCGGCGTTCAAATCTCTCGAAAATATTAGCGAGGAAATGCGAAAGATGAAACAAGCGTTCGTCAAAGACCAAGAGGAGACGACGATGTGCATTACTCCTTTGACGGAATCTAAATTTTTGATGATGCGAAAATAGATAGAGAGATAGATGATGGTGATTGATGATATAGCGTTTACTTTTATCGTTTTTAATAATGTGATTTACTGTGCATGCAAAATTCAACCTTCAATTTTTTTCACAACGAAAGCGCAGAAGAAGAAAAAAGAAGAAGTTTTCTAGAATACAATCTCTTACTCTATCACAAAACGATAAGAACAGACACGAATAATAATGTCGTCAGATACTACGACTGCGACTGCTACCACTCTCGCTTTTGGGAATAAAAACGATCGACGTCTGCGAGAGTTTATTCTCTGGTGCGAACAAAAAGGGTGCGAGTTGAGCAAAGTCCACATCAAATCCATCGACTCTTATAAAGTGGAAACCCCTAAAGGACACCTCGCACTCCTCGATGATGGTGATGATGACGAAACTACTGGTGGTGAGAAAGAGTTCGATCGAAGAGTGTATTGCAGAACTGCGGATGATGATGATGATAACAACAACAACAGTAATACTAATGTTGACGCCCCGACGATGATTAAAAAAGGAGAGCGAATTTTGTTCGTCCCTTTTGCGTGTTGCGTCGGGACGCAAGGATTACGCGTTGGCACCGGCGGTGATTCTTTACCTCCGTTCGAGCAAGCGACGTCGTCGGAACGGTTAGCGGCGGAGTTATTGAGACAGAGAGATTTGAAAGAGAAATCGGAGTTTTACCCGTACATTAACGCGTTGCCGAAAGTTATCGATTCGCCGACGTGCGGGACGTGGACGACGGAGGAGATCAAGGAGATGCAATTCGCGGACGCCATCGGGACGTGTGCGAAGACGTTGGCGAGGGATTCGGTGAACGTGGAGATGCACTTTAAAAAGGAAGAGACGACCGCGACGAGGAGTTGTAGGAATTGGACGAAAAAAGAGTGGGCGTGGGCGATGGCGAACGCGCGATCGAGAGCGGTTGAGATTGACGCGGACATTGGAGACGTGGGGAATAACGAGGGACGAATGCCTCCGTCAGGAGCGTTCGTGGCGCCGTTTATCGACATGTGTAATCACACGCACGTGGACCCGGCGGCGTTTTGGCGGCCAGCTTATAGCGAAAAGAAGAAAAAGGAAATAGAAGGAATGAACTTGAAAACAACGTCACAACACGAAGAAGCTCCGTCCGAACAAGAACAGGAAAAGAACAAACCAGACGGCGTGGAACTCGTCGCCAGAAGAGATTTAGAACCCGGAGATGAAATTACCGTCTCGTACGCCGTGGCGGATTCAGACACCTTTCTCCTATTCGGTGGTTTCGTCACGGAATCTAGAAACCCTCGCGATACGGTTGAGTTATGGAGAACGTTACCGGAATCTGCCACTTGGCTTTCGGAAAAACTCGTCGACGCCGGAAGTTCCGAGCAAAACGCCATGGCTATTCCTCTCGAATACTCCAAAGGCGTTGCGTATGCCATCGTCGAACAACGTCGTCAGCACATTTTAGAAGCCATGGGTCAGAATAAAGCCGACGTGAACAAGTTTGATTGGGATAAGTCCGGTTTAGACGAAAGCATACGCGCAGGATGGAATTTCGCGAGGGACGAGGCGCACCACGCGATGTTTTCCTTCATCGTGCAAAACGTCATGCAACCGGACAACGACAACGACCAGCTCTACCGACAAGTATTAATCGGAAGAATCACAGAATTACTGCAAAGCTTACCGACGTCCATGGAAGAGGACGTCCAAATCATGGAGCAGTGCGTTTCTATTCTCGACGAGAACGACAACAACAACGATAACGAAACGAGACTCAAAGCTTTGCGATTGAAAACCGTCTGCCGATACCGCGGGCAAAAGAAGGCTATTTTACATCAATGGTTAAACTTCCTCGCGAAAGATGAAATGCCCAGGGATTTAACCGCGATTAAAAATCAAGTCAAAGCGAAAGAGGCGACCAGTTCCGCCGCGGATGAACTCGCCGCCATGTTGTAATATTTAGTAGAAACGTCCACATAATTAGTATCTCTCTCTTTATATCATCACCTCACCAAGACATAAAGAATGGCATCATCGCGCAACAATAATACGAAGATAAGTACGTTTTAAAGAGGAGTAATCTTAAAAACAAAATGGGCGGTCCGAGGAAAGAGCTGATGAAGAAGAAAAAAGGCATCGTCGCCACCGGAGGGATGAGCAACAAAGCGGACGCGAATTGGTCGGAGTTGAAGAAAATTGATTTACAGTGTCCGTATTGCGATCGAGATCCGTTTAAACAGAGAGACCGATTGAAAATGCACATCGAAAGACATCACAAGGAAGAGTTAGAGAAGGAATTTAATGCGGAAAGTGGTGGGAAAGAAGTAAAAATAGATGCGAAAGATGCGGTGAAGATGTTGGCGCAAAAGCAGAAAGATTTGCTAGAAATGAAGTTGGCGGAAAAGAGCAAACAGCAAAGCGATAAAGCGAAAGGCATCGATCCGTCCGCAATAAATATAAATACAACGACAACAAATCCGAAAGATAGAAGCGCGAAGAAAATTATCGTGGATACGGCACCGGTGGTGAGAGCGTCGGTGAAACAACCGAGAACGATCTTGGAGGAGTTTGCGAATAAGAAGAAGGACATCCGGAAGCCGCGATACGTGCCGCAAGAGAAGAAAGAGATTAGTACTACTACCGGTGATAATAAATGGATTTGTAAGGTTGTTTTGCCGGATAAATATAAACCAGATTCAGATATTGTGTTGTGGATGAACGACGCGGCGCCGTCAAAAGAAGAGGCGATTCAGAGAGGGGCGACGTTGGCGTTGGCGAGATACGCGACGAATCTCCCTTTGCAAAGGTTGCTTCCGCACGACTATAAACAGAGGTTTGAAAATTACGAGAAAGAAGAGAAAACGAGATTAGAGAAGAAGGAAAAAAGAGAAAAGAGAGAGTTAGAGAGGAAAAATAGGAAACCGAAACCGAAACGGGTCATTCCGACGTTACACATGTCCGAAGAGAAAAGGTTGATGGTTGAAGAACTACTCCGAACGTTTGAAAGCGAAGAGTCTTTGACGATTACGCAACATCACCGATCGTACGACGACTTTTCCGTGTTGCACGAAACGGACGAAGAAATTGCAAACCCGGAAGTCGAAGCGCTGACGAAGAGATTGGAAGAGTGTGGTTTTGAGAAATCAGACGCGACCATCGCCGTGAAACAATCGAAAGATTTTGCCTACGAGAGCGCCTTGGACTGGTTAGTCATTAACATTCCAGAATCGCGATTACCGGCAAAGTTTGCGCCAAAAGCTATGAACGATCCAATAGTTTTGTTGAACAACGCTAATAAACCGATGGAGGCGTCTAGGAAAGAGAGTAATAGCGTTCCCGCGAAAGATAGCGGAGATATTAGAATTCTTTGGGAACGCGGATTTTCCGTCGAAGAATCAGAGAATGCAGTCAAAACTGCCTCTTCTCTTCCTGCTTCTTCTTCAGTATCGCCGATGATTGTTGCGTATCGAAATAGAGTTGGTCCAAAGTTTACGATTCGTCTAGAGAAACAAAAGAACGAAGATTGGGAAGACGAAACTGTCGCGATTGAATCTATATACGGAGATGAGAACGTGAAGAAAGACGATAAGGAATGCGCTATTTCTGTATCCGTGGAGAATAAAGTGCTCGTAACATTTACGAATGTGCTTGGTTATCCCCAAACCGCACCTCCACTGATATATTTATCTTATATAGATAGCAGTAGTAGTAGTGGTGGTAGCAGTAATAGTAGTGATAGGGAAATGATTGCGACGTGTTTGGAAGTAGCGGTCGCAGCGGCGTTGGAATGCGTGGAAAGTGGGTCGGGGCCGTGCATGTATTCAGTCATCGATGCAATCAGCACGGAGTTAAGCAAAAAGAGATCTACCAACAGCAACACCGAATCATCTGCAACGACAAAAGCAACGCAAAAGTTATCGTCGTCGTCTTCAGCGGTACCAAAACCAAGAGGTGTAAACGCGGCAGCATTTACACCGCCGCCGCGACTTTTGGCAAACCAGCAAGGAGACACGAACAGAAACAAGAACAACGAAAAACGCAACAACGCGCGAAATCAACTTTCGCGAGCTCAAATCGAACAAGAAAGCGCGCGTTTGAAAGATGCGTATGATTTATGGCAACGCGATTGCAAATCCAACAAGCACTCGGCGGCTTTTAAAATGCAAACCGTTCGAAACAACTTACCCGCGTCGGAATCCAGAGATAAAATTACAAAACTCGTCGAAAGTAACGCCGTGGTTGTACTTTCCGGGGAAACTGGATGCGGGAAGTCGACGCAAGTACCGCAGTTTATTCTCGAGAACGCGATTTTTAATCAAAAAGGTGGCGAAACGAATATTATTTGTACGCAGCCTCGAAGGATTAGCGCTATTGGTTTAGCCGAGCGCGTGGCAAACGAAAGAGACGAAAAAGTTGGAGGCGTCGTCGGTTACTCCGTGCGTCTGGAATCGAAAACGAGTAAAGAGACGCGCTTGTTGTTTTGCACGACTGGTATTTTACTGAGAAGATTGCTGAGCGATCCAACTTTAGAAAGCGTCACGCACGTCATTTTAGATGAAGTTCACGAACGCTCCGTCGATTCGGACGTTTTACTTCTACTTCTCAGACGCGTCGTCCAAAAGCGACCAAATCTGAAACTCGTTCTCATGTCCGCGACTGCCGATGCGGATTTGTTTGCTGACTACTTTCAAAAACCGTCAAAACGAGCGAACGAAAATGCAATCAAAGCCGTGGAAACGTCCAAAATCACCATTCCTGGGTTCACGCACCCCGTGAAAGAATACTACCTAGAAGACGTGTTCCAAGAGACGAGATTTTTAGTTGGTCAAAAATCAAAGTACGCCAAGACCGCGGTGGAAAAGAAAAGGCAACTAGCTCTGCTTGAAAACGAGGAAGACATCGTTGATCCGAATGCACTTCTGTCTTCCTCTGACGACGAGGATTACGATGACAACCGACAAGCCGATCGTGAAGTCCCAGAAAGCTGGGACGTAGCCGAGCTGGACGAAATTGTCGCTTCTTCCAAGAAACAAAAGAAGAAGAACAAAAATGATGAAGATAATGAAGACGACGAGGATGACACATCGGATAGTGACGACGACGACGACGACGATGATGCAGAGGATTGGGCTTTGAATAAAAACCAGGCTGCAAAAAAACGTGCGTCTATTCCGAAGCTTTCTCCCGTGACGAACAATAACAACATCGACAACAACGAAACTACCGCGGACGAAAACATGAAACGAAGGAAAGAAGAGGAAGAACGAGAGCGTCAAACCGAACTCGCTTTAGCGAGAAAGCATTTGGAAGAGAACTACAGCGATGATGTAAAGCGCTCCATTCAAAACGTGGACGAATCCGTTTTGAACTATGAACTGATTGAAAATACACTCTCTGCGATTATTCGTAAAGAATTCAAAGAAGGCATGGAAAGCATCGTCCCGAAAGGAGGCAAACCGATGGAGAAAGATACGTACGGTGCATTTTTAATCTTCATGCCTGGCCAAGCTGAAATTTTGAAGCTCATTCGCGTCCTCGAGCAATCGCGCTTGCTAGAGGTTTCCGAAGTCGGTGAGCTAGACTTTCTTCCTTTGTACGGTCAGCTTTCTGCGGCGGAACAGCGAAGAATTTTTCAAAAGCCAAGGCTCGGCGTGCGTAAGATTGTCGTGGCGACAAATATCGCAGAAACTTCAGTTACAATCGACGATATTCGATATGTTATCGATACGGGACGGCAAAAAGAAATGCGATACGATTCGGAGAGAGGTCTATCTTGCTTGGAAGACTGCTGGGTCTCCAAAGCTCAAGCGAAGCAGAGACGCGGGAGAGCCGGGAGAACGACGCCGGGCGCGTGTTTTCGACTGTTCTCGCGCACGCAATTTGCAAACTTCGAGAAGACGCAAGCACCGGAAATGTTGAGAACGCCACTTCAGTCGTTAGTTTTGAATATTAAAAGTATGGCGCCAGAATCTGGAACGGCGAAAGAAACGCTTTCGCTCGCGTTGACGCCTCCGGATGAAAATGCGCTGGACCTCGCCGTTCAAGAATTGAAGGATTTGAAAGCGATGGCGCTCGTAAATAACACCGAAGAAATTGTCACGCCGTTAGGTAAGCATTTAACGCACATGCCGTGCGACCCGCGACTGGGTAAGATGCTCGTCTACGCTTCTTTGTTGGGATGTTTAGACCCGATGTTAACCATCGCGAGCGCAATGTCCGGACGTCCTTTGTTTTACTCTCCGAAAGATAATCGAGAAGACGCCGAGAAGAAAAAACGGGCGTTCGCGGTTGGTAAATCCGACCACTTGGCCGTCGTCAATGCCTTTGATGGGTGGTTAAACGCCAAGAAACGCGGCGGAAGAGGCGCAGAGAGACGCTTTTGCGACGAAAATTATCTCTCGAGTCAAGCCTTAGAGGCTGTGTTGCAATCGCGAGTGGACTTTGCGCAGATTTTGTCCGACTTGGGATTTGTTTCGCGAAACTATGCGCTTCGCGTCAAACGATTTGGGCGCGCGAAAGACGACACGACGAATAGTAGTTATGGCAACATCGGAGGTGGTTTAAAAGACGAAGTGGACGTGAACTCGAACGTTTCTCGAATCATCAAAGCCGCGCTCGTTGCTGGACTGTACCCAAAACTCGTACGAGCGCAACATCCCGTTGCAAAATACGCCAAGACGATCGGCGGCGCCGTCGAGAAAATGGCCTCGGGGAGAGAGATGAAATACTACTCTCGAGACGTCGGCAGAGTATTTTTGCACCCAACGAGTGTAAATTTCAACGTCGGCAAGTACGAATCGACGTGGTTAGTTTACGGTGATCGCGTTCAAACCTCGAAGGTTTTTGTTCGCGATTGTACCATGGTCGGAAGCTATCCGCTGCTCTTGTTCGGAGGCGAATTAGACGTGAAACACGAACAAGGCAAATTAGTTCTCGACGATTGGTGCGAATTTAATGCCCCGGCAAAGATTGGCGTGTTAGCGCGTGAGTTGCGCAAGAAAATTGATCAACTTTTGACGAATAAAGTAAACTCACCCGGCCCCATATCCATGGACAACTCAATCGTTAAAGCCATGTTAACTCTTATCGAATCCGAGGGAATGTAGACGACGAGAAACCTAAATGTGTCGTAGTACTTGTTGTTGTTGTCAAGTGTCTATTCACTAGTACTGTACTTATTTGCTGCTGCTTCTACTAAAAATCCCGCTACTTTCTAAAATCTCTAAATACCGTTGCACTTTTCCTCTCGCGTCTTCTGCGGTCAACAACAACCCCTCCGAGGTGATGCGTTTATCTTTCCTCTTCCCCATCGCTACGCCTTTTCTCAACATGTCAATCGTCAACGCCGCTTCCGTCGACGGCGGTGCGTCTGGACTATTCACGCACGAATAAAGCGCGCACACGAACTCGTTCGGCGTCACTATAAAAGGCGTGTGCACGCCCCCTCCGTTCTTTTGCGGGATAGAGTCCCACACGGCGGCTTCAATCGGCGTTAACTCTTCCGCGTCGACGAACGCGTCCAGCTTCAGAGCGTTCTTTTGGAAATTGTAAATCGCCGAGTCTCTGTTTTCAAACACGTACGACATGAGCTCTAAAGGTGCGTCCGTGCCAACATCGCTCGCTCTTTGTAGCTGCCCAATCATTTGCGAGAGTTCCGCGTCCGCTCGCTTTATTTCCGAGAGGAGTATTTTCAGATTGCTGAAGTCAGACATTTTTCCTCCTTCATCAGCCGCTCGAGCTTCTCCTTCTTGTTCTTCTCGCGTAATAAAGAGCATCATCTCTGTCAATGCACACGACGCGAGTGTCTTGGTCATAATCTCTCGTCGTTTACGTCGTTTATGTTGTCTATGTCGTCTTTCTTGTTGAACTTCAACTTCATCCTCGTCGTCTTCATCCCGCCGGGCCGTCAGAAACTCAAAGCCTCTTCCCGTCTGTTTCTTCGGTCTTCGCCTCGACAACAGAGACGACGAGGACAACAGCAGCGTTCCACCACCAAAAGCGTTCGCGTCAGTCGTAATAAAACTCTTCTTGGTCGTCGCAAACATTATTTATTCATTTATTTATGAGTAGGTGCGTTTGACGTGAAGCGAAGTTTGTGTCTTTTGTGTGTGTGGAAATTCTTTCTTTTTTCTCCAATTAAATTCCTTTCTTTTCCTCCAAATTTCTAAAAAACTTCTCCTTTTTCTTCAGTCTTTCTCTTTCTTTCCACTTTGTTGCAGCCTTTTAAAAAGCTGCAGTCATCAAAAACGACCTCACAAACCCCTGAAGAACAACAACAGTACAGAAACAGCAGCAGAAACAGAGCAGTCGTTGGCGTCGTCAGAGAGAGAGAGAGAAGAGAAGAGGAGTCATCGATCGAGAAGGAATAAAAAGAAACATTATTTTCATCATCAAAAATCAGAATCGGAAAACATTTAACGAATATGACAACGAGTAGAGAACAAATCGAACACGCCGCTCAAAACCTCTCCTCTCGAACGCAATCGATTCGAGAACACTCGGAACAAACGTTACTCTCCTTTCGTAAATCACCGGAGGCGTTGTATTTGTGTCAAGATATACTCATCAATTCGCAATCGATCGATGCAAAGTTTCAAGCGTCGAACGCGTTACGGTTTGCGATTTTACAAAAATGGGACGTGATGACGAACGATATGCGCGCGGAGATTCGACAGTTTTGCTTGAAGTATTTATTGCATTCACAGACGACGACAGAAACGTCTTCATCTTCGTCTCGGATGAGCAACGTCATCAGCTCGCAGATTGTTTCCGTGTTGGCGGTTGTGTTGAAGCGACAGTGGCTGGACGACGACGGGAAGCAACGACAGATGGCGTTGGAAGAGTGCGAACGCGCGGTGTCGTCTTCAGCGACCGCTGGAGCGAGGAAACTCGGTTTAGACGTGTTCACGCAAGTCGTTTTGGAGTGTGCACCGAGCACGAGCTCGCCTATGCATTTAAATTGGGAGTTTCACGAGCGAGTTCGAGACGCGCTCGAAAAGGAAGTTTTAGTCCATTTTTTCTCGCACGCCGGGAACATCGCCAGAGAAGTGCTGATGGTTGAGGGAGGGAAAATGGTGAAATTAGGGAAAGACGAGGAGTGTTTCTTTGCGAGTTTACGGCTGTTGAACGCGTGCTTATCGTGGGATTTCTCTCGGTTCGGCGGGTTCGGTAAAAACGGCGCAAGAGGCGTAGAGAATGAGAACGGAACAACAAGCAACGATAATCATAATAATAGCAATAGCAAAGGAGGTCGAAACGTTTTAGAAAACGCGTCCATATCCGATGGTTTCATTCCAGTGACGCCTGGGGAAACGTGGCGAGACGTTTTGTTGCAATCTGGAGAGAATGACACGTTCGCGTGGCTTTTTTCTTTACACGAAGCCATGCACTCGCCGAGCGGCGTGGCGCAGAACAGCGCGGACGGATCTAGCGCGATATTGCCGGGTACGAAAGTCGCCAAGGAGACGAGAAGTTTGTTTTCGAGCTTTTGCGCTTTGAGTGGATCGATATTTCCTGAAACCGACGTCCACAAGCAATTGAAGTCCATGCACTTCCAACGGTGCGCCCAATCGCTCTTGAAAACGCGAACGGTGATGGACCCGAAAGATGCCATGAACAACGTCGACGAAAGAGAAGGAGAAGTTTTAGATTGCGTCAAGCAGTTAGGCACGTTGTGTTCTGCGCACCATTGGACGTTCTTAGTGGCGCCGTGTGCGGCGACAGGTAGTAGCGTATTAGAAGCGCTGACGAACATTTGCTCGGCAGCGATTGAATCTGGCAGTTTGCGAGCGATAAACGACGGATCGTGTTTAGATCTCGTCATGAAAAATTGCTTTGATGCGTTTGCAGTGTTATCATCAAAAGTTGAGCGAAATCAAGCCGAGTCGCCGGAAATGGCGATGAAAATAAACCAAGAGATTGCAAAGATATGCCAAAGGTACGTCGAGTTTGGTTTACAATCGGCGAGAGAGTCTGCTTACGACGAAGACGACGGCCACGAAGAAGACGGTGCGGCGGGTATCGAAGCTTTAGATGTCGCATTAGATGTCGTCGCAGAGTTGTTTCGCGCGACGGTGTCGTCGTCCGTGCCAATGCTCGCCGCAGCGTTGCACGAAAAAATTAATTTCTTGTTACAATTAGCCGCGTTAACGACCGATAACGCCGCGCATGCGGATTTACAACGCGCTCCAGAGTTGTTTGAAGAGTTGTGGTGGTTGTTAAGGCTCGTAGGCCACGTCGTCGCGGACGATGGTCGAGGCGAAACGCCCATGCGGCCGTTACAGTTTGACGAAAACGAACAAACCAGAATAGCTTTGCGTCAAATTGGTGAACTGTTCATCGGTACTCTGTGCGTCCAAATGTGCGAGAATCAAAGCGTCAAACAGTTTTTATCGCCTCGCGTTGTCGAACAGGTTGTGTGGTGCGCGGCGAGGTGGGCGGATACGCACCTGTTCCCGGAAGATTCCGGCGGGCGCGTGCGCAACGTGTTACTCAACGATAATAATTTGTCCATCAACGGCAGCGTCCAATCTCCAGACCCGTTTGAAGGCGAGGGAGGTGCATACGCTGCCAAAATTTTGGTCGGTTTAGCAACTGTCGCGATATCCTTTTACGACGGCGAAACGTCTTTAAGGAAATCTGCAAGCTTTCGATTACTTCCTTCCCTGACGCGACGCAATGCGCCGTGTAAAGCGGTCGCGAACGATCCTGCGTGGACGACGTTGTTATTCTCAACCGGTCAAGCGCACGAAAACGTAAACGGTGGTTTTCCGAGCGAAATATTCTGCGGATTGACTGAATCGCTCGCGAGAGCTGCGATTGGCATCGCGGAAGAAAACGATCAAAGAAACACGTATTTGCGGTACGTTTTAGAACCACCTTCGAAGGTTTTGCTTTTAGCCATAGAGAACAAGAAATTCATCGAACATCCAACCGGTGAAAGCCGAACGATGGGTGCTTTAGAAGCGCTCAGAGGTGTGGCGAGAGCGTCTTTGAGTAAAAGGCACGAGTTCTCGACGAACCATTTCTTTGAAATGCTTTCGCCTCTGACCAGAGTGATTGAAAATGCAATTTCAGCAAACTCTTCTCTCGTCATCTCTCGAGCGATGAAGTTATCGGAAACCTTGTGCGAAATATTTGCAATGGATGAAGAGAACACGGATCGACAGCAAAGAATACGCGAGTTTACGCTCTCGATTGTCTCGATTTTCGCGAAATCCGAACCTACAAAGATGACCGCGGCGACGCTGACGCGATTGCGAGACGAAGAAATTAAGGCGAATTACAAGTGTTTAAAATCGCTTTTGAGAGCGTTAACGCACTTAGCTTCCGCGTGGAACGACGAAGATAAAGAAAAATTAGCCTCGGTTGTCTTTTCAGGACTGGCAGTTGTCATCCCTCTCTTGACTCCGGACGCGTTGTTGCTCCCAAAGTTGAGAAACTGCTACTTTTCTTTGCTCTCGTATTCGATGGAATCGTTCGCGGATATCATCGTTAAAAACGCAAACAGAATGTCAGAGCTCGTCGTCAACATCAATGGATCCGCTGCTGGTGCTTCAGATCCAAACGCGTTATTTTTCATGATACTGTCGACGTTAGAGTTTGGTTTAGACAACGACGACGAAAACGTCTGCCGAGAATCTCTCGTCGCCCTCGGCGCGTTGGCTGCGGCGGAATTGCGAAAGCAGAAGAATGGTGGTGGTGGTGGTGGTGCCGCTACCGATAGCCCTCTGTTGATGCAAACGACGCAAACGGTCGCGAGCTTCATCGTTGAGGGTGGATCGGCGACGGCAGACAACACCAAACCAAACGCTTTGATGGTCCAGCTTCCGTTGTCGCCTTTGGGTAAATGCCTTCGAATCGTCTGGAAACGACTCCTGTTCGTGGACGCGTCTGGCGGTGAGAAGAACTCAGCCATCGTAGACGAAGCCGCCGACGCCTTGTTGCCTTTGTTACAAATAGAAAATGCCTGTTTCATGAGTCTCGGCGAGGAGACGTTTGAAGCTGCCGAGAAGAAAGGCGGTCGAGGCGTCGTCGTTCGCGAAGCGCTCGGCCAGTTGACCACGGCGAGAGGCTTAAACGCCGAGGTCGATCGAATGAACAAGAGAAGGTTTCGCAGAAACTTAGGCGAGTTCGTCGAGCGCGTGAGAGGAGTCGTTCGGAGCAACTAACTTCTAGATTTTTTAGCGCGACGCGTTTTGTAAGACATATTTTATTAGAGTGTAGGAGTACGAGTGAGAAGTATTCGGAAAGGATAAAATGTCTAGTGTATAAAGGTCAAATTAGATTACAACGCTCTCGAACCTACTATTTTAAACGCCTTCCTTTGAGTTGTATGCAACGAACGGGATGGAAGGTCGTTCTTCTCTCTCTTTTCTCTCGAAGTGTGCGCGCGTGTTCAATCCTCTTCTTAAGCTTTCTTCGTGATGGCTTTCAACTCGAACTTCTTGGTCTTTGACTTTGGCGTACACATCTGAATCTCCACGACGTCTCCGACACTACTCTCGTTCTCTTCGTCGTGCACGGCGAATCTTTTGCTCTTATTGATGCGCTTGATAAAGCGCGGGTGCGGTACTTTTCTCTCGATCAGAACGATCGCCGTTTTCTCGTTTGCTCTGGAGACCACTTTGCCTTCCAAAACCTTAGAGATTGTGGTCGTGGAGATTTTCGTCGGAGACGCCATTTGGGAGGAGGAAGAGGAGGCGGAAATTTTGGACGTCGACGCGAAAGTCACGTTCGCTCTCGCGGATAACTGAGTAGATGATGCTAAGGTAAACATATCAGACTGAGTATTCTTTTATGCGTAAATGAGCGGTTAAATGTGATATCTAGTGTTCGCGTCGTGTGTTTACGAGCGTCGTGCTATTATTAATTTATGCGGTAAAATGCAGGATAAAACACAGCAGGCAAAAACCTCAAAACAACACTCTTTTGAGAAAAGAGAGAAAGAAAGAAAGGTCTCGCACAAAAAAGACAAAAAAAAAAGACTCAAAATCATCCAGAGTTTCCTGCACTTTTTTTTCCTTCTTTTTGAGGACATAAAGATGGGAGTAACTCCTTCTGTCTCTCTTGCAACTGTAAAACCTCCTACTCCTTTTGTTCTTCGCAAAACTGCTGCACCCAGAAGAAGAAACATCCTCTCTTCTTGGTCTTCTTCTTTTCCTCCTTTTCCTTTCCGACGGAAGAACGAGAAAATCGTATCAGTGCGTCGCAGCAGCAGTAGTGGGACGCCAAAAAGTAGTGCCGGTAAAAAAATCATCCGCGTGGAGAAAAACAGAAGGAAAGAAGAATTCCAAAACTGGCCGGTTTGGGGGTGCGCGCAATCGACGTTTCCGTGGACGTACGGGCAGACTGAACAGTGTTACATCTTAAAAGGTAAAGTGACGGTCATTCCAGACGAGAATCCAGAGGAAGCGGTGACGTTGGAAGCGGGAGACTTCGCGGAAATGCAGAAAGGCTTGAGTTGCACTTGGGACGTGTTAGAGGATGTCAGTAAAAACTTCAAGTTCGTCTGATTGATGACGACGAGGATGTTTTCTTTGAAATTGTATTCTCTATGTTTATTATTATGTGTATCAATAATACTACTTTTCTCTCGAATTTGCGAGCAAACCAAACACGGTTGCCGCGCCTACGAAAGTTGCTAATCCTAAACTAATCGCCGAATGCCTCGCCGCGAGTTTCCTTTCGTTTTCTTCTATTCTCGCCAACTTTGATTCGAGCGTTCGCAAAGCGTCTCCCACGGAGGAGGAGGAGGAGGAAGTCGAAGGAAGTGGAGGCGTTTGTTGCGAAAAACCTTCCCGCGGCGTCGTCCAAGCTAACGGGGACGAATGTTGTTGTTGCTGCTGCTGCTGTTGATAGTTATACAGCTGTTGGATTTGTTGTTGCTGCTGGATTTGGGAAACGGCGGTGACGACGTCCTCGAGTTTTCTCGACAACCAATCGAATTTTTGCTCCAGATTACTCGACGAGCTACCTTCTATGTAATAGTGTGGCGTGGGAGTGTTGCGTACACCGTTCCCTCCGTAATCTTCGGAAAGCCCGGAAACGTCGCGCTGATGGAGGCCGGGAATCTGATCCGGTTTCGGTTGTCGAAACGGCGTTTGCGGACGTCTTCTATCTGGAGTGCGCTGCTCTTTCTCGCTTGAATATCCTCCTCCGTTATTATTGTTGTTGTTGTTACTGGTATTATTATTGCTGAGACCAAAAGGCGTGCTCTCCCCGTTAACTCCGTAGCTATGGCGCGGACTGCTCGCCTCGTTATAATGACGGCCCTCGCCGTCGCTTCCGCTGCGATTCAACGCGTTCATTTCATTCATTCTCTCCGCACTCACCTCGAGTTCAGCCTGTAAAGGATGCCTACCGCTCCCATCTTCGTGCGTTTTTAAACTTCCAGAGTGCACCGAATTCGCTCTGGAAGAAACGTTGCTTCCCATGGCTGGCGGTACGATGTGATTCGTTTCGATGTCGTACCCGCCGCCGGTACCGTTCGGACGATTTATCGACAACAACCCGCTGAACTTGTGCTTAATCTCTTCAGTCATCTGTTCGCGCAGCTCTAACGTTAATTTCTCCATTTGCACTTGCTCGATAAAACTCGTTGGAATGTACGTGCCTTCCAATCCTAATTTTTCACCCGCTTCCTCCGCGGCGACGCGAGATTTCGATTGAATCTGCACGTACGCTCGATCTAAACTTTCGATCCAATCGACTTTGATCGTGAGCAAATCATCCGACCACTCGCGACCGCGACGTTTCAAAATCGCCCCAACTTCGTACCCTAACGCCATCAACCCGCCTAATATGCGCACGCCGACGCCAAATTTAATGCGAGGCGAAATCATGATAGGACCGTCCGTAACCGTTTCTTCAAACATGAGCGAATAGTGTCCGTCTCGATTTCTTAAACGCAACCAACTCGTGCACTGCTCGGGGTCTTCGTTCGGAGGTAACAAATAAATATCCGCGGTTTCAACTTCGTCCGTTCTCGTCACCGGAGATTCCGGATTGGAGTGGTCCAAGACGCTTTCGATTTCCTCGTCCGTGGGGACTTTATCGGATTTCAAAATATACGTCGGATCTTGGAAACCAGCGAACGGATTAAAGCTATTTACGATGCGCAAGTGCGCCGTTCTTAAATCTGGTTCGATGTACGCTTTATACATCGGGTACACGGTTTCCGAAATCTGATGGATGATACTTTCCGGCGCTTGTCCAGATCGATGAATATCTCGCATCACGCGTTTCAACAAGTCAAAATGCACGCCTCCAGTCACGGAAACTCTTAAATCCAGCAACGGTCTCAAACGTTCGCTCAAGGCGTAAATACCTTCGATGATAACCACTCTCGCTTTCGGCACCTCGACGTGTCGATACCCGACCCGTTTACTGGACTTGAAATCGTAAATTGGAACTTCCGCCGAGTTCCCGTCTTTTAGACTTTGAATGTTCTCCAACAACGTCGCGTAATCCGTCAATCTCGGGTCGTCAAAGTTATCTTCCAACAACACGCTCGCATCGTTATACATATCCATCGATATATGTTCAATACCTGGCATAAACTCTAATATTTTCTTGCTAAACACCGTCTTCCCGGCGCCGCTCGGCCCCGCGATGCCGACCACAATCAACCCTCCTTTAATCTCCTGTTTCAACAACTGTATCGCCCGAATGGTTAAATAAAACCCTTTATCGAACGAGACTTGCGTTTCAAATCGTTTGATTTCCTGTTTAGGTACAGAGAGAGAGAGAGAGATGTTGTTGATTAATATATTGTTTTTAAAAGAGAGATTTGAGTGAGAGTTGAACTCAAAAAGAAAGAAGAAAAAGCAAACAAAAAACAAACCTTTCTGGTCCTCCCGTTCCTGGTCACTTCGACCACTTGCAACTGATCTTTAATCAGCGGCAACGGCTGTAAAGGGCTACTCTCGGAAGAATTTCCGATTTGATTGTTGTTGTTGTTTTGTTTACTTTGGATTTGAAAGTTGAAACTCGCGTGTCTCGGTGGTTTCGAATCCGAATTTGGTGCGCCTCCTCGGCTCGCAACCCCCCCGTTGTTTGGGTTGTTATTCATCATCGCATGATGAGAAGTCCCATCATCATCGTTACTATTATTAGTACTAGAAGTAGTATTCTTGTTGTTGTTCTTGGACGACGACGACGACGACGACTTATTAAACATATCTAACAAAGCAGGAGTGTACGATCGACTCCCGGGTCCTCCCGAATCCACCGGCAGAGGAGGAGAAGTCGATGAATAACTTTCGTTGTTGTTGTTGGTGTTCGGAGAAGGAGCAGGAGAGGCACTCATTTTTTGTCCCGTGTTGTTCGGTGTTTGAAAACTGCTCTTTTGGAAGGAAGTTGTTCAATTTTTAGAACGCTCTTTTCGTGGAGCGTTATTTTTCTAGAACAACCGAGTAATAATACTATCTATCTTCTCATCGAAGAATAAAGAGAGAGAGAGAGAGAGATCTTTTAATACTGTTGATTTTCATCGATTTCTTCTTTCTCAGGGAGCATTGCGTGTGATATAAGGCGTGGTTTTTGTGGTTTCTTTCGGTGAAGATGGGAGCGTGCTTCTCTCAACCATCATCATCATCATCAAAATCATCATCGGATGAAAAGGAGGAGGACAAAGACGAGAAGAAGAGAAAGAGTAGGAAAAAGAAAACAAAAAAGACGAACAAGAACAGAGGAAAGAACGAAGAACAAGAACAAGAAAAGGACGACGATGCGTTTGAACGAGCGATGATGTCCTCGGAATACTCGCGATTACAAACGATTAAGAGAGAAAGAGCGAGACAGAGAACTTTATCGGAGTGCGAAAAATTAGACGTGATTGCAGACGCGTTGGCGAATATCGAGCGAGAGAAGAAAGAACTCGCCAACGCGCGGAGACATTTACGAGACATGAACAGAGCGGCGAAAGCAGCAGCGCAGAAAGTAGAAAGTGATGGATTAGGAGGTGGGACAGTAGGAATAGTAGGGTCGAGCGCGAGCTCGAGAAGAGGAGACGAAGGAGGAGCGGGGATTGCGATGAGCGGGAGCGCGGAAGCGCCGCCGCCGCGCGAAAAGAAGAGCACGCTCTCCAAAAGCGAAACAACCTCATCCTAGCAGCAGGATGATGTATTTTTTGTGTACTCTCCAAAATATAATAAGTGTAGTATGTATTCTATCTAATTAATTCGCGTATTAAATGCATTGTTACTATTACGCGCGCGTATTCTACGAAACGAGTTTTACTTTGAGCTTCTTTTTAGACGAGGCGACCTCCTAATAAGCGACGGCGGCGGCGGCGGATTTGGACTCGCCGCCGCGCTCTTCTTATTCTTATTCTTTTTTTCCTTCTTCTTCTCTTTCTTCGTCTTCTTCCCTATCGTTGTCGTCGCCATCGCCGTCTTCTCCTCTCTTTCTTTCAACACAGAGCGTGGTGCAACGTTCCACGTGTTTTTAATGTGATTCGCAAACTTATTGTCCTCTAACAGCAGCAGCATTTCCATAATCATAACGCAGTGGTGCGCGCTTTTGAAGTTTGCGCCGCACACTTCCGATGCCCAATTTAATACGGCGATGTACTCCGGTGCGTTCAAATCGATTCGTGAGTAAGTGTGCACGAACGATCCAGCATGTTTGAAGCCGATGTTACCGTCTGCATGAGCTACCGCAGCTGCTGAAGCTCTGTCGCTCTTGCCTTTGGTGAAAGGTACGTCCACGTAGACTTCGTATAATTTTGCACCCGCATCGGCTTTCAATGGTAATGTTATTGCACCATCGTTGTTGTCGTCGTCTCTGTAATCTTTTCCTATCTTTGCCGCTGATTTTCCCGCCGCCATCTTGCACAATTTATCGCGCACGATATTGAACCGGCCAGAAAGCTTCTTCGTCGCATCGTCGAATATGTTCGCCTCGCACCAATCGATGTACGCGTTAACGTCCTTCGCATCATCTTTCCGTTTATCTTTCGCCAAAATTGGTGGAATAGCGCGACGTTTTCGAAGGAGTTCTTCCTGGAACGCTTTTCGAGCGTTCGTTGCCCATACGAGCCACCCATCTGCGGGTGCTTTGAGCGCGCTATTTTCTCTTTCGTCGACTGGGAAGCAATCGGGAACGTGATTTGACGCCGTCCGTTTACGTTGAAGAGACTTGACTCTTCCGTCAAGACCAAATAAAAGTTTGAGCGTTACCACGATAATTGCAGACGCGTGCACTTCAGCTGGATATGTGCTCAACATCTTACGCGCGTCCGCTTCTTTCATTCTGCTAATCTGAGGCATTTGACCAGCCTCGAATTTGTATTTCTCCTTGTCGAGGAGGAAATCGTAACCCAAGAATTGCATCAAGTTTTCGGCGCTCTCGCAATAAGCATCCGCAACGCGAGACAAAAGCGGCGATTGTGTCTTCTTTTTTACAGCCTTGCTTTCGCTGTTGTCGTCGTCAGCGTTGGTATTTACGTTCTCGTCGTTTCTAGCGACAACGACAGCCTCGGCGGGTTTGTGAGGTTGTTGATGCAGAAAAGCCGGAAACGAAGACTGGAACGCTCTGCGTACTAATTCCCTGGTAAGATTGAAAACATTTCGTTCAAATACTATGTCCTCACGCAGACCGGTTTTCGCGACAATATATTCAGCCACTTGGATCACGTCCGTGCTCGTTGGCATAGTTCTCGGTCTCAACAAGTCTTTTCCCCACGCGCGCATGTTATAGATATTCGTCGTCGGCCGCAAGTACGGCAACTTTCCGGTCGATGCAAGCGTTGAAATGTCTCTCGCAAAGGTGAATCCGAACGATTCTTCGTCCGCAAAACACATCCGCGTGGCAACGAACAATACTCCAAGCGTCAATTTCTGTGGTAAATGCGCCATGATGAGAGAGTTTACGGCGTTGAGATGTTGCCTCTCTTCTTCAGCCTCCATTTTTAAACTTTTTCCGTTTTTGTCTTTTCTGCCGTCGACATCTTCGGCGTCATCATCCTCGTCTTCTTGATAATCTTCACCATCGTTATCATCTTCGATGTTCTCTTCTTCTTCTAATTCTAATTCTCCTCCCCCTTCGTCTACGTCGTCGTCGTCGTCGTCGTCCGAATACGCCAACATTTCCTTTTGTCGTTTTGCGTCGGCGATGGCTTTTCTCCTTTCCTTCCGTAGCTTTCTCGTGTTCATAACAAACGTCGAAGTTCTGAGTGCATCGTTCACGCTGCCAATGTCGTCCATATCGATCGAGAAAAGTTCATCTTTTGCGGCTAACAGTGCAAACCAAATCGAGCGACACGCCTTTCGAAACTCGTTCGCGCGTTTCTCTCTTCGTCTCTTCTCTCTTTCTTCTTCGTCCTTGTCGCCGTAAGAAGAAGATTCCACGTACCTTTCCACGCAGAATTCGCATTGCGCTCTGAGTAATTTCGTCATCGTTTCGCAGTGCAAGTCCACCATTTTCGTAAATTTCCTCTCTTCGATTCTCAGCGCTCTCTTCTCTTCCATCATCCTTTCCTCTTTGGTAAACTGTTGCGAATAATCGTGCACTCGATGACCAAAACCGACCCGTCTTCTTCTCGCGCCGTGAAAAGACATCGGTCCTTGTTCTCCGCCGAAGCCAGGCAAAGCTCTCGCCAAAGCTTCCGCGTCTGGTGCGACGACCAAAGCATCCGTCTTCGCGTTGCACTTTTTACAGAAATAACTGCCAGTTTTCTGGTCTTCCTCGAAATTCTCGAGGCCTGAGTTTCCGCACACCTCGCATATGACTTCCACTTTTTTCTGCTGGTTTTGTTGCGAGGCAAACTGAGACATGGAGTGTTTGAAACGCATACTCTCGTCTTCTTCATCGCTCTTTTCGTCTTCTGCTTCTTCTTCTCGTTTTGATCTTCTTCTTCTTTTAAACTCGTTTGTTGTTTCTGAATGAAATTCTTTTTCTCGTTGGCGTTTGGTTTTGAGCGTCAGATTTTTCTTCTTCCTCTTCGTTGTTTCTCCCTCTTTTTGACTCTCGCCATCGACGCCGAAGCGTTTCATGTGGTGTGGTTGCGACATTGCTTTTGTTCCTACTGTTTCATATTGTGTGTGTGTGTGTGTGTATGTGTGTGTGTGTGTACTTTTTTATTCTTAAGAAACTCTTTATGTGACGCTTCGTTGCTCTCAAAAATAACAATAATAATCTCTCTAAATTCTCTCGTAAAATACGTCTCTTTCTCGTTTTATGTGTCTATGATATGTGTGTATACTTACTCGCGCACGCGCTGGACTTAAAACTATATATATTAAGAGTCTAACTTCTTTTTAACTAAAACCGTCGTAATCGTCGGGCATCTCCCACTGCGTTTCACCCGTCGTCGTGTTGTAATAATACGTGAATCCTTCCGGGCTTTGATGCGTCTCCCACAACGGCTTCTCTTCCTCTTCTTCTTTTTTCAACGAGGCTTCGTGCGCGGCGGCGGCGTTTTGTTGCTCTAAAGTTTGCCCAAAGATTGCAGTGGTAGCGGCCGCTGAAGCGGCAACATCGGTGGTCTTTTGGTATTGTTGTTGATCTCTCGGGACGTAATCCGCCATGAACGCTTCTAACATGTGTTTGGCGGTTTCGACTTTATCTTTGAAACCGCTTATTTTAATCATTTTCGTTTCTTTGTCGATTTGGATCTTCGCTCCGGACGTCATCGCCATGCTTCGGATATTTTCACCGCCTCTTCCAATGATGCGACCCTCCTGTCCTTGCGAATCAATCTCTATGACGACGTATTCTGGCTTCCCCTCTCCGGAAGTACCCGCCCCTGCGCCCGGCGCCGGCGCTTGTCGAACCGGCGCGGTGACGATGTCGTGGATGAGCATTCGAGCAATTTCTAGTTGCGAAGCGTCGCCTTTCGCGGAGACTTCGTTCGATTCGCGCTCAATTTGTAATCTGGCCCCGGATTCGTCCGAGATGCGTTTGATTGTTTCCCCTCCGCGTCCAATGACTCTTCCAATCATGTTATCCGGGACGGCGATTCTAATTTCAAGCACTTGTTGTTGCGGCGCTCCCATGTTCGCTTGGAACACCGGAATATTATTCGCCGGTGGTGCTTTAGACGCGTTCACTACGGGCAACAACTGTTCGATGGCGTGTCGCACGCACTCTGGAGCGCCAGCTATGGTGATTAATCTCGGCGCGCCTTTCGGAACATCCGCGGAGGATTGTATTTTCACGATCGCTTTCGTCGCTTGTTGCAACTGATTAATTTTCTCGCCGCCGTGCCCGATAACTTTCCCCGCGTTCTCTTGCGGGCACGGAATTTGCTCGATGATGTGTCCAATTGGTAACTCTTTCGGCATATTCGACGGTAAAATCATCCCCGGCCGCAAAATCGAAACCGGAACTGTCGCCGCCGTCCCCGCCGCGACGCCTTGTCCCGGCGGCGGCGGCGGCACCGAAAGCACCGTCGTCGTCGTCGTCGTTTGCCCCGGAGGCGGCGGCGGATACGCGTATTGAACCGTACCACCGCCATGTAATACTGCTGTTGTTGTGGTTGTTTGTGGTTGTTGCAAGTATACCGTCTGCTGTTGCGTGTGTACGACTTGTTGTTGTTGTTGTTGCGCCGGCGGAGGCGGAGGCACTCTTTGATGCATCATCTGATGTGGAAGCGTCGTCGTCGCACCTCCGTACACGTTCGGAGGAGGCCCACCACCGGTTGCTACTGCTCCGTATTGCGGCACAACCCCCACCCCCACGACGTGCTGATGTTGTTGTTGCGCTTGCGCTTGCGCTGCTTGTGCCGCTCGCGTGCTGCTTCGACTCCTCGGGTCTCTCGGTGCCTGAATCGTCGTCGTTCCGTTTTGGTGATGAATTGACGGCGTTGATGATGTTGGTTGCGCGGCAGCAGCAGCAGCGGCGGCGTTATTCACGGATTGCAAGAGAGACTGCAACGCTTCCGTGGACGGAATAGTCACTCCTCCTCCTTGTGGTGGTGGCGGTGCGTGCAAAGCGTCGTCTTTGTTTACGTCGTCGTCGTTTGGTACAGCAGCGCGAGATCGTTTTCGCGGGTCGGACGGACCTCCTCCGACATCGTGTAAGTCGTCGTTCTCCCTCGCTCTTCTCGTGGACATTATGCGAGATGATTTGAAAGTAAAAGCGATCAAAAAACAATGATGATGATGATGATAAACTTCTACTACTACTACTAATGAATCGATCGATCGATCGATCGAGAGAAGTGATGATGAATAATGAGTCTACGAATAAAATGAGGAAAACGTTTTCGAATTTCGAAGAAGAAGAAGTCTTTTCGAAGGATCCAAAAATACTGTAGTCCCATACTAATACTACTACAGAAGAAGGTACGCAAACAAACGCAGGTAAATACTTGACGATGATTCAGACGACGATATAATTTATTACGAGTTTTACGAACTGCTGGCATTCTTGCGTTTGTTTTTGTTTTGTTGTTATACTACACTCTCGTTTGTTGCTCTCTATTATTAAAAGGTATACAAACGCGCTCCGCACGAGAGTATTTTCCCTCCGAGGCGTTCTTCCTCCGCTTTTACGCGCGCCGCTTCCGCTTCGGCTTCGGCTTTAGCTTTGGCTTCAGCTTCGGCTTTAGCTTTCAATTCAGCTTCGGCTTTAGCTTTCAATTCGGCTTCGGCTTTAGCTTTCAATTCGGCTTCGGCTTTAGCTTTTAATTCGGCTTCGGCTTTAGCTTTCAATTCGGCTTCGGCTTTAGCTTTCAATTCAGCCTCGATGATTCTCGCTTTTTCCTCTTCTTCTTCCTTTTCTCGCTGCATTCGCGCCGCTTTCTCTACGGTTTCGTCGTCTTCGTCGAACGAATCGTGTTCGGTATTCGAGGCGTCGTGTAGAACCATCTCCTTGAGCGGCTCTTCGTGGTGCCCGTGAATGTGACTACTACCACCTTCCAAAACTGGTTTCCAATCGGTTGTATCTTGCCACGGCCCAAACTCGATGGCATCGTTCGCGTTCCCGGCTTTATCGCCTCGAGAAAACTGTTGCACGTCCCCGGGCTTGCCGTAATCGCTACAAAACTCCCCGTGCGGCATTCGTCTTTTTAATTTACCATCCCACCCTCTGTTGTATAAATTAAATCCACCTTTCAACAAGACCAGCTTCTCGTATCCAGCTTCGTCTAACATGTCCAGCGCGTGCACCGCTCTTTGCCTTCCATCCGAACACACCACAACAATCTTGGCTGCTTTTTTATCCGGGAACCTCTTCTCCACCTCTGCGATAAAGTTCTCGTTTTTATGTTGGTTCTGAAACACCTTCCCGCCCGCGGTTGCGTCAAACCTGTACCCCGTGGACGTGACCAACGGAATATTTGCCACGCACTCTGGCCCAGAAACGACGACGACTTCAGACACGCCTCCAATAGTTCCTTTCGGTGGATTCGGAAGTTTCCCGAAAAACTCCCTCTCCTGGTCGTTGCGGATGTCAAGGAAAACCCATCCGTCGTCCCAGAGCACTCTCCCTTGTTCAAAGTTTGCCACGTACAACTCTCCGGAGTTGAAACCTTTCTTCGTCTCTTCGTCGAAAACTTTGTCCCCGTATTGCTGAATGACGACTCCTTCTTGAACCGCGGCGGCGGACGCGACGACGTTTAAACGACGATGAAACGACGACGAAAACGCAATCGACCGATGATTTTTGTTTTTGCTGACTCGGCAACAACTGGACGATGATGATGATGATGATGATGAAATCCCTCTCGACGCTTTGATGAAAACCGCAGCAGCAGCAGTTCCGCGAGGAGTCGCGCAGGAGGATAAGGAGAGCGATGGTGATGATACTGACGTCGACGTGAGCAGCATGTTCACAGTAGTGCGTGTGATATGTGTGTAGAGAGGTGATAAAAAATTTCGGATTAGATACGGACAAAAACGGAAAAGAAGAGAGCGTTTCACTCATCGCTAGTGCGACACGTTTTCGATACAAATCTCTCTTTTTAATAACTGCCCTGTGTTCTTCGTCCTTTTCGTCCTTTTTCTGGTTGTCTGAAACTCTCTCTCTCTCTCTTGTGAAAAAAAACGAGACACCACACAAGAAAAAAAAAACAAAATTAAAAAAAAATGTTGATGCGCTTTTGCTTCGCAAGGTCTTCCTCTGCTGGGTGCACATCGTCGTCGTCGTCGTCGTTGAGGAGTGGTCTGAGGAGGAGGTTGATGAGATCGTCGACATCATCAACTTTTTCCCGAGGAGGAGGAGGACGACATTTGATTACGATGATGAATTGGCGAATGGACGACGGCGGCGACGTGAACAATAACGAGATGGGAGATTCGCAACAAAAGCAACGACAACAACAGCAAAAACGGACGAGTTCGGGTGGCGCCGCTTCAACATCAAGAAGAAGAGACTATTACGACGATTCAGACGACGAGAACAACTCGTACGACAACAGGAGAGGCAGAGGAGGAGGACGAGGAGGGAGGAAAAATTTTAACAACAACAACAACGGCGGCGGTCGAGGAGGAGGAGAAAGAGGACGAGGACGAGCGCAAACACAAACATCGACGAGGAATAATAACAACAACAGTTATTACGGAAACGACGAGTACGAGAATAGCTCTCCCTATTATTATAACAATCGCGACCGGCAAGGAGGAGGAGGAGGAAACTACAACGATAACAAGCCGGCGTATTTACAAAGAAAAGAGGAGCGGAAAGCGACGAGAGAACAACCAACCTTACGAGAGATGGCTCTCGGTGAAGTCATTTTTGGACAGAATCCCGTGAAAGAGGCGTTGTTGCAAAATAAGAGGGACGAGTTTTACAGACTGTGGATCCAAGAAGGCGACGGGGGAAGCTATTCGTCGGACGAGAAGATGATTGCCAGAGCGAAAGAGTTGGGATGTACGATTTCGTACGCCACGAAACACGATTTGAACATGCTGACAGAATCGAGACCGCACCAAGGCGTCGCTTTAGATTGCACGCCTTTGGAAATGGAAAACATCGAAAGTTTGTTGGAGGAAAATGGAAGTGGAAAGAACGCCGCGGAGACCGAAAGGAACCGCGAACATTCTCTCTGGCTCGCGCTCGACGAAATCATCGACCCGCAAAATTTCGGCGCCATTCTCCGAACGGCGCACTTTTTAAACATCGACGGCGTCGTCGTGTGCGCGAAGAATTCCGCGCCTCTCTCACCAGTCGTCTCCAAAGCCTCTTCTGGGGCAATGGAAACGATTAAAGTGTACCAAACGAACGCCATGCACAAGTTTCTCGCCAAGTGCGTCGACGACGGTTTCAACGTCATCGGTTTAGCCAACCAAAGCGGCGCGGAAAACGTCTCCAACTTATCTTTGAATCAACCAACGGTTTTAGTCGTAGGAAACGAAGGCTCTGGTTTACGAACGAACGTTCGCAGAGCGTGTTCGAGGATTGCTAAAATCGAAGGCGGCGGCGATGATGAAAACAACGCGACGACGAATACCAACAACAAAACCACCAGCGTCGAGTCGTTAAACGTCAGCGTGGCGACTGCAATCGCGCTCTTCCAGCTCACATCATCATCATCATCATCATCATCATCATCATCGGAGTAGTAGTGGTATAAGTAGTATAGGGCAACAAGAGTCATAATACACATAATAATACTAAAGCGACCAAACAACACGCACAACGCTTCTCTCTTTTTTTTTTGCAACACAAAATCGATTTTCTAAAAAAAAGGAAAAAAACCACCACCAGACCACGTCGACGAGTTTCTTCTTTTCCTTCTTTTCTCCCCAGAACACCTCGCAGCACCCGCTGCTGCTTATACTAAATACTACTACTAATAAACGAATACTAATACTAATAATGTTCAACTTGTTGTTGTCGTCGAAATCGTCGTCGTTCATCGACCGCGCGTTCGCGACGAACATCAATCCACCCGCGACGACTTCTTATAAGCAAAGATGTTGTTGTGGGGTCACCTCCTCGAAATCGTGCACGTCGTCGTTTTTTGTTGGTGGGTCAGAACGAGGAGGAAGGACGACGACGACGATAACGAAGAGCAGCAAAAGGAGTAGCCAAAGAAGCGAAATGAATTCGTTCGTTTCTGGGAGGAAAAGAACGACGAGGACGGAAACGAAGAGAGCGTCCTCGTCCTCGTCGTTCGACGAAGGAGAGATCCCGACGACGGAATCGTCCTCGTCGTCCTCGTCGTCCCCATTATCATCCTCGACTGAGACAACAACAGAGACAAAAGCAGTAACAAAAGAGAATGAAGATGAAAAAGCGAACATGAATGAAGTCGCGCTGTGGGTCGGCGCTGCCTGCCTCTTTGGCGCTGGAATCGGCTTCGTCCAAGGCGTGGATAAAGCCTCGGAGTATTTCGCCGGGTATTTGTTAGAGCAAAGTTTATCGGTGGATAATCTTTTCGTTTTTATTTTGGTGTTTGATTACTTTAAAGTGCCGGAATCGACGCAACCGAAGGTTCTGAGCTACGGGATTGTCGGAGCGATGATCATGAGAGCGGCGATGATTCTCGCCGGCGCGACGGCTATCGAGGACTTTGAGCCGGTGTTGTTAGTCTTCGCCGGCATTTTGATTTTCTCGAGTTACAAGTTACTCGCGAACAACGAAGAGGAGGAAGAGGAGGACTTGAAAGATTCCGCCATCGTAAAGTTTTGCTCGAGCATGATTCAGGTATCGGACGAGTACGATGGGGATAATTTTTGGACGACTGCAAAAGACGGAGTGACGAAAATGGCGACGCCTTTGTTGTTAGTGGTGGCGGTCATTGAGCTTTCGGACGTGGTCTTTGCCGTGGACTCAATCCCGGCGGTATTTGGAGTCACAAAAGATCCGTTTATCGTGTACACGTCGAACATATTCGCAATTTGCGGCTTGCGATCGTTGTTTGGATTCGTTTCCGCGGTCGTATCGGAGTTGGAGTATTTAGAAACCTCCGTGGCTGTGGTTTTGGGATTTATTGGCGTGAAGATGGTTGCGGATTACGCCGGGTACCCCATGTCCACCGAAGCGAGTTTAGCGGTGGTCGCGACGTTGTTATCTGGAGGCGTTGCGGCGAGTTATCTGTTCCCGTCGGCGCCTGCTGAAGTGACTTCTTCCGTGGATGAATAATACGAGAGAGAGAGATTAAATATATTGTTATTGATTTTTAGAAAGAAAAAGTGTAATGCGACAACGAGCTTTTTGCGGCAATATAGATTATTATTTGCGTTGACGATTGTTTTTGTTTAAGAACTAAGTTATATAATAGTTATTATATATATATTCTACTAGTATAACCACACGTTCCGTGAACCGACCGACGAGATAAAGTCTAGACTAGGAAACCTTTTCGTTCGCACATCGGTTTTCAGGGCGGCGTCTCCGGTTCTCTTTTTAATCGAAGAGATCAAAGCCCATGTCTTCCTCTTCCTCTTCGACGACTTCTTCCTTCTTCGCCTCGCCACCGCCGTCGCCACCGCCGCCGCCACCGCCGCCGCCGCCGCCGCCACCACCGCCACCGCCGGACGGCACAGACGCGAGCTTCTCGTTACCTTCCGCGATCAAAGCGGCGACGTCTTTGCCTTCGATTTCGGACATGAAGCTGGAGAGCTTGGCGTCGTCAACTTCCGCAGACGCGGCGGCCAAAACCGCCTTGACGTCCGCGGCGGACGGAGATTCCTTACCGGAGAGTTGCGCCTGTAGTAGTTTAAGTAAAAGACAGTAAAAGAGAAGGATTAATGTGAGTTTCTTTGTTCGAAGAAAATTCTAGAGAAAAGGAGGAGGAGGAAAAGAAGAGGTCTTTTTCTCTCTCGAACGATGAAAATGAGGATGAGAAATGACAGTCCGCGCGCGAACGCGCGTCTTTTCTTTCTCTCTCTCTCTCTCTAAACTCTCTCCGAGTCGATCAAATACTCCTCCACGCGAATCCGAGCGAATCCGAGCGAATATATGCTCGCGAGTTCGTTTCCTTAAAGAAAACACGGCGAGAGCGTGAGAGAGAGAGAGACCCCAACAAAAGAAGAAAATCCCAATACGAATGAATGGCTCTAAGAGAAGGAAAACGTACCAACAAGAACGCGGCGACGTATTTCATTTGAAAGTTTAATTAATGCGCGTTAAGAATAAAAACTCGAAGCTGCGATGGGTGTATCGCCTTAGCCAACAAAAGAGGGGCAAACGTGTTTGTTAAAGTGAAGATTTTGATGATTTCTTCCGCTTAATAATAAATTTCCTTTTGAGGACAACCTCTCTTCACCAAAAAAAAAAGGACTGCCCTTCGCAAGAAAAAAAAGACAAGAGAGAGACGAGTTCTCAAATTCACTTTCCTCCTCCTCACAACAACACAGAAGACAGAAGAAAGAAGAGGAGTCGAAGCAGAAGGAGTCAAAAATAATGGCTGGATTTTGGACGACTTTCTTGCAACGAGAACCGATCGTGGTGTGGTCGTGCGCTTTGGGCGCGATTGGAGCGGCGTTACCGGTGTGCGTCCCACCGATTAGGAATATGCTCAGAGCGGATCAGGAACCGACGAGGCCACCGTCCGCGCAGAGCGTCGTGGAAGCGTTGCGAGGTGGGAAATCTTAATACGATGATGATGATTTTATGTATAAAATAGAAGAGTTTAGAGAGAGAGAGAGATGAATACGTTTTAATACCACCTAACGCATCACACGTGTTGTGTGCACGTATGATAAATAGCCTTCTTTGATGGAAATGATGATGCGCAGTAACCACAAAAGTTTCTCGTCCGCGCTCTTTGAGATGATTTCATCAGAAGAGACATTTTGCTGCCGCTGCTGCTGAACTTTTCTTCATTCTTTTTTCCATTCCGAGAGAGAGTGTAGAGAGAACAACACAACCGAAGACAAACGCACTTTTGTGCGTGCGTTTTGCGCGTTTAAAAAGAAGAAGAAGAAGAAGAGGAGAGTAATAACACCATCATCATGTCTTTTCCTTCTTCCTCTTCTCATTCTTCTTCTCGCAATCAACAGCAGCAGCAACGCGCGATGCCGTTTCAACTCTTTCTGGAGAAGATGCGACAGCCTTTAGCGGCAGAATTAGTCAGCGGAATCAAGCACTTCATAAACACTTTCGTTTTAGAAGAAGACAAAGAAGAAGGAAAAGAAGGAGAAGAAGAAGGAGGAGGAAAGAAGAAAAATAAAAGAGATTCGGCGAAAGATTCGGAGAAAATTCAACGGTTTCTGAGAGCGTACGAGGAGAAGTTTCGGAGACACTCGCTTTGGAGAAACTGCTCTCCGGAGGAAGTTGAGGTGGGTTCATTTTTTATTATTCATCGTCATCGATAATACATTAAATACTAAAACAACGCTTTTTCTTCAACAGGCATCCACGGAAGGATTGGAGAAATACGTGTGCACTAAGCTGTACTCGACGATATTCGACGCGTACGGGGAGGAAGACGACGCGATTAACGACGCTTTACAAAAGCGCGTCGAAGCGTTGCGAAATCTACCGCTCACGCCGGAAATGTTGGACGTTTCGAGGAAACAGTTTTTGCTGCTCGGCGAAGAAGAAGAAGAAGGAGGAGGAGCGGACGAAGGTAATGGTCAACCCGCCGTCGGAGATGGAATGCCAACGACCCCGACTTCTAGCAGCAGCAACGACGAGAATAATAATAATAATAATAATAAAAGTCCACATCAAAACAACAACATCCCGAAAAGTTTACGGCTGGCATCCATGGAGCTGGAGAAAATGAACACGTACAAAGCGCCGAGAGATAAGATGAATTGCGTATTGAACGCGTGCCGAATCATTAGTAACGCGGTGTTGCGATTTTCAGGCGGGGCGGATGCTTTCATACCGTCCCTCATATATTCTTTAGCGCACGCAAACGTCCAAAACTTATGGAAGAATATCAAATACATAGAAAGATTTAGACTTCGAGATAGACTAGAACAAGGCGAGGCGGCGTATTTCTTCATCAACGTCGAGAGTGGTGCGCGATTTCTAGGCACGTGTGGTAAAGAACAGCTGAACATATTCTCCGACGAAAAAGACGACGCGTTTCCGGAACCGGTCGATGGACTTTTAGTTTCTTTCAGCGCTTCGAGAGAATTAGAAGAAGAAGAAGAAGATAATGAAGAAGAAGAAGATAAAAAGCAAGTGGCGCGTAGTCCTCATCTCACCACCCCTGAACAACCGAAGACGCCACCATTCAATGGATTTGTTGTTTCCAATGGTGGTGGTGGTGGTGGTGGTGGTGGTGGTGGTCAGAACGATGACGATACCGGTACTCCTCCTTTGGCGACGATGAACATACAAAACGAAATCGAGATAATAGAAACCATGGGCGCGTCGCTGAGTTTAAGCAACGAAAGCGATTATCACTTCATCAACGCCGACCACGAGCATTTAACCATTGGCGATATAAAAACGCTTCTGATATCGTACAAAAATTTAGCGAACAAGTACGAGGCTTTGAAGCGCGGGATAGAGATGAAGTTGCGGGAAACGCGGGAAAGCGGCGATTCGTATTCTTCTTTACTAACGGCTGCGGAGGAGGCAGATGATGAAAATGACGACGAGGAGGAGGAGGAGAAGGGTGATGTTGTTGTTGCGACTACAACATCGATAACAACATCACCTGCTGCACCACCGTCTTTGCTGTAGTAGTAGTAGTAGTAGTAGTAGTAGTAGTAGTAGTAGAGTAATCGAATGAGAGCGCGTTCGTTCGTTGTTCCTGTTCCAACAAAAAGAGCAAAAAAAGATATCGTTGATTCAACGACCTTCAATTACGAAGGGGGCGCTATTATGGCTGATAAGTTTCATGGAGTTATATTGTTATATTTAAGGAACGCACCAATACCACTCTAATTAAGAAGCAATAAGTTTCTATTCTTTTGACTTTTAGTTTTTAGACTCACATGCTAAGAAAGCTATTTCTTTCGAGAATTGCTCTCTTCGAGGATTGAACTCGAGACCTCCCCCTTACACGTTCGTGTAAGAGATTCTTGTGTGTGGGGTTGTGTTGCAACTAACTAGAGATTAGGGTTGGGGATTTTAATATATGAAAACATTTTTTTGAGACAAAAACAAAAAAAACTACTCGCGACAAAGAAACGAGACGACATAAATAAAACACAACGACACACACAATGACCGGCGCTGCTCATGTTCTCGCTCGACACTCTCTTCACCTTTGTACCGCTTCTTCATCATCATCATCATCATCATCATCGTCATCTTTAAAAAAGAGTCGTTGTTCTCAATATCATCATCATCAATATCATCGACAACAAGGAAGAGAAGGAAAAGAAGGAGTCAATAATAATAGAAAAAAAAGAATGGTATTACTTTCTCTCGTGGAAACTTCTCTCCTCGTGTCGTCGCAATCGTCCATGGTATTCTCCGCCTTTGCGGCGCAAGAAGCTGCTGCCGCGGCGGGATCAGAAATATCCCCTTTCGCTGGCGTGGTCGATATCGCCGCGTTAGGTTTACTCGCCGTTTTCGCCTACCTCGGGAACAAAAAGAGTTCCGAAAACGTGCAATCGGAAAGACAAAAGACGATAACGAACATGCCGTCGAGGAGAAATCGAACGCCACCGAAGTCGTCGAAACCTCCTAAGTGATGCTAATAATAATAAATGATTGTGATTGATATCTTTTTAATATATTCTTTCTTCTGCCTGTTGTAAACTACTAATTCTGAATGTTACGTCACAAATTTCGTCGTCAATTCAATAAACAACTAACTACTACTAACGAGTACGATGATAACATTAGTAGTATTATAAAAAGATATCATCTACTGGTATTATAAATCGAAAGTCAAAATGGATGATGAGTTACAACAAAAACAGAATCAAAAACTACACCCAGACTCGTGCACTCTTTTGGAGGCGTTATCGTTGAACGATACGTTTTTAGCGGCGGAAATTGTCCAAAATCCCAACCAGAAACACAAAGGAACGCGATGTTATAAAGAGTACAAACCTTTAAATACTAATAATCAAATCATCACGCTCGAAGAGCTCCTCCTCTCGACGAAGAAGAAGACGAAAAACACCGCGTTACACATCGCCGCCTTTTCCGGGGAAGTGCAATTTTTGCAAACGTGTTTGGAAGCTTTGAAACAAAAAAACTACTCGAAAGAAAAAATACAATCGATAACGAATTGCGTGAACGCGTCGAACGATACGCCGTTGTTACACGCGGCATCGAAAGGTCACTACGAGTGCGTGAACTTGTTGTGCGAAATGGGACACGCAGACGTGAGACACAGAAACAGAGATGGATTGGACGCGCTGATGGCATCATGCGCGATGGATACGACGACGACTATTAAATATTTATTCGAGAAAGGTGCGGATATAGAAACCACGGACGTGAGAGGAAGGAGGGCGTTGCATTACGCCGTGGCGAGTGAGAATGTGAGAGCGGTGGAGTTTTTGTTAAACGAAGCGAAAGTAAACGCGGCTTGGAAAGATTCGTACGGTCGAACCGCTTTGGACGAGTGCGTCAATTCAAACGGAAGTAGTAGTAATAGTGGTAACGCGGTGACGAATCCAGAGCTCATGGAAATGCTCAGGAAAGGCATGGAAAAGAGCAAGCAGTTGCAAGAGGAGTTGTTTTTGAAAATGCTCGAAGAGGAGGAAGAAAGAGAAGAGCAAGAGAAACGCAAGATGGAGAAGAAGAAGAACAAAAAGAAGAAGAAAAAGAACAAGGAAGAGGAAGATCTAAGAGAGAAAAAGCCGAACGGTGAGAGCGAGGATGAAGACAAAGAAGTAGAGGAATTCGAACAAGGTAAAGAAGAAGAAGAAGATACCAGCACAGAAACGACGAAAACTTCTTCCGCGTGGATGAAAAACGCCGCGAACGGAACCGCCGCTTCTCTGTTCGAAGACGATTCGTCCTTCGAGGTTGTCACGTCCAAAAAGAAAAAGCAGCAGCAACAACAACAACAACAACAAAAAGTGAAACCGCAGAACGACCAGAATCATTCTCCGTCGTTATCATCATCCGTGTCGCCGCCGAATCATCATTGGTCTGTTGTCGAGGAGCCAACCTCGAAAAAGAAAAAGCAGCAACAAAAAGTGAAACCGCGCGATGACCAGAATAAAAATTCTCCTCCCGCTCTTCCTCTTCCTCCTTCTTCTCCACCATGGTTAGAACGCGCGATGATTGAATTCGAAGAGAAACACCCCGCATCTGTAGATCTCGACGTAACGATCGAACATCTGTTGGGTCTAAATCTAGAATCTTTAAGCGCGTCCCAATTAGACGTCGTCGCGGATGCGCACGTTGCTGCTTTGGAGGAAGTTCGTAAGCAGAGATTACGGTTGATTCAAAAACGCATCATCGAACAACGAGAAGAAGAAGAGAGTTCAATGGCGCAAACTCTTAACGACAGCGATAATTAACAACAACAAAACAATAATAATAATAGCCATATAGTTTTATATACTAGTTATTAGGTATCTTGTACAACGCATAGTACATGTAGAAAGAACGAGCTAATTAATCTCATCCGGACGTAAAACGCGGTCTCGGCCGAGAGCAAATTTAGGCATGTCTTTTCTCTCGACCGTTTCCGCTCTAACTTTTGGCACAGACAACCCTTTCTTCTCTTTTTTTGTCTTTTTCTTGTTCTTTCCGTTCGTGAAATCTCTCCAGCCACCCACTCGAGTCTCTCTCGCCTCTTCTTCGTTCCATCCTTTCTCCGCGTTGACTGTCTTTTTGCGCGCTTGATTTTCAATTTTTTCCTCGCTCACCACTCTCTTCTCTTCGTCCTTTAATCTCAACGTCATCTTTCGTCTTCTCCACTCTAAATCTACTATGTACTTCCGTCCTTCAAGTTTCCATCGCTCGTGAAACTCGTCCGAGGCGAGAAAGTGTTCCAATATTTTCCCTTTGTCTCCGTTGAATCGAACTCTCAACAGCGTGTCTCCTTTCATCTCTTTCTTATACTCTCCCACGACTTTCTTCTTCGCTTGGTCGAGATTAAAATCTATTTCTTTCTTGAAATCAATCGTCGTGAGTAGCTTTTGCGCCTGCCCGATGGCATCAAACGCGATCGATGCTTTCGGATGGTTGCATTTATCCGGGTGCACTAACAAGGACACCTTACGAAACGCCTTCGCGACTTCTTGTATAGTCGCGTCGAATCGAACGTTTAAATACTCGTAAGGATTCAACTTGAAACACGATAAGATTCTCTCCACCTCACTCGCGCGATCTGTTTGCGACACGTCTTTGAAAAACTCCTTCAAAAGCGTCTCGTCGTCCTTCAACTCTTCGATTTTTTCCACGACTCCTTTTTTACCTTCTCTTGTCACTCCCGTCGTCGTCGTCGCATTCTCTCTCGCAATCGCCGCCTTCTCTTCTTCTTCTTCTTTTTCTTCTCTGTCCTCCGCTACTTTCGCTACTTTGCTGCTTGGTTCTCCTATGTCTACTGCTCTCCCTGATGCGCCGTCGTTTTCTGCTTTCCTTTTCCTTCTCTCTTCTTCTTCTTCCGACGTCGTCGTCGTCTCTTTCTTCTTCTTAGAACAGTTCCCCGGTCGGAGAAAAATCTCCTCCTCTTTCTTCCTCTCTTCTTCTCCATCCAGGACAACGACACCGGAAAGAACTTTGACGTGGTATCGCTCTCGACTAGGAATATAATTCAGAACGATTCCATCCAATCCGTTTAAATCTGGTCGGGCGTTTAATCCGTGGATGGTAATCGAAGTGCCCGGTTCGATGTACTCCATGTCTTCTTCTTAATTATTAATAATAAAGAAAGAAAGAAAAAAACGAGTTTTAAAGTGTGAGGTAAAATACGCCTTTACGCGCGGTGGTAAGTCTCTCTCTCTTATTCATTAGTATTAAAAAAGTGTATGTGTGTGTGTGATAGTTCTTTTCAGTGCTGCTCTTGGTGTTTTAGTGCTGTTCTTTCCTGCCTTTGACAAATTTAGCGTATTCTTCGTCCGTTGGTTCTGGGCACCCTTTTTCGAGCAAGTAGTTTTCGCACTCGTGGTGCTTGCGAAACCGAGCGTACGCGATGTCTTCCCAGTCGTTAAGAGGCGTTTTCGCCTCTTCGACTAAGTATTTGAGGCAATCGAGTCGGCCAAACTTTGCAGCGTTGTACACGCACTCCCTCTTTACCTCATCAGATATCTTTCTTTCTTCAACGAGATATTCTAAGATGTTTATGCGAACATATCCTACCGCCTGTACTGCCACTTCTTCTTCCATATCTCGCGAAGGTTTCACTTTGTCGAAAAGAAATCGAAGACAGTCGAGGTTTCCTTCAATAGCAGCATATCTACACGCCT
>ENA-OWPI01000711-OWPI01000711.1-marine-metagenome-genome-assembly--contig:-NODE-711-length-43221-cov-10.942982_pt1 | contig 43221 bp, 25 predicted proteins | sample MGYA00238138_ERZ651775 | MGnify/ENA primary metagenome ERZ651775 (study PRJEB26906, sample SAMN06265043) | marine metagenome | isolation source: Helgoland LTER site | place: Germany:Helgoland, sampling...
TTATAAAACATTGATTCCATTTTCGTCACTCCCCCTGTATTCCACTGCGAAATATCGCCATTGAAAGTCCATTTACATCCTAAGCCTAAGCATACTCCTGCGGTGTAATCCCATCCGTTCATATCCGTCACCAAACTCGTGTCCCAATTCGGCATCGTCCCGTACCACGTGTTTTGAGAATGGGCCCAGTTTATACACTCTCCAGTAACCGCAGATTCATCCAAACACGCCGCGACGAACACGTGCCAGCTTATATCCGGAATCGGTGAAGGACCAACGCACGAACTCGCCGGACCGTGGACGGTGTCAGTACACGCGAATTTTGTTTGAAACGCAGTTGCGTTGAAAAACATGTTAGCTTGGGCCGTTGTCGCGGCTGTTCCAGTCCACGAAGAAATGTCGTGGTTGAACGCAGAGGACCCAAGGATCCACGGATAAAAAGGAGAGTAAAACATATAACTCATATCAGTCACTTGCGCCGTGTTCCAACTCCCGATGTCCTGGTTGAACGCCCAAGCGATATAAAACATACTATGCATATTTGTCACTTGCGCTGTGTTCCAACGCCCAATGTCCTGGTTGAACGCAGCAGCGGTAGAAAACATAGCTTGCATATTCGTCACTTTTTCTGTGTTCCACCCTCCAATGTCTTGGTTAAACCTTTTAGTTTGTCCGCAAAACATACATCCCATATCAGTCACTTGTGACGTATCCCAACTTCCAATGTCTTGGTTGAAGTTAGGACAGCCGTTAAACATTCCTGCCATAGTTCTCACCTTTGACGTGTCCCAACTTCCAATGTTTCGGTTGAACGGAGTGGAATAAAACATCATTCCCATATCAGTCACTTGCGACGTGTCCCAATTAGATAGGTCTGCATTAAAGCGCTCGTATGCTTGGGAGAACATGTGGTTCATATTTGTCACGCGCGACGTGTTCCACCTCGAAATATCGTCGTTCCACCCAAAATGACGCTCAAAGGCACGCGCCATATTGGTCACCAAACTTGTATCCCAATTCGGCAACGTACCGTAAGTTTTAACATCAAAATCACGACATGCCCAGGTGCCAGGATGCTTATACCTAGTATAACAACGGACCCATGTGTAAAATTGGTGAGCGGGAATCTTTTTCAAACACGAGCTTATTGGACCGGTTATAGCGTCAGTACACTTGAAATTAGCTTGAAACGCAGTCGCCTCGAGAAACATGTCAGTTTGCGACGTCGTCGCAGCCATTCCCGTGAAAGAGGAAAAACAGCAATGATTGTATGCAGAAGCGCGTTTGAACATACTGGTCATCCCCTCCACTAGCGACGTATCCCAACCCGCGATGTTATGGTTGAACGCAGAAGCTTCATTAAACATTTTATTCATATTCGTCACTCTAGACGTGTCCCAACTCCCAATATATTTGTTGAACGCAGAAGCTTGATAAAACATAGCATACATAGTAGTCACTGATGACGTGTCCCACTTCGAAATATCACCATTGAATGTACTTTTACCGCCAAAGCCTTCGTGTACACTATTTTCAGTCTCTCCACTCATATCCGTCACCAAACTCACATCCCAATTCGGCATCGTCCCGTAATTATTTCCAGACGCCCACGTCGTGCACTCGCCAGTCACCGGAGCTTCGTCCAAACACTCTTCGACGAACGCGTGCCAACTCTCTGATGGAATTGGAGTAAGAGGAGGCGGCGGTGGAGGAGAAGGAGGAGGAGACGGAGGAAAAGGCGCGACCCAAGTGCTTTTGATTGTATCGCACGAACTCGCAGGACCGGTGACGGCGTTAGTGCACGTAAATTTGGCTTGAAACGCAGGAGCATAGAGAAACATGTCAGTTTGCGCCGTCGTCGCTGCGGATCCGGTCCACGAGGAAATGTCGTGGTTGAAGGCAAAAGCGGAATCAAACATATATATCATACTAGTCACTTGCGCTGTGTTCCAATTCCCAATGTCTTGGTTGAACACAGAAGCGAAACTAAGCATATATTCCATACTAGTCACTTTTTCTGTATTCCAACCTCCAATGTCTTGGTTGAACGCAGAAGCTTCATTGAACATTTTAAACATGAAAGTCACTTGCGATGTATCCCAATTCCCAATGTCTTGGTTGAACGCAGAAGCGGAAAGAAACGTATACCTCATATCAGTCACTTGCGATGTATTCCAACCCCCAATGTCTTGGTTAAACGCAGAAGCGTCATAAAATATACCATACATATTCGTCACTTTCTCTGTGTTCCAACTCCCAATGGGTTGGTTGAACGCAGAACCGCGAAACATAGTTGACATAGAAGTCACTTGCCCGGTGTCCCACTTCGAAATGTTGCCGTCGAATGCACTACTTACGCGAAAGCCTTGAATTTTGTTGCTCCCCCATCCACTCATATCCGTCACCATACTCGTATCCCAATTTGGCATCGTCCCGTAATTATTTCCAGAAGCCCACTCAGTGCACTCGCCGGTAACTTCGGCGCCTACTTCAGATAAACACGCTTCAACGAAAGCGTGCCAATTCGTGTTCGTGATAGGATCCAGTGGAGGCGGCGGAAAAGGAGGAGGAGGATGAGGAGACGGAGGTGGAGAAGGAGGAGGACTTGGCGGAGGAGGTGACGGCATAATTGTAGTTTCAACGTGCGAAAGACGATTTCGAAGCTCTGTATTTTGCGATCGAACTATCGAAAGCTCGCTTTTCAACTCCACTATAGTCGCCAGCACGTCAATTTCTTCACCTTCTTCACTCAATACAATCAAACGTTCTCTACACGTGACATCGCCATAAAAGTCCGTCTCTTTCGCACACATGTTCGTTTTCCAGCTACCTTCCGCGGCGCAAATTGAGGAAGCTTCATCCTGACCGTGAACACGAACTGAACGTACTGCGGCGAAGAAGATCAAAATCAGTCTGACACTCACTGAGTGAGTGTAGCGTTGATTCATTACAGTCGTAGATCGAAGGGGTCGATGCAAATAAGATTCTGTTTTCTTTTTCTTTACTCACGAGTGGAGCCGAAGGCGATTTTCGTGGATTAAGATGCGCGCGTTTATTCTAATTGTGGATAAGCAACACGACAATAAAGAAGGTCTACCAAAATTATCTTCTTTTTGGGAGAAAATTGTTTAGGGTTTATAGGAGCACGTCCTCCCAGGTCAAATATATTTCCAGACAACTCTTTTAAGACATTCAATTTGAAGGAGATATACTACTAGAGCAGAGTATGTTTCGCGCGTAGACCGAACATCAAAGGCTGTTCTTTTCGCAGTCTGTTCCTTCTTTCCTTCTCCGCGTTTTAGCGCGGCTATTCGTGCGACGCAATAATCGACGACGCTCGAAACAACGTGAGAGAGTGCGGATACAAATGCATTCGCGCGCGTTCCCCGTGACCGGGTCGGTCGCGTCGTCTGCCCTCCCGCCGAGGATGGTTTCGAAGAGGACGACGGTTTTGAAGACGACGACGCGTTTACGAACGAAAACGACTGTTTCGAGCAGCAGCACGCCTTTCCTTCCTTTTGCTGCTGCTGGAAAGTTTCCCCGGCGAGGGTTTTGCGGCGGCGTCCGCGTGGTTTCTTCTTCGTCGTCGTCGTCCGGAAGAGGAGGAGGAGGAACAGAAGGAGGAAGCGGAGACGAAGAGGAGGAAGAAGAGAAGGACGATGATTCAACCGAGAAGGAGGAGAAAGAAGCGCGAAAGGAGGCGGAGACTCCTCCTCCTCTGCCGGAATCTCTTTCTCGCGGGGCCGCCGCCGCTTCGCGTCGAGCGCCGATACTGCCGGGAGGACCCCGTCGTCGTCGTCGTCCCGATGAAAGGCTGAAAACGAAAGAAGAAGAGGAAGAGGAGAACAAGAAGTTTGAAAAGCTTCAGAACAGCTTGTTTTTATCCTTGTTAGTGACGGAAGGCGCGATAAAAGGGTCGGCGATGACGGCGTTGGGGTTATTATTGAACGTGAAAGTGATTGATTCGTTTCGTTTTTTGAGCGAGAGCGCGAGCGGAGGCGACGGGGATGTCGTGCTTCTCGGGACCGGCGTTTCGTCGGCGGTTGGCGTCGGGATCGCGTGCGCGATGCCGTTGGTTTTGATCGACTTTGCGATTATGAATCTGTTTTTTCCCAGCGAAACAAGCACTTCTTCTTCTTCTTCCGATGCGTCCGATGCGCCTTCGCTGAGGACCGCGGTGTCCAATTACGCGAAAGAAGCGTCGTTGAACAACCCGTGCTTGAACATGCCTTTTTATAAAGACGCCATCGTCGCCTCTGTTGCACGCGTCGCGGACTCGTTCGCGTGCGTTTTCACGCTTGGATTTTTATTCACGTGGATAACGGAAAGAGGCGTTGAGTACGGTTTTGAGGTGTACGAGATTGAAAATACAACTAAATGGCTCGCGCTCGCGGCGACGGTGTTGGGTAAGGAGGCGATGATTTTTTATGAAAGTTATCGAAGAAAGGGTTTTGGCGCCGGTGGCGGTGCCGACGGTGAAAAAGCAGGAGGTAAAAAAGAGAAGAGAGCGCCCGGGATGAGAGCGTACGTGGTGACGCGAGATAAAATCACCGGGAAGGAAAAAATGGAAGAGATCACCGCGGAGAACATCGAGGCGAAGAAGAAGAGAGGCGAAAAATTGGAGCCGCAAGAGTTGGCGATTGAATCCGCGATGTACAACATGAACGTTCGTTCGACTATCGACAATTGGCGCGAAAGAATTTCAAATGGTTTGCTTGGTTTCTCGTTTGTCGTTTCCGGCGGGAACGGAGCGGCTCCTTTGGTTGGAGGTTTACTCGGCGATTTACTCTTTTGCGTGTATCAAAGAAACAACGTGAAAAAATATCTCGAGAAGTACGGTGTGGATGATGAAAGTAATAGCAGCAATAGCAGCAGCAGCAGTAGGAGTAGGAGTAGCAGCAGCAGCAGTAGCAGTAGCGGGAACAAAATGAGAACATCTATTGCTGTGGCCAAAGCGCGACAGCGCGAGATGCAATCCGTTTTGGTGAAGAAGATGAAAGAGAAGGAAGGAGAAACGAATAATACAACGGCGAGTGAAAGCGTCGGTACGAGTAGCAGTACCAACAGTACCAGCAGTCAGAAAATCAACGACATGATACAAACGGTACAAAAAGAAGCGTCGCTCGTCGCTCGTCTCGTAGTCGAAGCCGACGAGAAAGAATCTCTTCTCTCCTCGTCGTCAACACCGGCTCGCGCCACCAGACTCAACGCCGAACGCAAAGCCTTCAAAACTCTCGAGAACAAACTGCCAAAGCTCATGACGGGTCTTTTCGACGGAGAAACGCCCGAACTTTCCGAATACGAAGTCGCGTTCAAAGAAGCTTCGAACTTTTTGCGAACGGAGAAAGCTTCGCTCGAATCCAAGATTCAATCCTTCGACGAAAGCATCGAGAAATACCGAGCGATGTTTGCTTTCATATTTTCGAACGACGACGTAAACGACGAGGACGAGGACGACGTCCGAGAAAAAGAAAACGAAGTTAGACGAGAAACAAATTTAGAAGTAGGAAAGAAAACGAAAGACGAGGGCGGCGGCACTGCCGTTGAGGCGAAAGAAGAAGACGACGGGGCGTCCTTCGCGGAAAAGTTTGCCAACTTCTTTTGATGAAAGACGCCACCTTCTTCAAAACCACTTTCTTTCTCTCGCAGCACAGTAATACTACTACTACTACTACTACTAACAACCGCGCGCGAGCCCTTGTCGTAAAAGCATAAATTCTCTCGATTTTGCTGAAAATTCCTCAAACTTCCCAACAAACTCATCCCTTTTGAAGCGGCAAAGCACGACGCGTTTGCGACTTCCAAAATACATAAAAGAGCATCATGACTCCCGCATCTCGAGAATTAGAGCACGAAAACGAGGAGGAAGAGTTAAATTCGTTCCCGCGGATGTCTGTCGGTGAAACCAGAGACGTGTCTTCGCTCAAAGACAAAGGCGTGACGAAGAAGCTTCTCCAACCTTCATCCACGCCTTCGCATCATCGCACGCACCCAGAAGCCGGGGATAAAGTCCTCGTCCACTACACCGGACGGTTACTGGACGAAGCGAAAACCAAGTTCGATTCCTCGGTCGATCGCGGGGAACCGTTCGAGTTTACCGTCGGGGTTGGGCAGGTTATTAAAGGATGGGATTTAGGGGTGATGACCATGGAAAGAGGGGAAAAGGTGGGCACCTTTTTGTTCTTGTTTGTTCTCTCTCTCTCTCGTTAGTGACGCTCTTTTGGTTTTACCGCGACGAGTAGCATTACCATATCCACTGCTCACATCATCATTCGTTTTCTCTCTCTCTCTCTCGGGATGATCTTTTTTAAAAAAACAGTGTTTGTTAACGTGTAAACCAGAGTACGCGTACGGGGCGGCGGGCGCGCCGCCTTCGATTCCGCCCAACGCGACGTTGGAATTTGAAGTCGAGTTGATCTCGTGGAAGTCCGAGAACGATTTGTTCGGGGACGGTGGAGTCATCAGAGTGGCGAAGATTGAAGACGGGGAAGGTTGGAAGACGCCGAAGGATGGGGATTGGTTGGAGATTGGCGTGCGAGCGAGTCGGAAGGAGAGAGAGACGGGGAAGATGTCGACGGTGTGGGAGAAGGGTCTCGCGGATGAAGGAGAGGAAGAAAAGGAAGGGCTTTTCTTTCAGCTCAATTTGAAGAAGAGGAATGGGAAAGAAGATGCGGACAACGACGACGCGAGTAAAGTGCCCTTTGGCGTGCATTTGGCGCTGCAGTTTTTCAAAAAAGGTGAGACCCAGCGACTTTTGGTTCGAAACGAGTACTTGTTGGAAAAAAATGCACCATACGACGAGGACGACGAGTTGTACTTTACGGTGACTTTGAAACGTTGGGTTCACGTGGAAAAGATTTGTAATGGATTGGGCGAGAAGACAACCATCAAAGAGGCTCCTGAATCGAACTACGATACGCCAAACGAAGGTGCAAAAGTCGTCTTCTCGTCCGTGAAGGTGTACCGAGGAAAGCGCGATTTTGCGCGACGAGGACGGGTAGGAGACCAATGGAAAGAAGAAGAAGCGAAAGATTTGGTATTTGCATCGAAAGAAGGCGAAGAATTCATCTACGAAATTGGTGGCGACGATGACGACGAGAGCAACGCATCGATCATTGTTTCCGCGTGCGAAGAAGGCATCCAACGCATGAGAGCGGAGGAAACCGCGCAAATCGTTCTTCCCACAGACTTTGCGTTTGGAACTTCGTCCTCGGACAAAGGAAAAGAAATCAAGAAAACGTTTAGCAACGGCAAAGAAATTTCCAGCTCTGACACACCCTTCGTGACGTACGTTTTCGAGATGAAGTCGATGGAACGCGCGAAAGATCCGTGGGCGCTCACCGGCGAAGAGAAGGTTGAACGCGCGGAGAAATTAAAGTCTTCCGGGAACGCTTTCTTCAAAAAGAAAGAGTACGCTCGAGCCGAAGCGAAGTATTCCCAAGGACTTCGATACGTCGAACCCGACGGCCAACAAAAAGAGGAAACTGCAAACAAAATCAAAGCTTTGAAAGTGTCCTTGCATTTGAACTACGCGGCGTGCGCGTTGAAACGATTCGCGTGGAAAGAAGTTGTCGTAAACTGCGACGAAGTTTTGAAAATTGAAAGCTTGAACGAGAAGGCTTTGTATCGCAAAGCGACTGCGGAGATTGAATTCGAGTTGTACGACGAGGCGAGAAGAACGATTAAGACGCTCGTCGAAGATGTCACCTCGCCGTCACCGACGTCTGCGTCGGAGGCGCTCAGATTGAAGCAACGTTTGAAGCAAAAAGAAGCGACCCAAAGAAAGAAAGACTCAAAAGTATTCGGCGGCATGTTTTCAAAGCTCGATTTATTCACCGAAGACGAGAGAAACAAGAAACCGAAATCGGACGAGGAGAAATTCGACGACGCCGAAACGGCCTTGACCGGTTTGGGCGAGATGATGAAAGGCAGCGGCGGAATAGGAGGAGGAGGAATAGATGCAAACGCACCGCCGCCACTGCCTTTGGAGGATTTACCGGACGACTTTCAAGATTACGGCGCGAAAGAGGCGATGGCAACCGACACGTTCCCTTTTGAAGAGGAGAAGAAAAAGTTGGAAGAAGGCGAACAAATGAGCTTGGAAACGGCTTAACGTAAACATTATTAGCTTGACGTTTCAAGATGCTATTTAGCTACCTCTACATTCCTACTCTCGCGCGCGTATTTTCGTCTTCCTAAAAAAACTCCAAAACGTTCGCAACCGGTCCTTCTCTCGTTACGAACGCTTGCGCGAAAACACCGAGCATCGCAATCATCGCTAATCGTCCGTGTTTCACCTCGGATACTCTCAATTCCACGTCTCTCTCCGCGTCCGCGCTCAAATTAAACGGATCGAACGGCCCTCCGCCCGGGTAATTCGTATCTCCCGGTAAATATACGCCAACTGGTTCTAGACTCTCGATCCCTACGTATCTCGCGTACTCCGGACCTCCCATCAGAACCGCTTGACAAAACGCGATTCCAATTATGCCGCTCGCGCCTGCTATGTGAAACCCCTCAATCCCGAGATAATTCACGTCTATGCCTTCCAAAACCTTCTCTCCAATCTTCCACCAAATCGGTTCGCTCAGCTCTAACGCGCCGCTTCTCGATAAGATCTCCGGAACGCACACTCCTACAACCGCCAACATCGCCCATCGTCCGTGCAACAACTCCAACTCTACGTTTCTGCGTCTCTTCTCCTCCGTATCGCTCAAGCGCAAAGGATCGAACTGCGCGTCTCCCGCTAACGTCCCGTCTAAATACGAAGGAAACATAAACGACGACGACGCATCGTCATCAGAGTCTCCTCCCGAGAAGAAAGAAACAGACTTTCGCGGCATCCACCGTCCTCTTTCCTTTCCGAAATACATTGGAAACTTTGCTTTCGCCAGCGCTCGCATCCTCTCCCTCCCTTCTCTCCCGCCTTCCGTGCCTCCTTCGTCTGCCTCTTTCGCTTTCCTCGCTTGCTCTCTTAATCCGTCGCCGAGATCCGATTTTGATACGCACGTCAACAGAACAACCGGTAACGCGGAGAAGAGTAAAGACGCGTTCGAGCCGAACTTTTGGACCAAGACCACGCCCAGCGCGACGCCAAAGGTGACGTAGAAGAGAGGCGACGAGACGACGTTTTCGATTATGAATTGTTGTTGTTGTTGTCCGATGGTGTCGTCGTCGTCGGTTTTCGATGATGACGACGACGACGACGACGTATCTCTCTTACTCTCAAAATCCGTTTCCTCCTCCTCTTCGCCGTTGTTGTTCTTCTTCGAATCGGCGACGAAACGAATTTTGTTCAGACGTCCTCGTTTTTTGCGTCCTCGTTCAAAGCGCGTTGTTCTTGCACGCGTCGAGAGACGAACAAAACGCTTCGAGAAGGTGGAGGAGGACGACGACGACGAAAACCACGGGGCAGAAAGAACAGCACCACCACCGACGAGAACAGTAAAAGAAGACGTCGTCATGTTCTCTCGAGAACACGACTACTACTCTTTGTCGTCTGTGTATGTCGTCAAAGTTTTCCGACGATCGATGCAGAGGTCTCTCGCGCTGTCTTCTCTCAAAGCGCGTTGTTTCGAGATTCAATTCAAGTGCGGAGAGAAGAGGACGGCCTTTTCCCCAAAGATACGATGTTGCGAACGCGAACGAAGAGCAACACCAACGACGACACCATCAGAGGAGGAGAATCAGGATCAGCACTCAGAGGAAGTAAAGGCAAACACCACTCGCAACGGAAGAAGAAACACATCCTGAACCTTTGCATCGGATTCGCGATCGTATTCATCCTCGGCGCGTTCTTCTCTCTGTTCGTGTACGACATCGAGGATTTGGAGGAAGCGTCGGCCGTTTCGTTTCGAGACGACGGAAAAGGGACGTTGAACGACGAGAGCAGGAAGAAGAAGAGAAGGAGAAACCACGAGGAGGAAAAGGAAACAGAGGAGGCGCATTCGACGAGGCGTCGTGGGAGTCAAGTAGGGAGCGCTGTAACACCAAATGCGCGATTCGATGATGTGCGTTCGAGTTTCGCGCAGTCTTTCGCCGCGCTCTCGAAAGGAGGAAACGGAGGATCGTTTCCGTACCGGTACGTTTTCGATCTTTTGCTATTCGCTCGTCTTTGTCGTGTTTTTCAATGACTGATGTCGTCGCTCTGTTCTCTTCTTACAAAAACAGGTTCAAAGTGTTCGTGTACGAAGACGTTCCGGAAGCGCTCAACGCGGATTTACGAACGAAACGAAGCGATAAGTGTAAAGATAACGGGTACGCGAACGCGGAGTGGAAGATACCGGAGCTGATTGCGAAGAGCGAGGTGTACACGCCAGACCCGGAATTGGCGGATTTTTACGTCGTGCCTTTGTTTCCCGAGTGTTACGTGAGAGATAAGTTGGAAAAAGGAGGGGCGGATTACGTCACCGCGGTGAGGAAGGTGAATAAGATGTACCAGGCGGCGATCGATAGGATCGCGGGGAATTATCCGTATTGGAGGAGGAGCGAAGGGAGGGATCACGTGTTTATTTTTCCCGCGGAGAAAGGCGCGGAAAACGTGTTGAACGAGAAAACTTTGGAGAGGATCGGGAAGGCGATTAAGATTGTCGGCGTGCCGACTTTTAAATCGTCGCTGTCGTCGAGTGGCGGCGAGGATAGCGATGGTGATGGTAGCAATAGAGTTGATAGTAATAGCGAAAGCCTAGAGGAGGAAGAGAAAGAAGAAGAGGAGAACAACAGCGCTAAAGCTATGGCGACGCGTCGCGCTCGCTACGCGTTCTCGCCGTTTAGGGATATTATCGTACCTCCCGTTCGAGATTCCAGAGACGAAGCTTACGCTCTGGTGAAAGCGGAAATGGAGAACGTCTTTAGCGCGAGGAGAAAAATACGAATGCATTTTCGAGGGAAAGTTGTCAGCGAAGATGACGAGTTCTTCGGCGCGGGTGGTAGCGGTAGTAGTAGCGAGAGCGGCGGAAGCGACACCAAAACTGACTCTTCGAACGATGGTAGAAGGAAAAGTTCATCTTCCTCCTCCTTCAACGTGAGAAGACGCGCGTACGAACAACTCAAAGGTTTAAAAGGCGTCAACGTCGTCATCGACGAGAGCAATACTGCCAGTTCTTTCGAAGTTACCGGCGGCATAGAAACCGACAAAGGAAGGAAGAACGCGACGTTCTCTTCCTCCTCCTCGTGCGATCGCAAGTGCGTCCTCCGCGAAATGCGCAACTCGGAAACGTGCTTAATCACTCCTCACGGCGGCCTCGAAGGATGGTCCACCGCTCTCTCCGACGCTATTCTTTCTGGGTGCGTTCCACTCATCGTCCACGACGACTTCGAACCGTACTTCTCCGACGTCCTCGATTGGGAAAATTTCTCCTACAAAATCCCGACCCGCGAAGCTCTCCGAAACGCCAAAGACGCTTTACTCCACGAAAAAAGCAAAGCTTCCTCCATCACGCGCTCGAAACGAGAAAACGATTTAAAAATCGCCGCGCGGGCTTCCGTTTGGAACGACAAGTGGCAAAGCGGCGACGCTCTGGACGCCTTGTTCGAAAGTTTACGCCGACGGGTTCGGTATCATCGAAACTCGCCGTTTCGATTTTACGCCGAAGCCGATCGAAACGGTTGACTTTTGTTGAGCGCCGAGAAGATTGGAGAGAGAGAAAGAGAAAGAGAGAGAGAGAGAGATACAGAAAAATGTACAAAATTTGACAACGATTACATCATCACACGCTCCTACTAACAAACTATTCTTTACTCATTCAAACGCCGCGTCCGGCGTCCTCTTTCGCTCTCTTCTCCACCTCTCGTTTGAGTTGTTCCATCTCGTCTTCTATTTTCGTCGGTAAATTTGTCGCGTCGGAGATAAAATTCACCACTTCCGTCGCCGTTCTCTCTAAAACGGTTTCCGCGAGTGCTTTGCCCAAAAGGAACGCGTCTAACGGTTTGTCCTCGGCGTCTGAATCGTCGCTTTTGTTCTCGTTCCCCGCGGTGGCGTTTTGGGTGACGTTTCGCTTCTTTTTCTCTCGCGGGGAAAAGGAAACAGAACGACTTTGTTGGAAAGAGAACGAGGAGGAAAAGGAGGAGGAGGACGAAGAACAGCAGCCGTTGTTCGACGAGCGACGGCGTGCCCCGAAGAACACCCCCTGCGCGGAAGGGTTTGCGAGGACGGGATGCATGCGCGAGCGTGGTTTTGCAAACTGGAGGATTACTTTACCGTGACGATGTGATGTCAAAAATGAAGAGGATTTGGTGGACGAGCGAACGAGAAGAGGACGATTAAAGATCGATCAAAAGTATCGGAATAATCATTCGGGGTTACATGCGCGTCGTCATCTAAACGTTGCGTTCTTTTGTGAAACAACAACTTTTATTAGTAGTGTTGATCTTTCTTCTTCTAATAGAAAATACAAATACAAAACAACTCTCTCTCGCTCTCTCGCTCTCTGCTCCGATTGACTATTACCGCCGCTCTTCTCGCGGGTACGCGCTTTCGTCTTACTCCAAGTCTCGAACGATATCGCGCGGAATTTCTCCGTTTGGCGGCGGTTGATTCGATAAGCGAATCGTTCGAGGCGTGCCACCTGGGGTGGTGGTTGTGGTCGTTTGATCGTCCGCGTTCGCGCCGCCCTTTTTTGGGTCTGTTGTTTTTGTGTTCGTGTTTACGTTCGCGTCGCTATTCGCGTCGATTTGAGTCAACGTAAAACCGCTCGCCATCCACATCAACCCGTTATGTACGCTCTGCCCGACGCTCTCGATGCCCTCTCGCATCGCCTCTTTCGCGTTTGAAAGCGCATTTACCGCGCCGTTCGCGTTCGTTGCAAATCTATTTAACCAATCCGGCGGCGGAGGAACGCCCAACGCCTTCGTAAACGCCTCGCAAAACGTGTTACAATTCTTCGAAAATAACTCGTACTCGTTCCCTGGCCAGCTGGCTTTCATCACCGCCACTATCGCTCTCACTTTCGTCGCGTCCGCGCTCGTCACCCCTAGCGGAATAGACTCCCGAAAAACGTACGCGCTGTTCATTTTTGGTTGACACGGGTACACGCCGGTCCCTTCTTCGCAATAGCCGTAGGAATATTCGTACCCGTGCACTTCAATCCCGCCGTGAAATATCCCGCCCGCGTTGAACGTGTCCTTCGTTAACGTGTTCAGGTGTTGAATCGTCGCGTTCGTTAAGTCAGACTTCGTGTTCGTGATGTCGTAGACGTTCAGGGTTACCAGCGCCATATTATACTCTTTGCCTCCTTCCTAGTGGTGTTTCCTACTCTAACTCTCTCTCTCTCTAATCTCTCTCTCTCTCTTTAATGGTTTAACGATACAAAATCAGTGTCGAAACGCCGACTCTGGACTCTCGAAAACAATCTCTCTTTCGCGCTCTTCTCCTCCTTCGCCTCACGAAAACGACGACGATGTGTACGTTTTGAGAAGAGAAATCTCTCTCTCGTTTCCCCGCTCGCAAAGTCTCTCAAAATGCGAACAAATAAACTCGCAACTCTGTTTCGATCGAGCACGCGTTCGTTTTCGAGTTTTAAAGAGAGAGAGAGAAATTATTATGATGGCAAAACAGCGCTCGTTTCTCTTTTACTCTCGTTCTCTCTCTCCTTCTCTGTCTGTCTCTCTGTGTAAACGTTTGTGCAGATGCGATTATGCGGGGAAAAATGCGTGAGAAATTCTCATCAGACGCGCTCGAAGAATACCTCTCGACACGCGTGAAACGATGCGAGACGCGAAACGAAACAACTCGAGAGGCATTCCACGCAATGTCTACGAAAAGGGCGGACACTTTTACCACTTAGAGCGGAAAACAAACGACAAATACGACCGATATGAGACGATGAGACGGAAGGAGTGTTCTTGATGTTTTTCAAACTGGCGTGCGCGTTCGTCTTATCCGTGGTTACGGTCGGATGGACGTGGGCGAGTCGCCGGCGCGAGCGATTCCATCAAAATCGTTCAATTAAAACGAGTGATTTTGTGACTGCCGAGACTTTGGCGGGAGGAGGCGAAGGCGTCGGCGTCGTCCTCCCGGTGAGAGGCGTCGTTTCAAACAGGACGAGAGATAACTGGCACACGCAAGTGGAGACGAAACATAGAGGGGAAGTCGCGTTCGTGTTCGTGGTGGAAAAAGAGACGGACGATGCGAAGGAAGCGGCGGAACGGTTCGTAGGAGGAGCGGCGGCGGCGTCCGCCGAGGGACGAGGAGGAAGAAGAAGCGCGCGAGTGGTCGTTTCCGGGAGCGCGGAGAACTGTTCGCAGAAGATTCGGCAGCAGTTGCGAGGGGCGGAAGAGCTCGGGGCGATGATGGGCGACGAGGACGAAGACGACGGTAGAAGTCGTCGTGGTTTTCATCGTCGCTTTTTTCGAGATGAAAAGAGGAGCAAAAACAGAATTAAGTACGTTTTGTTCTTAGACGACGACGTGATGCTGTATCCGAGCACGATTGGGAGTTTAGTGAGCGCGATGGAAAAGGACGAGAAGGAGACGGGCGGGAACGCGTTGTTGGCGACTGGGTACCCGTTGGATTTAGTTGGCAGTGACGGCACGTCGTCGTCGTCCTCGTGCTTTGCGAATTACATGACCATGGTGTATCACCTCGTGTTGTTGATACCTTTCTCGCACGGTAAGTACGCCAAAAACGTTTGGGGAGGGTGCATGCTCTTTCGGTTGGAGGATTTCCTCGCCAACGCGTGTAAAGTGAAAGAAGCGTACGAGACCGGCGGATACTCGGACGATCTCATCGTCGCCGCCGCCGCCGATCGGGAAAAGAGAACGATACTATGCCCCGGCGACGCGTTGTTCCCAATGCCGCTCGATCCGAAACAAACCGTAGGAAATTTCCTGAACTATTTCCATCGACAAATTTTCGTCAACGACACGTATTCCGACGGACACATGAAATTTATCAACCACGGTATGCTTCTGGCGATGTTTCTCTCCAGTTTATGTTTAACGGTTGGAACAGTCGCGAGCGCGATAGATATTGCGCTCTGGTTATGGACTTTAGCAGCGTGTTCCAAAACATCATCCCTCTCGATTGCGGCGACGGAGAAGACAAACGTCGTCCCTTCGCTCGCTTTCGCGGTGTTCTTCGCGCACTTCCTCGCCGTAACGCGCGCGAAGAAAATGTACGCGTCCTGCGTCTCTCTCTGCGAAAGAACCGCCAAAACGAGTCCGCGCGACAGAAAGAACACCACCTCACCAACCACACGTAGCGCTTCTCAAACATCGAAAAAACCAAACGCCGGCCGCGTCGCCCGTTCCGGATTCAACCGCACCAACTGGTTCAAAGTCTGGCTCGCCCTGTGCCTCGTGTACGCCGTCGCGCCTTTCGTATGCGCGTACGTCTACTTCGTCTCGGACGAAGTCGCTTGGAGCGGTATTCGGTATAAAAAATCTCGCGGTAAAGTTTCAAAAGTTTTCTCTGCATCGTCGACGCGGTGACGATGCGTGACAAAAATGACGACCGCGATCAAATGGGTGCGCGTCCGAGAGAGAGCGAGAGAGAGAGAGAGACAGAGAGACAGAAAGAAGAAGAGAGAGCGTAAACGCTTTGACTCGAGTTGAAGTACTTTAGACATTTATGAAACCCTAAACATAAAGAAGCCCACATTTCCCTCGCACAAAATCCCTCACTTATTCAACGAAGCGAGTCTTTATATTTACATGCTCGCGGCGAGGACGAAAGCGTCGTTTTCCGCGTTGTTCTCGTCGTCGTTTTCATCCTCCTCCTCGTCGTCGTCACTACTACTACTCAGGAGAAGGAGAAGGCTTTTACTGTCGAAGGATACGACGACGATGACGATGATTTCTTCCTCTTTCTCTTCTTCTTTGCATTCGCCGAATCTTCTTTTGTCGGCGAATTCTCGTCGAAACACCACCCCGGGGTTGTTCCGCGTCGTCGGCGCCGTTCGAGCGTCGTCGTCGACGAGAAGAACAGCTCGATTTCGAGGAGGCTCTTTCTTCGGCGCTTTTTTGTCGTCTTCGTCTTCGGAACGAGCTTTCCCACGGCTTCTTCGTCGTCTTTCTCGGGGCGCAAAATCACTAGCCGGTGGTGGAGGAGGGGTGGATGGCGTTGAGACCTTAAACGACAAAATCGCCTCGCAAGCGGCTTTGGTGAAAGGATTGAAAGCGGACGGGAAGACGAACCAAGACGAGGAGGTGAAAGCAGCGGTGACGATTTTGAAGGCGTTGAAAGCAGAGCTGGAGGAGGGCGAGATTAGGACGGAAACGACGAGGGAAGCGATTTTGGGCGACGGCGGCGGCGAAGAGAAGAAGAAGAAGACGCAAAAGAAAGGAGGAGGAGGAGGAGGGAAAAAGAAAGGCGGCGGCGGCGGCGAGCAGTCGTCTGGTTCTTCTCCGGAGGAAGTTAGAGCAGTGCGCATTGAGAAAATGGCGCAGTTGAAAACGTCGAATCAAGAGCCGTTCGCGTATAGGTTTGATCGAACAAACACGGCGGCGAAATTGCAAGCCGCGTATCCGGAATCGGTTTTGGCGAAAGGCTGCGAGTTGGAAAACGGAACGAGAGAGAAAGTGTGCGGCAGAGTGACGGCGAGAAGGGTTTTTGGGAAACTCGCGTTTATGACCTTGACGGATGCGAGCGGGACGATTCAGTTGTATTGCGACGAGTCGAGGATCGATCAGGAGCAGTTTGAGACTATCAAAACCTTAATCGATGTCGGCGATATCGTCGGGTGCGAAGGGCCTTTGAAACGGACGGATAAAGGTGAATTGTCGATTGTCGTGGAAGATGTGAAGGTTTTAACAAAGTCATTGAGAAATTTACCGGATAAGTGGCACGGTTTGCAAGATGTTGAGATTAAATATCGACAAAGATACGTGGATTTAATCGCGTCGTCGGATTCGAGAGATACTTTTTATCAAAGAACAAAGATTATCAAAACGATGAGAAGGTATTTGGAAGACGAGTTGGAGTTTATGGAGATGGAGACGCCGATAATGCACACGGTTTCCGGCGGAGCGGACGCTAAACCATTCAACACGCACCACAACGCTTTAAATATGGATTTAACGTTACGAATCGCGACCGAGTTACACTTGAAGCGCTTAGTCATCGGCGGATTTGAAAGAGTGTATGAAATTGGACGCATTTTTCGAAACGAAGGATTATCGACCAGGCATAACCCTGAATTTACGTCTATCGAGTTGTACCAAGCGTACGGTGACGTGAGCGACATGTTGGAGTTGACTGAGGAAGTCATCTGTAGATGCGCGGCGGCGGTGAGCCCGTCTAAAAAATTAGAACCCATCCAATACGGAGACGAAACGATCGATTTAACGAAAAGACCGTGGAGACGTGCGAGCATGAACGATTTAGTCATCGAAGCGTGCAATGTGGACGTGTTGAATGGCTTCGATGGTGATTTAGAAAAAGCGAAAGCGGCGTGCGAACCGGCTTTAAAAGCGCACTCGAAACAAGCCGGCGCTTCCATCCCGGCCGTTCGAGATTCGCCAAACCTAGGAACTTTGTTGAACGAAATGTTTGAAGCGACCGTCGAGGGAACTTTACGCCAACCAACGTTCGTTCTCGATCACCCGATCGAGATCTCTCCTCTTGCGAAACCGCATCGAGACAAAAAAGGCGTCACCGAACGTTTCGAACTCTTCGTCGTCGGTCGAGAGTTGGCCAACGCGTTTTCGGAGCTCACCGACCCTATCGATCAAAGAGAACGATTCGAAAAACAGTCGCGAGCGCACGCAGAAACTCAACGCGCCGCGCTCGTTCGCGCCGAGAAAAAAGTCGAACGCGGCGATAAAGACGCCGGCGACGTGTTGAAGGAAACCACGGACGATATTTACGAGTTTCCGATTGACGAAGATTTCATCAACGCTTTGGAATACGGAATGCCGCCGTGTGGGGGATTAGGCATAGGCGTCGATAGATTGGTGATGTTACTCACGAATTCACCGAGCATTCGAGACGTGATCGCGTTTCCCACGCTCAAAAACGAAGATTAGTGATGAACTTAATGCTATAAACGAGTAAGATTAGTGATGAACTTGACGCTTTAAACGAGAGCGGGTTGTTACGATACAAAAATAATGATACAGATCTAAAAACTTAAATACAGATGCTAGCCGAGCGTCCCTCTCGCAAACGCGCGACCCGAGAGACGAAACAAGATGAAAACATTATTCAAACTTCCGCCGCGTTCGCGAGCGCCTGCCTGAACGACTCCCACTTCTTCCCGCCCGCCTCCTTCCCTCTCTCGTCGTCGTCGTCGTCGTCGTCCTTCTCCTCCTCTTCCTCAAAGAACGGATTCATCCTCGCTCTCGTCAACGCGCTCTCCATCGCTTGAAACTTTTTCCTGACCACAAACTCCTCCTCTTCTTCCTCCTCATCATCCTCCTCTGTCTCTCTCGTCATCGCGAGCATCAGGACAAACCTCGAGGCGGTCAGCCACGCGTAAACGACTTCTCCATCGGAAGAGGAACAGACGACGCCTACGTAGTTTCCCGTGGTGGTCGTCGACTGATGATGCTGACGCGTCGTCTTGCTCCTCTCGAGTAAAGCGTACTGGACGCCATCCGCGGCGCGAAGGAAAAGCTTTTCCAATTTGGAGGAGGAGGAGGCGTTCGTCGTCGTCGTCGTCGTCGTCGTTCTTTTCCCGTCGTCGTTTGAAGAAGCGGCGTCGTCCACTTTGAAATCCGCGACGACGACGACGACGAGTGGTGCGAGACGAAGCACGTCTCGAGAAACGAGTTCGAGGTCGAGCGCGGCGGCGCCGAGCAGCTTCTTCATCTTTGATCGTCTCCTCCTCCTCCTCCTCCTCGTCGTCGTCGTCGTCGTCTGCTCGGAACCGCGCTCGAGCGTTTTGGCGGGTTGTCGTTCGCGGTGGTGTTTTCGTGCGTTCTCGCGAATGTGCAATGCAGTTCTTCAATACAAAAATAAATAAAGTACGGTAGTAGTAGTTTCATTTAAAAACAACGAATTTGCGCGACGACGACGACGACGACGAAAACGCATCTTTTACGCGGCTCTCTCGAGCAAGCAAACGATCAAAATGAAATCCGGGTAATCGATTTCGTTGACTTTAGCGCTCGGGTTTCCTTCCGGAGGCGGTTTCCAGTAACTCACGACTTTGTGCAAGTATCCCGGAACGTATCCGACGCCGAGCTGTTCCATCAACTTTTCGACTTGGTGGATTTTGATCGTCTTGGCTTTCGCCCAGTTGATACGCTTCCAGACTCTGCGAATGGATTCGAGTTTCGACGCGGGTAATTCGTAGTGTTCTGAGATGATTTCCTTTCTCTTTTCTCGTTCGAATTCGATTTTGGATTCCGCCGTTGCCGCGTGCATTCCGTTGACTATTACCCCGATGAAGACGGAAATAATTACCATCCCGCACATCACCACAAAGGAGTAGAAATAGAGTGAACCAACGAATGGTTGCGCCTTTGGACGATCACACTCGTATACGCGGTCGGCGTGAATGCCCGAGTTGGATTGCAAACCAACGTACGCCGCGCCACCGTCGTTTACGCCCCACCTGTTCTTGTCGCAACCTTCTAGGTTGATTTGAACAATATTTGCCCAGGATTCGAGTTGCGACACGCGAAAGAGGTGGTAAAACGCAACCGGTAACGTTCGCATGAAGAACGGATCGTTGTCCGAGAAAAGCATCACCCCGGCAATAGCCCACGTGTAGAAGATGAAGCACATAAGGGTACCGACGTATTTCAAAGATTTCACGCCGAGAACTAATGACTTGGCGATTAAGTTCAACTGCGGGATAACTTTGAAGAATCGAAACAGTCTCGCCAAACGAAGCAAACGAACGATTCGAGAAAATCCGGCTATACTGCCACCGCCGAGGCCAGAGTCTTCAAAAACCATGCCAAAAAATCCAACTAAAGTGGTCGCGGCGTCGAACATATTCCACTTTGCGTCTTCGCCGGTGTAATACGTCCTCTCTTTGTCCCATAAACCGATAATTTTTATCAGAAATTCAATCATGAAGGTGAAGATGAAAATACGTTCGAGGATTTCCGTCCATTCCGGAGGCGAGGCATCTGGGTTTGAATAATCCAAAAACTGCGTCGAATATCCCGATAAAATGGCCGAGAATACAATCACGCCCATGACGAAGTACTCGAAAAAGTCGTTTTGGGTAATCTTTTGAAGTTTTACCTGCAAATCCTGAAACCACGTGTTCTCAGTCGCCGCTTCTCTCTCGTGCATGGATTGAGTCTGAGCACTTCCACTCAACAAATTCATCATGTCCATGACTTCTGTGTACGCAGCTTCCGGCAACGTTTCGTTCATCTTCTCTCGAGACTCCCAAATTGCGCCTTTGGTTTTTCGCAACGCGTTTACGATTCGCTTACGTTTCAACGTCTCCTTAGCCTCGTACGCTTGGTCCATTCGTTCGGTGATGATACCGATGAAGAGCGACATCATGATGTTACCGACGAGAAACGCCATGGAAATAACGTAGATGGCCGAAAGAACGCCGTTACCTTTGGCGTACGTTTTCGTACCGTCGGCGTTTAATCGATACGGACAATCCACGTCGTTCGGCGAGGGGTACCCGTAGTGCTCGCAGCCGTACCACGTGGCGTAGAGAAACTCATCCCAGGAAGACCCGGTGGCGATGCCCATCCCAGAATTCAGCGCGTACGGCAAGCTTCGAAAATTCTTCGGATCGAGGCCGTAGAACAAACTCGTCCCTAGCACGGCGTAGATGTACATGACAATCATCAACATCACCAAAACCCATCCCATGGAGGCGATACCAGAGCCAATACCGTCCAAAATGATCTTAAACTCAGGATTGCGTCGAAAATATCTCACGCATCGATTCAATCGAAACAAACGTATGACTCGTATGTGATCGTACGTTAAATCCCCGAGGGTAGTATTCGCCCACGTCGAGATGTAATTTAACGACATGAAGAACAAAATCGTGAAATCCACGGCGTTTTCCCAATTCACGAAATAGTCGAGAGGTTTCCACTTCACGAGCGTTTCCTTCCCAGTTTTCTCGCTCACCGCCGTTGGCCCGGCACCCATAATCTTCACCCCGGCTTCAAAAAAGAAAATCAAGGAAACGATGTAGTGCAAAGCTTGAATGACTTCCCAGCTCGTCCCGCCTTTCTTCTCGATCGAGGAATTCCCCTCCCAGTTATCCGCTGTTTCCAACAAAGCGTACAACACGACCGCTATCGTCACCATTTGTTGAAACGACGAATACAACGTGATCCGAAACATCCTGTTGTGCAAACGCAACGAAGAAGAATTCGCTCGTAAATACGCCTCCTCATCCGTCAAACTCTTCCCCGCCGATTCCTCGTCCTCCTCGTCCTCCTCCTCCTTCTCCACCGCGCTCACCATTCTCCTCATCTTCTCCTCCATCTTCTCCGTTTCCTTTCTCTTATCGTCGCGAGACTTCTCCAACTCTTTATACATGGCCTCAAACTCTTTCTCCACGTTTTCAAACTTCGGGTACGAAGCTTTCGCCGAGGAAGGAAATTCAACTCTCCTCAACCCGTCTCCCAAGTCCCTCGGATCGACCGAGTTTTCCTCCCCGTTCTCCTCCTCCTTCTCGACCGTCCCGTTTTCTCCTCCTCCTCCTCCTCCCCCCGAGTGCGTCGATTTCTTCGTCAAGTTCGATTTGAACGACGAGTACAGCTTGTCCATCTTGTTCTTGCTCCCTTTCCTCTTCCCTATGTAAACCTTGGAATTGGAATTTCTTTCCCCCTCTGCGTCGTCGTCGTCGTCCATCGTCGTCGTCGTCGTCGTCGTCGCCGCCGCCGCCGCGCCTTTTCTCGTCAGCTTCGACATATTTGTAACAACGCGCGAAACTTTCGCATACTTTTTTTTTCGAAAATTTTCCCACGGTGGCATTTTTCTGAAATTCTAAGCCGTATAAGATGTAACCGAGGGCAGACTGTTGTTTTGTACGTAGGAGCGGGAGGAGTCCCAATCCTTGAGCACGACGGGCGAACACGATTTAGGGGCAAAGAGTTCCAAAGAAGAAAGGAAAAAGAAGGAAAAAGAAGAGGAAAAAAACAGCGCTCTCTTACAGCCAGCCACACGAGGTTTAGAAGAAGGTAGACTGTGTTTCTACATTTTAGACCGCAGAAATCTACGGTGTACCGCATACATTTGTCTTCGAGGAGGCCTCTGTCATCAACGCAGTATTCCTTTTGGTTTTGGTTTTGAAACTCCTTTCGCCGCCGGTCTCGTCGCTCGTCGTCGGCGTCACCATCCGGCGGCGGCACCGGCGCGGATGAGCGCGAGCACGGCGACGTCGTCGTCGTTCTGTTGTTGATTTTGCAGTTGTTGTTTTTCGAAGGAGGAAGAGAAGGAGCCGGAACGTAAGGCGAACGCGGCGGTTAAGTTATCTTTGACGGGAACGTTTCGAGTCATGGACCCGTCGTTGATTTCTCGCTCGGCGACGGCGCGGACAGTGGTGACGCTTTTGTTGTTGTTGTTGTTGTTGAGTTCGTTTGGTTTTGTCGATGATGATGATGGTGTTGTGGTGGTTTTATTATTGTTATTATTCACCGATTTTAACGCGTTGTATACGAACGCGATGGATTGCATGCGCAACTCGCCGTACGTTTGTTGGCCGACGGCGTTGAGGAGAGGGGTGAGTTTCGGGCAAAGCGCGACGAGCGTTTCGACGAGCTCGGCGACGTCCGCGATGGAATCGCAAGATGATTCTGGTTTGGCCAAGAACAAGTTGACGAGGTTGACGAGTTGCGCGGCGACTGCCGAGCGCGTGGCTTTGAATTCGTCCAACGAGGACGAGGCTGGTGGTGCTTGTTCCTCGTTTGCTCGTCCCGCGTTCCTCTGTTTTTCTCGCTTGGGCGAGGAGGCGCCGTTTACTGTTTTCGCCGCCGGTGGATTCGCCGCTTCGGCGACGTGCGCTTTCGAGCACAGCTCTAAGACAACCGCTATGGCATCAAACGTTCGCGACCAGTTCGCGCGTAAGGATGAGCTCCCTTCGCCAGTAGCTTTGAATGTGTTGTTGTTACTGTTCGTGTTGTTTTCGTTCTCGCTCTCGTCCTCTCTTCTTCTTCTTCTTCCTCCATCTTCCTCTGTCGTTGAGGGAGCGTAACCGCAAACGAACGACCGGTTCGCAGCCTTCACGGAAACGATTTGGTGGCTTATGTACACAGCACGAGACGTCACGCCTGCACCAAAATATTCGCCAAATTTGGCAATCTCAGAACACGTCTCTAGCATCGCCGCGATGAACGGTCGGTTGAGTTTCACGCGAGCGTTCAAAAGTCCTTTTGAGCTGACAAGATTCGATATAAAATGCGTGTCCGCATTACCGGTTCCATTAGACGACGTCAAAGATGACGACTGCAACGGTGACACGGAGGAGGATACGGTCGATCCGGGAAGTGGTCGAGCGCAATCCAAACACGACAACGCGCACAAAAACTCGAGACTTGCGCTATCGTCCACCAAACGCTGGAAGCAACACAACACCGACGTAGCGAGAGCTTTTCTTCGCGCCTCACCCACCGCTTCCAAAGAAGAGGAAGACAAACATTTACTATCTGTACCACTAACAATTCTGCGAATGTTGTTGGCAATTGATGACGAAGTTTTCTTCTTCTCAATTTCTCTTTCCCTAGCGAGCGCGGCGGCGAAGACCAATATCGAACCCAACGCGTCGCGCCAATGATCCCCGAGCGCGACGCCGTGTAACATCTCCGACGCATTAACCGATGTTTTCTTTATCCACGCGCGAGGTAATCGTAACGCGACGCAGTTCGACAAGACGCCGTGCATGAGTGAGACGCCAATGAGCGCTGCGTCGTCGTCCAAAATGTGCGCGATTGTGGGCGAGGAGGAAGAGGAGGAGGAGGTTTTTTCCCCGTTTTCACCTCCTTTTTGCAACCGGTCATTTTCACTCGTTACCAACGGCTGTGCGCTCATGAATTTAGCGTCCCGCGCGATGCACAGAGCTCCACACACGTCGACGTCGCTATTAGGAAACATTTTCGTATGAGCGCCGAGCGCATCGCTCACGCCGTTCAATTTGTCTTCGACAAAACCCAACGCTTTCGTCACGTGCATCCACCCGGACGTTAGAAGATTCGTCACCGCCTGATTACCTTGCGGTGCTTTCCGCGTTCTACTGCTGCTGCTATTATTGTTATTCCTATCGCTATGGCCTTCATCTACACTCCCACTTTTTGTCAACAAAAACGAAATCGCGCGAAGCAACGCCGCGGCTTCCAAATCCGTCGCCCTCGCAGTCCTCGCGGCCACTCGATTTTTCCCTTCGTTCCAACTCAACAACACTGCCAACACGTAACACGCGTCTTGCCACAACGTATTCCTCGCTAATATGTCGTTTTTCAACACGTTGTTGACGATTGCATCGAAAATCGCGTCACCGTTTTTCTGATCCGAAACCAAGTACGCGAACAAACAGCTCGATCCGATATTTTCTTTACATTTCGCGAGAGAAGCCAGGAGTTTCAGCGCCTCGAGTTTACATTTTGGGTGTGCGACGTCAGATTTCAAAACGTCGCAACACTTTTGAATGAGCGCGTTGAAGAAACGGTTGCTCTCGTATACTGAAGGTAGCATCGCGAATTCCCGCGTCGATGTCGTCGTCGTCATCGTGGATGTCATCGTATCATTCATTTTATTGCTCCGAGTACTCGCGTCACTATCGTTCATTGAGTTTATGGTACCAATTGTCGTCGTCATCCAGTGCACGATATCCACTCCACTCGCTTTTCTCGACTGTTTCGCCAACGCCTGAACCACCCCTCGCAACGTTTTCAATCCGTTCTCCACCCGGGTCGATTGCATGACGTTCGTGTGCGGTACCGTCTCAGCTTGGTCCAACTTGGACAACAGAATCGTTCTCGAAAACATTGCAATCGCACACGGCGAGCATTTGCGAACTTTAAAGGAAGCAGACGAGGAAAGCGCTTTCAGCGTCGTCGTCGTCCCCGCAACCGTCGCTCCTCCGTTGGAAAAGGAGGAGGAAGAGGACGCGCTTTCCCGCATCATTCCAAAGAGTTTCTTAAACGCCGCTTTCGACGCGTCCTCTTCGTCTTCCTCGTCGTACGAGTACTCCTCGTCCTCGTCCTCTTCTTTTTCGTCTCTTCTCGACCCCGACGGAGAGGACGACGACGACGACGATGAAAAATCTCTCGCGCACTTCTCCAAGTACCAAAAGTTTGGTTCCAACAAGAGTAAATCGTTGTACGCGCTCGCGCTCGTGGGAAGCGTTTTCGGAGGAGGACGACTGCTGCATTCGCTGTTAAAATTGCTCGCACGAGTCGTCTCCGCAAAACCACCATCTTTCGACGACGACGACGACGACGACGCTTCTCCTCCTTTGCCTCCTTTTCCTAAACACGACGACGCGTTTTGGTGCAAAACGTGCGCGTACAGGTGGTATATTTTCGGCGTCGTATTCGCGCTTCTTTTCTGGCTTTTCGGCGGAGGCGGATGCATCTTTTCTTCTTCTTCTTCTCGACGAACTTTGAACGATGAGAAAACGCACGGAAAACCCGCGCCTTTCCGGGCCCTCTCTTTCTCTCTTTCTTCTTCTTCTTCTTCTTCTTCGAAAGCGCGGGGGTTGTTTTCGGTGCTGCGAAAAGGAGAACAGGTTGTTTAAAGCGTTGTTGTTCTCAGACGTGTCGTTGCGTTCGTTGTGTCGTGGGGGATGTGTCTTTTTCCCAAACGCCTCAAATAAAAAAGTACAGAGTTGGTTGGTTGGAGAAAAGTCACGCTCTCTCTCTCGAAAGAGAGCGCGACGACAGGAAACGCGCGCGGATGCGACGGAGCGTGATTCGCTGCGTCGCCGAGGTTCGTTTTTGCGCGGAGGTGAAAGTATGCTGCTCCCAAAGATGGTCGTGCGCATCATCGCGCGTACATCGGATGCTCGTACCACATGTGATTGAAAACATCTCAAACTTAAAATTATTGACCACCCCAAACGAAGATGCGATCTCTCAAACACTCTTATTAAACCGCGCATCAAACGCTCTTCAGACGCACATCTCTGCAACTCTCATCGCTCCTCTCGACAGTCAAGCTGCTCGAGAGTATAACGAGTCCTTAAACAACAACATCCGATTTCTGTTTTGCGGTGGTGGTGGTGATATTTTTTACTCAAGAGACATGTGAAAGAGTTTTTTCGAAAAAATATCGGACCAAAAATCTCGCACAAAAAAAGACACGAAAGAGACACAAAGAGTTTTGTTTACGAAACCAAAGGGGTGCTTTTTCGCTCGGGGTTCGCTCGGGGGAGTACATAAGATTGTTCAATATAACAACGTGTGAATGTAGTATTAAAAGTGACGTGATTCTTCGCTAAGAAAGAACACAAAATCTCATCACAATTTCTGTTTTGCGGTGGTGGTGGTGGTGATATTTTTTACTCAGGAAAAAATATATTCAAAAAATATCAAAACCCTAAAAAAGGACGAAAAATCTCGCACAAAAAAAGACAGACAAAAGCGCTCGACTCCATCCTTTGTAACGAGAAGAAGAAGAAGACAAAGACAAAGAAGAAGACAAACGAGAGGAAAAGACGACTTTGACTTTCCGAGATGATGGGACGACCGAAGGATGAGAACCCACCGCCGCCGTGTCCTCCTCCTCCTCCTGGGTTTTGGGCGCAGTTGGACGCGCAGGAGCAACAGCGCGAGCGTAATCATCATCATCGTCGTCGTCATCGACATCATCGTCAAAGAAGTCGCGAAGAATTCTCGTCGTCGTCTGTGTCGTCTTTGTCGCCGTCGAGGAGGAACGACGACGACGACGATAAAGACGCGCTTGACGCGGAGGCAAACGACGACGAGGAGGAGGAGGAGGAAAAGATGAAAAAGAAAACCACGAAAGAGGACAACAACAACAAGAACAACGACAACGAATTCATAGTAAACAAAGAAGAGAAAACGAACGAGGAAGTCTTCTCTCGATTTCTGGAAGACGCGGCGAACGCGCAGGAGAAGGATTACCGAAACTCCATGCGAGTTGGAAGTTCGAAGAGCATGAGAGAGTTGGCGAGGTACGACGCGGCGCAGAACATGGAGAGGAGGAGGAGGAAAGAGAGAGGAGAGGAAAACGACGAAGACGACGACGAGGAAGACGACGACGACGAAGACGAAAGATGGGTCGAAACGGAAAATCTGCGAAGCGCGAGTCGGATGATGAATACGAACAGCGCGAATACGAACAACGGGAGTAAATACGAAGAAGAAGACGGCGGTTTGAATTTGGCCGGGAAGCACCAATCCAGCTTCGCGGACTTGAATTATAACAGTTCCGGATCGGATTTTGCGAGAGGTGGCCAAGCGGCGCCGGAAATTTATAGGAGTTTGATTACGAAGAGGCGAGAGATGGAGGAGGAGGAAGAGGAAGAGGAGGAGGAACAACGACGCAAAAGCGACGCGTATTTTTCGAAGCATTTCAATAGTCATCCATACTCTCTCGCCGGGGGTGGTACCACCGGTCACCATTTCAATAGCATCGGGTTAGGTTTCGGGGGAAGCGCGAGAGAATTAGAGCGACAGAGACAGTCGCAAATATTGATTTTGCAGCGACAAAAACAGAAACAACGATCCTTGGAGAGTTACGACGATTTGAAAAACGCAAAGGAAGACACGAAATTTTTCTCTCGGCAAAGTTACACGGAATCTGATTTTGAAGACGACGACGACGACGACGACGACAACTTTGACAAATACGAGGACAAGGAGGAAGAAGAAGACGACGATGACGACGACGAGTTAGATGATAGTCGTTCGTACGGAGATCCGGAAATTAGACCAATGCACGCGACGATGACGACGACGATAACAAACGGATCCGCGGCACCGGTCGCATCGCCGCCAGTCACGAGACTTTTACACGAGCAGCATCAGTACCCTTCCTGGGTCTCAGAATCTGGACCAGATGGCGGACGATCTACGCCAGGAACACCTCGTGCCTCCTCCACGAACAAGCAAAAAGATTCAACGACGAATAACGAGTCCTCGACGACGGGAACGAGACTGTCGAATCGGTTTTCCAACGGCAATCACTCAACAGTTCCAACCGCGCCAACATCAACGACGCAAAAGAATTTCCACGGCGAGGTCGTGTCAAATATGAATAGCGACCGTGTGAACAACGTTGAAGCGTTATTCTCGCCGAATAATAAGAATATTACCATGACCACCAATAGCGAGAAAACAAAAGCAAAATTTGCCGCGCTAACGATCGATCCTTCTCGGAAACCGGCGTCGACGACGACACCTGCGACAACAAAGCGTTCCTATTTATCTTCGGACTCATCAAGCGTGCGCAAGAGCATTCTCGAACACTACGACTACACGTTGGCGCGTCGTCGCTATAAGATGGACGCAGTTTCCGTGTACGAAGCGTGTGCGCTTTCTCTGCGAGATCGCCTCGTAGAGAGATGGTCGGACACGCAGCAATTTTACGCCTCGAGCGAAGAATGTAAAGACCTGAAAATGGTATATTACATGAGTTTAGAATTCTTAGTCGGTCGGTCGTTGGGTAACGCTGCCTCTAATCTAGGTTTGCGAATGCCATACGCGGACGCTTTGAGAACGCTCGGCCACGAGTTGGAAGATATCGCGCAACGCGAAAAAGAACCGGCCTTAGGTAACGGTGGTTTAGGTAGATTAGCGAGTTGCTTTCTCGATTCGTTAGCGACGCAAAATTATCCTGGCTGGGGTTATGGCATTAGATACAAGTACGGCATGTTCGAACAAGCGTTGATTGACGGGAAACAAGTCGAATTGCCGGATTATTGGCTCACGAGCGGAAATCCGTGGGAAGTAGAGCGGTTGGACGTGACGTACAAAGTTCGATTTTACGGTCGTAGCGTGCAGTATACGAGGAAACGAAAAGTATCTTTGAATAAGATGGCGGCGAGTCAACGCATGAAAACCATTCGCGAAAATCCCGAAAAGGAAAATTTCGGAAACGTGCCTCCTCCTCACGACGCATCGAACGGCGAGTCTCGAGCGAATAATGATGCATATCCTCCTTCTCCACCAACATCGAAAAAAGAAATCGATGAAACTGAAACGCGATTCTCGTGGGAAGGTGGCGAGATTGTGGTCGCCGTCGCGTACGATACGCCAGTGCCTGGATACGGAACGTATAACGCGAACAACATGCGCCTCTGGAGTTCAAAACCTTCGCACGAATTCGATTTAAAGTCTTTCAATGCCGGCGATTACATAGCTGCAATCGAGCAGAAAGAACGTGGGGAGAGCATTTCCAGCGTTTTATACCCGAACGACGATACGCACGTTGGTAAAGAGCTTCGCTTAAAGCAGCAGTTTTTCTTTTGTTCGGCGACGTTGCAGGATATTTTGCACCAATTTAAAAAATCCGCCGCGAGGTACAACAACAGCGTCATGAAAGCGTACGCCGCCGACAATGCTAACGCGGAGATAAAAAGTCCGTCATCAACGAGTAGCGGTAACAACAACACCAACGTCATTCCAGGACTTCGAACTTTGAAAGATTTGCCTAAGCGCGTCGCTATTCAGCTCAACGACACGCACCCGGCGATTGGCGTTCCAGAGTTTATGCGTCTACTTTTAGACGAAGAGTTGCTTTGCTGGGAGGACGCGTGGAACATCACAAAGAACGTCTTCAGTTATACGAATCACACGATCATGACTGAAGCCATGGAAAAATGGCCAGTGCCGATGTTGAGCGAGCTTTTGCCTCGCCACGCGGAGATCATTTTTGAAATTAACCACCGATTTTTGGAAAGTGTTCGTAAGAAATGGCCGGGCGACGAACAAAAAGTACGCAGGATGTCCATTGTGGAAGAGTCTGAACCAAAAATGTTTCGAATGGCAAATTTAGCCGTCATCGGCTCTCACACCGTCAATGGTGTTGCCGAGATGCACACAAACTTAGTCAAGACGATTTTGTTTGCTGATTTTTGCGAGTTAGGGGATACTAAGTTTCGAAACGTCACGAACGGCGTCACGCCTCGACGATGGATATTACAAGCGAACCCGAAGCTCGCAAAAATGTATACCGATCTCGCCGGACCAGGGTGGGTAAACGACATGAAGCGGCTCGAAGCGCTGCAATCATTTTGCGATGACGATGATTTCTGCGAAAGATTTCGAGCCATTAAGAAACAAAACAAAAGACGCGTGGCATCGTTCTTGGAACAAACCTGCAGATTAAATTACAAAATCGCACCGAACGCGTTGTTTGACATGCAAATCAAACGCATCCACGAATATAAACGTCAACTTTTGAATGTTCTGGGTATTATTCACCGATTTGACGCCGTCTTACGCGCGACGCCTCAGGAGCGAGCGAAAATCGTGCCTCGAGTTTTCATCATTGCCGGGAAAGCTGCGCCGGGATACGATACCGCGCGGTTGATTATTCAACTCGCGTGCGCCGTCGCGAAAGTAGTGAACGAAACGCCTGAATGCGCTGGAGTTTTAACTGTATGTTTTGTCCCTAACTTTAACGTTTCCATCGCAGAGTTGTTGATTCCAGCGAGCGATGTTAGCCAGCACATTTCATTAGCCGGGACGGAAGCTTCCGGCACCGGAAATATGAAATTTGCCATGAACGGTGGTTTAATCGTAGGCACGCGCGACGGCGCGAACGTCGAAATTGCAAGAGCTATTGGTAGCGATAACATCTTCCAATTTGGCGCGACCGTGGATGAAGTCAAGAGCTTAAAGAAGACCGCGAATACGCGAAATCCAGCGCCCGACGAACGATTGGCGAACGTTTGCGCAATCATACACTCGGGTATTTTCGGCGACGCCAAGAAACTCGGCTTTAACCGTTTGTGCTCGAGCACGTTGACGCCGACGACGGATTTGTACCTCTGTGGCCACGATTTTGCGTCCTATTTAGACGCACAGGCGCGAGCGGACGAGGTTTACCTCGACGAACGTTTGTGGACGAGGAAGAGCGTTTTGAGCGCTCTGCGAATGGCAAAATTTTCCACCGATCGAACAATCAAAGAATACGCCGAGAAGATCTGGAACGTCGAGGCGAAGGCGTTTTTACCGCAGCACGTGAAAGAAAGACTAAAAGTAGGACGCAAGTAGATAAATAAATATATGTAATTCCTAGTAGGTGTACAACATCAAACGCTATCCATTGCTATCTTTATTCGTCACCGAGCAAATCAAAAGGGTTCGAAGCTTTCTTCACCCCTCCGCTGCCGCTCGATGTTTTTTTTCTACTGCTCGAGCTGGCCGCTTTAGAAATCCATCCCCCGCCACCACCTCTGGGTGGGTTCCCTCCTCCCGTCGCTGTTTTCTTTTTCTCTTTCACCGCCGGTTCAATCTTTTCCCCGAATAATAACGTCGCGCACTCGTCCTCGAACCACCCTTTATCTTCGGTTTCGATTTGCTCGATCCTATCGACCAGTCCCGGCAACTTCGCCAACCTTCCAACCTCCGCCGCAGTCCTCAATCCGCTCTTATTCTCCAACGCTTTTAATTTCCTCACCTGTGCCTTCAAGTCTGCGAGCTCCTCGGCGTGTTCAATCGTATACACGATGGGTCTTTTCGATTTAATAGTGTCTATTTTCTCCACCACCTTTTCTTCCAATTTCGTAATCTGTTTCATTCGATTTTCTTTCTTCTCTTCCTCGGCTTTCGTTTTCGCCACGTCCAACTCGCTCAACTTCCCAGTCAACTCCTCCACCATCACCGATTGCTCGCCAGCAGTTAACCTTCCCTCTCGTATCATCTCTTCCAACTGCTTCTCCACTAACTCGATTTTATTCTCAATCTCGCACACGGCGTCGTACATCTCCTGCTCTTCCTCCGCCAGACTCTCCATATTGCTCAACTTTTGATCGCACTGATCGATGATCCCTTTATACGCTTTCAACCGCTTCAAAAGCGCTCGTTTTTGCGAAAACGACGGCACGTTATACTCCAACAGCTCCTCGAACTCCTCTAAACTCGCCTTTGCGCACAACATCTCCGGCGTCGTTCTCCGCCCCGCCTCGTCCACCACGTCGTTCTTCTCAATCTTCGCCTCCTCTTCTACAATCAAAACCTCAGGAAACACGTGCAAATACTTCAAGTCTTTATCCGTATCGTGCTGATACTTGTAGCATCTCTGACACTCTTTGCACGCGCTCGCGCCTCGGTCTTCCTCGAACTCAAACTTCCTCAAACTCTCCGTCATCACTTTCAAGTTCTCCTCGTTGTATTTCTGCCGAAGTTTCTTCCCGGCGCCGATGACGAATTTTATGGACACGAAATCTTTCGCTCGGATTGGTTTTGCGCAGAGTTTCTCGATTAAATCCGGGATCCATTCTATGCGGAAATTCGCTAAATCGTGCGTTTGCGACGACGACGACGTGCTGTTGTTGCTCGCGAAATCGGAGAGGATTTCCGTCGAGAGCGCGTCTGCCATGCGTGTAGTCTTTGCGCGTCGTTTTTGTCTCGCGTCTTTGCTTCTTTCCTTCTCTCTTTTCCCTTCTGCTAAACCCTACACCCTAAATAAGAGTTTTTCAAAAATCTTTCGTTTCGCAAAAGAAGAAAACAACTCGTTATTAGTACGCGCGTAATACACGCGAGAAGAAGCACCAACCAGAGCACCGTCGACGACGAGCAGTAGTCGCTACTACTCTTCGATCACCCGTGTGTGTGTGTATATATATAGTATTCACACATTCCCTCTATCTTTCTTGTTCATTTTGGAACGAATTTTGGAGAAAAATTCAAAATCAAGAGACTGACATTTATTCAAAAATCACGCGCAGAGAGAGAGAGATAAGATACAGAACCTACGACGAACGCGAACAAAAGTTTGAGAAGAAGAAAAAAAGGTAATCATCATGCTCACGGAGAAAGAAAAGCGCGAGGCGAAGCAACTCGACAGAGAGTCGTACAACGTCTCCTTGTACGACCAACCTCCGAACGAGGACATCAAGCTGGAAGAATTTGAAAAGTACGCGTTAGATCGCGTGCGATTGTTAACCGCGATTGAAAACGCGCTCAGTTCTGGGAAGAAACCGGAGGAATTGCAAGAGCTGATCAAGGAGAAAACGAAGAGTTTGAAATTGGAACCGAAATCGATCGCGGACGAGGTTTCGCATTACGCGCTGCGATTGGCGTTTTGCAGGACGGAGAGTTTACGGAGACAGTTTTTGACGAGCGAGGTGCAACTGTTTAAAGCGAGGTTTCGCGAGATGAAGGGCGCGGACAAAGCGAAGTTTATCGAGCACGAGTTGGATTACAATTCGATGGATTCGAAGGAGTTTGAAAAGTTGAAAGACGAGTTGATGGACGTCTTGTGTCAAGCGAGATCGACTGGGCCTAGAGGCAAAGACAGGGAACAGTGGATGATGAGTGAACACAAAAGAAGTAAATATTACAAAGTCAAATTTGAAAACGTCTATCAGTTGGTCAAGATGAGAGACGTTTTGGTCAAGAAAGGATTCGCGTACGTGCACGAAAGCGCGGTAGATGCGATCGTGATGACTGAGTTTAGGGCGAAATTGAGCAAGAATTTGGGTTTAGCCGCGAAGAGGTGGAACGCGTTTGTCGAGAGCGACGAGAGGGCGAGGTTGGTGCCGGTGATCAACTCGTTGAGGACGAAAGAGTTGGGGAGGTCGGATTACGGCAGCGATAACGCGAACGGTGGTCCGTCTGGCACGGGAATAGTCTTGAACAAAGATTTGCAGCGGTTGGCGGAAGAGTCGTTCCCGTTGTGCGCGAAGAATCTGTTCAAAGCGGTGAAAGTCGAACACCACTTGAGGCACGAAGGCAGACGACAGTTGCAGTTGTATTTGAAAGGCATCGGTTTACCGTTGGAAGAAGCGTTGGTGTTTTTCAAAACCGAGTTTACCAAGAAACCTGGGTGCAACAACGAGAAGTTCGAGAAAGATTACGCGTATGGCGTGAGACACTCGTACGGTAAGGAAGGGAAGAGGGTCGATTACACGCCGCACTCGTGCATGAAGTGCATCGCGGCCAACCCGAGTAAAGGCGAGTACCACGGATGTCCGTTTAAGACGTTCTCCGAGGAAGCTTTAGGAGCAGCTTTGAGCCAAATGAAAATTGAACCGAGCAAAGTGACGGACATCGTGAAGAAAGCGAAGAATAAACACTACCAACTCGCGTGCTCGGACGTGTTTGAAGCCGTGCACGGCGGCGAGTTCATCGAGGGCGGTTTGCATCACCCGAATCAGTATTACGAACAGTCCAGGAAGGTGTTGAACCCAAAGACAAATGAAGATAGCGACGGTAAGGAAAAGCAAGCGGTGCCGACGCCGCCGCAGCAAAAGGAAGAACAAACTGCTGCTGCTGCTCCGAAAGTTGTCGCCGCGTGAGGTGAAAACGACAGATCTCACATGAAGAGAGAGAAAGATAGTTCACGCGAGCGGTTGTACTTTTAAATAACATGAAACCTCTACCAGTGGTACTAAAAACACACCGAATACGAGTACTAGTAAATATATATTCACATCTTTATTCTGTTTCTTCCTCTTCTACGTTCTATTTATTCTTCGCTACCTCTAACTTTCTATTTTACAAACCTACCTTCAAGAAACGCTCTCGTGATTTCAACATTCATTTTCCTGTTCGCTTGCGTGAACAAGACTCTCTCCACCGCGCTCCCTTCTTTTCTCTCTTCGCGTTCTTCTCCTACTCCATCTTCTTCCCCGCTCGCTGCTTCTTGAAACCCGACTCCCGTAAACATCTCCATCATCTGCCTCTCGCTAAAAAATCGCGCTAAAGTGCCATCGCTCCTTCGGTAAGCCTCCCGCTCGTCTTCCATGACTACTTTCCTTCCCGGATTAAAGTCGGACGAGGCCTTGTTCTTTTCGTCGTCGTCCGCGTAGTCTCTCACTAAAGCTACCCCGCCGTTCCTCAACACCCTTCTAACCTCCATCAAACAATTCCTAATCTCTGCGTCGTTTAAGGCGGAGAGAAAAAAACACATCAAAACAACATCGAACGATTCGTCTTTCATGGACACCAAACACCCTCTTTCCCCGGCGTCGACCACAAACGCTTTCGAAATCCTACGCTCGTCGTAATCGACGTGTAACTTCAACTGCTCGATTGCGGTTTCGCTCACATCCGCGCATTGAAATCGCAAGTTTGGATTCGCTCGTAGCAACGGAAACATCGCGTTCCCAACCCCAACGCCAATCTCGAAAACATCAAGCGCGGGAAGCGTTTTCATTTTCTCCTCGAGCTCCTCGGGAGTGACATTTTCCACGAACCCTTCGAATTCCACGTCGTTCATTAAATCTCGTTTGAACGATTTCCGCAAATAGTGTCGGTCTCTGAAAAAGTTCGATCGGTGGTTTTGGTAGAACAGTTCCCAGGCGTTCGTGTTGTTTGCGTCGTTGCTGTTGTTTTTGTCCTTCGATGGTGATGAGGAGGAGGAGAACACGCGGAGTAAACCCCTAATTTGGGGAACACCACCACCACCTCTTTTGCTGATGATGATTTTTGTCCGGGGAGAACACTTTCGAGCGCTGCTGCTGCAAAAACAACAGCGCCGAGGAAACAAATTCCTCGTCGTCGTCTTTCTCGTCGTCGTCTCGAGCATTACTTTCGCGCCGTTAAAGTTCTTCCACAGCCGCATTTTTCTTTCTCTCCTTTTTGTTACGTCTCTCGAGTCGAAACGAGAGACACATGGTAGGGGAGTGGAGAAAACGAGAGAAAAAAAGAGTAAAAAATACACGAACACACACACACACACACACACATCATCTTAATAAAAGAGCGTTTTGAGATACAACGCGCGCAGATACAATGTCTGTCATACGGCGCCACCATTGCGTGCACACGACGAAAGAGAGATGCGCGCGTTTGCGCGGAGGTTTTGTGTGCGATTCGGTACATTTTAAACCCGTTTTGAGAGTTGGTCTAACCAAGACATCGTTAGGTAAAACTTCTTTTTAATTATATGTATACGAGAGCGAATAATCACGCGCGCGTTTCTGTTGCGTAGGATCGTGCAACTTCTTGGACCGATGCTCGGATTTAAAATGTCCGTACGTGCACTACGTGTTGGACGATGCGAGAGCGAACGAGGAGTCCATCTATTTCCAGCAAAGAGACCGACTCAAAGTTGTCTCTCCAGAGGAAGAAGGAGGAGAGGAGAAGAGGCAAAGAGAGGAACTCGCGAGTGTTCTTGGACCGATTTCACCCGTATCTGCGATACAGGCGGATTTGAGAGGCTTTGCGTTGGAGAAAATCTGCGGCGGAGAAAATTTTCGCGCCGTTTTGATAGATCCGCCGTGGTCGATATCCATGGCGTTGCCGTTTCCTTCTTTGCGAGACGGCGAAATTGAGAGTTTAAAGATCGCGAGCGTTTTGGATCGATCGCGAGTGTGTTACGTGTTTTTGTGGGCGACGCAAAGGAAAACGCCGTTGGCGAGAGAGATTTTGCAAAAATGGGCGTCGAAAGCGAGGATGCGCGTGGTGACGCACGATCTCGTTTGGGTGAAGTTGAATCAGCTCAACAGACTGGTAAGCGCTGGGCGAACTGGTTACTATTTCAACCACGCGAAGGAGACTTGCGTTGTTGGGGTGTATCATCCCGTCCTTGGTCAAGAAGAAAGAGAACAAGAGAGAGAAGAAGAAGTAAAGGAAGGAGACGGAAGCGAGAATATCAATACAAACACCATCAACAACGATACCGTACGCTTTCCGTTCAAAGACTCGGACGTGATATGCGCGAAAGTTCGAGAAATTTCGAGGAAACCGGATGAAATCTACGGCGTAATCGAACGCTTACTCGGGCCAAACTCGAAGAAACTCGAACTGTTTGCTCGCAATTGGAACGTCTCGAGCGCGAGAAAATATCAGAATTGGGTCTGTATCGGCAACCAGATTCAAAAAACGGTGATAATGGATCGCGAAATCTCGAGAAAGTTTGATAAGGAATATCCCGAGTTTGCGAGTACGAAAAGTTGAAAGGAGGAGAAGAGCGCGCTCTCTCAAAAATTCTTGAGTCATCACGAAGAAGAAATAACACATACAGTCACCCACGCATTCACATGCGTTATTAAAAAATCATGCCTCTGGCACGTACATCTCGCCCGCCTCTTCCGCTTCTAAAGCCGCTTTCTCGATCTTCTCTATCGCCATCCTCGTCCTCGATTCTTTTTTCTTCATGCCGTCTGTTTTCAAAACCCCCGCGTTCCTGGCCGAATCAATCTCGCTCTCTAACATAGAAACTCTCTGATACAAGAGCACCATGGTCAATAAACACGAAATCAACGACACGGCGACGACAATTGCCCTGGGATCGCTAAACCATGATTTCTTCCCGCCGCTACTACTACTTCCGCTAAAATTCTTCCTCTTCTTTTTCCCCGCCGACGCGGCTAAAAGCGTCTCCTCGTCCTCGTACGAATCGTCCAATCCCTCGTTGTTACCACTACCCGCCGGATTCAATTTCTTCGAGTACGCGTACGGTAAAACTTTTTGCATCTGTCTCGTCGCCATGCTCGTCCTTCGCTTATACTTCTCCGCGTCGTCGTCGCCGTCTTTCTCGTTACTACTAGTATTCGCGTTATTTTGATCGAGGACAGAGTTTCGCGACGACGACGACGCGTTATTATTGCTTTCGTCTCGTTTATTATTCAAGCCGCCGGACGTTGAAATCGTCTGTGCGGTCGACCCGTATCCTCCGTTCGCCGTTTGAACCTCCTCCTCCCGAAACTCCTCAACCTCCAAATCTTCGATGTCTAACAAATCCTCCACGGATTTCACCAACATCCCGGACCCTTTGTGCCGGATGGATTTAATCCCAAACTTCAGCTGCAATCGATTGGCGACTTGCGTCTTAAACTCCGCGAAAGACGTCGTCAGAGGGTCCACGCCTAACGCGCGTTTCCGCCTCGTCCGCGGGTTTAAATTCGAATTCGTATTCGCCTCCGTCTCCGATGAGGATGATGATGCTTTTAAAGAAACGAACACGACGCGTTTGTTGTCCTGATGACTCATGTTCGTCCTCTCGAGTTATGAATACTACTACTACTACTAATAATAATAATAATAATCAAAACGAGGGCAACTCTCTCTTTCTCTCTCTCTTCTCTCTCTCTCTCTCTGAAGAACAAGAGAGAGAGAAAGCTTCTGGTGCTTCTTTCTTTACGCGCGAGTTGATCTCTCTCTCTCTCTCTCTCTCTTTCTCTCAGGACGGGTTTCAAAGCTATTATTTAGGGTTACAAATGAAACCCTAACTACTCAATTTGTTGCTTCTTTCATCAAAGGAAAGAAAATCACCTCAAAACCACATCACGAGAATAGAAGAGCTTTTAAAGCTCCTCGGAAAGAGTTCTTCGTGGCGCCGCTGCTCAGAAGAAGAAGAAGAAAAAGAAGAAAAAGGGTGTTTTTGGGTGTTCTTTTTAATCCCTTCCTCTCTGAAACTCGCTTTTCAAGAAGAAGCAGAGGCGAAAGAAATCATCATCACTCCAAAGTTTGTGTTCTTTTGTGTTTTGAAAATTCAAAACGAAAACATTCTTCGCGAAGAAGAAGAGAAACACCACGCTGCTCTGCTGTTGTTGTTGTCGCGCATCGTCGTCGTCGAAAAAGGAGAGAGTCATCGGAGAGAGAGAGAGAGAAAGTGGACGAAGCGCTCTTCGATTTTAAACGGTCTTCTTCGATAGAGTGTTTGGTTTGATTGCACGAGGAGAGAGAGAGATGAGTTCGAACAACAACGACGACCCGTTCGGGGAAGAAGACGCGAATAATAACAACAACAACAACAACAACAACGACGACGACGACCCCAACGCAGAAGAGAACGAGGAAAGAAGAGTGGAAGAGGAATTCATGATGGCACAGATCCCGAATGAAGACGAGGACGAAGAGGACGACGCAGACGACTTCGACGAGGACGACGAAAACGAAGACGGCGAAGACTTGATGGATAACATGGAACGCGATTACGAAGTCATGCCGCATTTGGATCAATACGAACAAGACGGGATGGTTGGAGAAGAGGAGGAGGAAGAGTTTGACGTGGAACAAGCGTTGGAGGCGAGGTTGAAAGCGGAGGAGGAGATGAATGAGAGAGATCAGGAGTACGCGGGAGGGAGAGGAGGGATGACGGGGAGAGCTCTCCCAAGAGCGTTGGATGACGACGACGAAGATCAACAGTGGAGGAGAAGAAAGAGGATGAAAGCAGCGCAGGCGGCGCATGAAGGCGAGGACCCCTTGGAGGAGGGTTTGTTAGATGACGAGGAGTACGACGTGAACATTGATAATTACGATTGTCCGTTGCGAGAGTGGATTACGAAAGAGAGAACCATCGTGGAAATTAAGAGACGGTTTTCGCGATTTTTGAGACGGTTTAAAGTTGGTGACGTCGAAGAGAACGACGGAAACGATAGCACGAGAGAGGATCTCTTTTACAGGAGGAAGATGCGAGAGATGTGCGTGGCGAATAGACAATCGCTGAACGTCTCGTTCATCCATCTCTCGAAAAAGGACCGGACAATCGCGACGTGGGTGGCAGACGCGCCGTCGCTCATGTTGCCGATATTGGACGAGGTGTTGAAGAAAGAAGTGTTGAAGATGTATCCCGCGTACGAAGATATCCATCCGGAAGTGTTTGTGAGAATTTCCGAATTGCCGATTGTCGATCAAATTCGAGACATTCGTCAATCGCATTTGAATTGTATGATTAAAATTACCGGCGTCGTCACGAGGCGTTCGAGCGTGTTTCCGCAGTTAAGGAACGTGACGTTTAAATGCGAAAGGTGCAAATATTTGCTCGGGCCAATTCAACAAAACGCTACCGATCCTGTGAAACCAGGGAATTGTCCTGAGTGTCAAGGAAGAGGACCGTGGACGGTGGACGTGGAGAGAACGGTGTACAGAAACTACCAGAAAATGACGTTGCAGGAATCGCCCGGGTCGGTTCCGGCTGGTCGATTACCTCGCTCGAAAGAAATTATCGTTTTAAACGATTTGATCGATTTGGCGAGACCAGGGGATGAGATTGACGTGACTGGTATTTACGTAAATTCCTTCGACGCGAGTCAAATCAAACAAAGAAACGGCTTCCCGGTGTTTAGCACGCACGTGGAGGTGAACCACATCTTGCGAAAAGGGGACGCGTTCGCCACGCAAAACTTAACCGACGACGATAAGCACGCAATAAGGGAGTTATCCCAGGACCCGAGGATTGTCCAACGCATCATCAACTCCATCGCGCCGTCCATCCACGGGCATGAAAACATCAAAACCGGCATCGCGATGGCTATTTTCGGCGGTCAAGAAAAGTTGGTGAAAGGCAAAACGAAACTGAGGGGTGATATTAACGTGCTCTTGCTAGGCGACCCGGGAGTAGCGAAATCGCAGTTTTTAAAGTACGTGGAGAAAACGGCAAACAGGTGCGTGTATACGACTGGGAAAGGCGCTTCCGCGGTTGGTTTGACCGCCGCGGTGCATAAAGATCCAATCACTCGAGAGTGGGTGTTAGAAGGTGGCGCGTTAGTCTTAGCCGATCGAGGCGTGTGTTTGATCGATGAGTTTGATAAAATGAATGACCAAGATCGAGTGTCTATCCACGAGGCTATGGAACAACAATCGATTTCCATCTCGAAAGCGGGGATCGTGACGAGTTTACAGGCGAGATGTTCGGTAATTTCCGCGGCGAACCCAATCGGCGGAAGATACGATTCTTCGCGAACCTTTAGCGATAATGTGGAACTTACGGACCCTATATTGTCTCGATTTGACGTGTTGTGCGTCGTAAAAGATGTCATCGATCCCATCACAGACAGGCGCTTGGCAGAGTTTGTGGTGAACAGTCACGTCAAGGCGCACCCGAAAAATTTTGACGACGAAGACGGCGTCGCCGCCGGCTTCGGTAATAGTACGAACAACGATGAAGATGTCGCGGAAGCGCTCGATCAAGAAATGCTGAAAAAATACATCTCTTACGCCAAGCGGTTCGTCCATCCGAAGATTAAACTCCAAGACACGCCAAAGATTGCGCGCGTGTACTCGGAACTTCGTAAAGAATCCGTAACGAGGGAAGGTATGCCCGTAGCCGTTCGTCACTTGGAAAGTACGATTCGTATGGCAGAAGCGAGAGCGCGCATGCGTTTGTCGCTAAGCGTGAGCCCGGAGGATATAGATCACGCGATTTCCGTCATGTTGGATTCTTTCATCGGCACGCAGAAGCAATCGGTTCAAAAATCTTTGAGGAAGAAATTTGCCAGGTACGCGCACTTCCACCGCGATTTCGATTCGCTCTTGATGGAGATTTTACGCGGGATTTTTCGCGAGATGAATCGACTCGATCGAGAGGAAGAACCGATTAAGTGCCACTTGTTGGAACACCGAGCGAAAGAGTATGGGGTGATGGATTTGAACCCTTTTTACAGGTCGCAAACGTTCCTCCAGGCAAAATTCACGCACGATCCGGAATTGAATGTGATCATCCCTCCCGCGCGCTAAAATTTACACGAGAGGAGGATAAAAATGAGAGAGTCGTAAAACGCAAGCAAGCCAAGCAAGCAAACAGAATGAGAGTTAACTCGTAAAATAGTAAAAAGTAATTCAATCAAAAATATCAACTACTCCGTAAAATATCACCACGTCGCCTGCGCGTCTTCGAACGCCTCCTCATCCGCGGATTTTTCGCCAGTCATGGCTTCTTTCATTGCACTCTTTGGTCGTCGCCACCATCGAATAACTTGCTGTAGGAACGCCGCGAACACGACGACGGCAATCGTCAACGTCAACTTTCGATTCCGGTTCATCCAATCGATTTGCGTCTTGAATCGTCCGTAGAATTTCGTTCCAAACGCGGCAACTTTCATAAACTTTTGCATAGTCTCCGGTTTCACGTTCTTGAGCTGCTGCGCGGCTTGTTCCGCCTGTTTGTCGCTCATAGGCATCCCGGCCGCCGTACTCATTTGCTTGATTTGCTCCGGGTTTACGTTCTTCATCATCTCCGCCACAGCTTTTTGCATTTTCGGGTCGCCCATTTTCTCTTGCATTTTCTTCATCGTATCGGCGGTAGGCATGCCATCTGGACCCATACCACCTCCTTGCATATCCGCAGCCACGGACATCATCGCTTCCATCGTTTCTGGCGACATGTTCTTCATCATTTCCGCGGCTTGTTGCATCATTTCCGGCGACATGCCTCCCGGCGGCATTTGAGGAGGAAAGCCCGCGTTTGCGGAAGTCGCCGCCGCCGTCCCACTCGACGCTCGCTCCTCTCCGACATCCTCGAAGGCGCCATCTACCAAGCCTTCTCCTTCTTCTCCTTCGTCTTTCTCGAACGTGTCAAATTCAGGGCACTTAATCTCCACCACCATTCCGGCTTTTTCCATCTCCTCCTCGCACTTCTCCAACTCCCCTCGAACAATCTCATCCTCCGGCGATAACTTCACCGCCCTCTTTAAATCCTTCCACGCCAGCTCTAAGTTCTTCAACTGAAAATACCCTTGGCCTCGTCTATAATACGCCTTCAAACTCGTATTTTCAATCTTCAACACCTCCTCGCACCTCTCGATGGCTTCTTCGTGCCTCCCGACTTTATTCATGCACAACGCGCTGTTCAACAAGCACGATTTCTTCAACGTTTGCGCCTCCGGATCTCTGTACGCTTTCATATTCTCTCTCACCCGTTCGTACTTCTCGATGGCGTCCGCGTACTTCCCTTCCCCGACGAGCGCGTTCCCGGCTTTTTTCAACCGATTCGAACCTTCGTGTTTATACTTTTGCTCCGCCTGAGCCTGTTTCGAAGCGAATTCCATCTGTTGTTTCATCTGTTCCGGGGTCATGTTCTTCATCTGTTCCGCGGCTTGTTTCATCTGTTCCGGGGTCATGTTCTTCATCGCGTCCATCGCGCCCGGTGGGATGTTTGGCATCCCGCCGAGTCCTCCGCCAACTCCGCCGCCCATCTTGCTCGCCATCTGTTGCATCTGTTGCATCTGTTGCGGCGTCATGTTTTCCATCATCTTTTGCGCTTGGCTCATCATTTCCGGCGTGAACATGTTCGGGTTCATTTTGACGACTGAGAGCGATCGCACGCGGCAGATCTTCTTCGTTTGTCAGCTGGAAAGTTGTGTGGTGTAAAGAGAGGTTCGTTGTGTCGCGACGACGCGCAAGAAAATGTGTCTCCTCGGGGACTTTACTTTTGAACAAACAAAAAACACTAAATTTACATTACGCGGGCGGATGGAATAAGAGTTTTCTTTAGAGTACGAACAGATCAGAGTTTATACTTTTTCGGTGGTTACAACTGACTGGCGA
>ENA-OWPI01000717-OWPI01000717.1-marine-metagenome-genome-assembly--contig:-NODE-717-length-42912-cov-16.073865_pt1 | contig 42912 bp, 35 predicted proteins | sample MGYA00238138_ERZ651775 | MGnify/ENA primary metagenome ERZ651775 (study PRJEB26906, sample SAMN06265043) | marine metagenome | isolation source: Helgoland LTER site | place: Germany:Helgoland, sampling...
GAGTACTTCAGGCAAAAACGCGCGCTCTTCCCACCGGATGCTGAACGCGAAGCGGGACGAGCCTATGACGGTGGCATCTTCAATGTCGGCAATCCGATTCGATGAGGGTTAAGGGCGCGTCGCTTGAGACTCACCGGACCTGTGCCAAACGTTTTAGCCGTAAGGTCGCAAGCGCAAGGCCCACGCTGATAAGGGTTAAAAGCGTCAACGCGAAACTAAAATTGCCCGAGAGGTCATAGAGCACCCCTAGGGCAATCGGTCCCATCACGCCGCCGACCTCGGCCGCTGAAAAGAATAAACCGCTGGCCATCCCTGCATATTTGTCGCCAATCCCGGGCAACTCGACCAGGGTCAAGATTAGAACGGTCATCAAGCTGGAGCGAGCAAGGCCTTGTAAAATTAAGCCGCTGGTTTGCAGTGCTGGATGGGTAAACTGCAATAGGATGGTCGCGATGGCTGCGGCCAGACCCAAACCCAATAAAATCTCGAACCGCCGACCGGGTGTGGCAAGGCGTGGAATGGTGAGTGAGCCGAGTATTCCGATGACGGTTGGGATGGCAGCCCAATAACCCGCCTCGATCAGGGTCATGCCAGTGGTTTGCAAAATGGATGGCAGCCAATTGTTTAGGCCATGATTCACCATAAACACGCCGACGCTCATGATCAGGACCAACTGCACGGCAGGTTGTTTTAAGAGCGTGCCAATCAAAAGCGGCTGTTTGTCTTGAGTGGATCGCGTTAAGGCCTCAGCCGAGCGCATGCTGGACCGACTGGCGATGACGAACCAGAGTAGGGCAACCAAGAGTGCGATCCCTGCATTTAGAAACATCAGGTTTTGCCAAGAACCCAGCAACGGGAGTAGGACAGAATGGGTGAGGGTTAAGGAAATGACGCCGCCGATGGCTGGGCCTGTCATGTAAATGCCCATGGCGAGGCCCCGATCGGATCCTTGGAACCAGCGCGTAATAATTTTAGGCGCGCCCGCCGAGACGATGGGCCCGCCCACGCCAAAAAGCATGACGGCAAAGAGCATACTGAAATAGTCGTCACTTAAGCCCCGCAGCATGGCCGAGCAAGCGATGATCAGCACGCCTGTCGTGAGCGCAAAACGAGAACCGATTTTATCGAGGAGGATGCCCCCCGGGATCGCAAAAGCGATGTAGGTCAACTGCCAAGCGCCCATGATGCTACCCATCGCCGTATGCGAAATCGATAGATCGGCTTCGATTAAGGGTACGAGCGGCGCGAGGCTGGTTGCGGTTAACCCAAAGGCCGCATAACAACTCCACACCCCAAATAAGATCATCCAGCGGTAGATAGCAAATCCCCAAGAAAAAAGCGGCTAAGCCTATCACAATCCAGGGGTTTGTCATGAGGATCTAAAAGGCTGTGCTAGAGTTCAGGAAAATCAGGGTAGTGCAGCATGTTCTATGGATGGCGACTGGTCGCGGGATTGTTTGTCATCCTGGCATTCAGTTCGGGACTTGGCTTTTACAATCACGCGGTGTTTATTCAGGCGCTGGCGGACTCTGATCGTTATTCGATTACCGCCGCATCCTCCGCCGTGTCGGTGTTTTTCTTAGTTAGTGGGGTCGCGGGCTTGGGGATCGCGCCGCTCCTAGATCGCTATGATGTTCGCTTAATTGTTGTAAGCGGGGCGGTGCTGGCCGCCATCGGTTTGCATTGGATCGGCCAGATCACGGCGCTTTGGGAGTTGTATGCAGTCTACGCCCTGTTCGGTTTGGGTTTCAGCGCCTCGGGGTTGTTACCGGCAACCACCCTGATCTCCAGATGGTTTGTCGTGCATCGTGCTCGGGCCCTGTCGATCGCATCGACCGGGTTGTCAGTTGGGGGCATGATCATTACGCCTTTCTCAGCTTACTGGGTTTCAGCCTTTGGCCTGCCCCAAGCCGCGAGTTTTCAAGCGGTCTTGTATTTGTTGGGGGTTGTACCGATTGCACTGTGGCTACTGCGTTCGGCCCCAACTGAATTACAACTGATGCCTGATGGCGGTGCCTGGCAAGCGCGCCCAAGCGCGCCAGTTGGGGTGTCGTTTGACAAAGCGATTCGAGACCCTTTCTTCCTTTGGTTAAACCTTGCTTACAGCTTTGTGATGCTGTCTCAGGTGGGGGGCATCGCCCATCAATATGGCCTAATCACGGAGCGCGTGGACCCTGATTCGGTGAGTCTGATGATGATGGTATTGCCGCTCGCAAGCGTTTTCGGACGCTTAGCCGGTGGATTTTTGTTAGAACGGGTGCCGATGCTTGGCTTCACGGCAGTCATGATGTTTCTTCAGGCGGCAGCGTTAGTCCTTTTGGGGCTCGCGCAATCCGCGATGCTGATCTGCTTGGGGCTTGCGCTGCTGGGGGTCACGGTCGGTAATCTGCTTATGTTGCAACCTTTGATCATTGCCGAACGATACGGTTTGCTCAGTTATAGTCGGCTGTTTTCTTGGGCGAACTTGGCGAGCGTCGCCGGGGTCGCCGCAGGTCCGGGTGTGCTGGGTTGGTTGGTGGGCGTGCATCTTAGTTATGAAATCCCGTTTTTGGTGGCCGGGGGATTTGGCGCGCTGGCGGGGACGGTCTTTTTGTTATGCTTGAAATTGCCAGCAGCAGCGAAAGGGACGTCCTTGATTGGTGGGTGAGCGGTTTGTCTGCGAAGATCGCATTGCACCACTCGCCGCCCAAGAGATTAATTGCGCCAGCAGTGTTGTGAGGTTATTGAATCTAAGCAAACAGTAGAATTAGGTAGATAAGGAGCGTGGTAATGGGAGAGCTATTTAAAGACAAAGTGGTATTGATTACCGGTGGTAGTCGCGGCTTGGGCCGGGCTATGGCGGAAGGCTTTGCCGCAGAAGGCGCCAAATTGGCGATTGTTTCTCGAAAGTTAGACAGCTGTGAGCAAACCCGTGCGGCGCTGGTTGAAGCTTATGGCTCGGAGGTGTTTGTTCGGGCGACGCATGTTGGTGATTGGGATGACCTAGGGGTGATGGTTGACGACGTGATTGCGCATTTTGGCCGCATCGATGTCTTGATCAATAACGCCGGCATGTCGCCCTTGTATCCCGCGTTATCAGAGATCTCCGAGGTCTTATTTGACAAAGTTGTTGGGGTGAATTTGAAAGGACCTTTTCGGCTCATGGCGAGCGTTGGCGACAAAATGATGCAGGGCGAGGGCGGCAGTATTATCAACATCAGTAGCTCTGCCTCCGTTACCAAAAGCCCAAATTCAGAGCCCTATGGTGCGGCAAAAGCAGGCTTAAATGCCTTAACCCGATCGTTTGCTGCGGCTTACGGGCCGAAAGTCAGGGTTAACTGCATAATGGCAGGCCCTTTCTTGACTGATATTAGTGAGGCTTGGGACATGGCGGCGTTCAATGAGCGCGCAAAGTCCAGCATACCCCTGCAACGGGGCGGTGAAGCGGCTGAGATTGTCGCGGCTGCTTTGTATTTCGCCGGCCCGGGGGCAAGCTTTACGACGGGCGCCATCTTGGCCGTCGACGGTGGATCGCATTAGGCGACCCTGGTGGCCCTTTATGACGGTGCCGCTCGTGCCAAGTGTCACCGAGGCCGGGGATCAAGCGTAGGTCTAAGGCTGTCCTTCGACAATTGAAGGTCGCTCGGTCTTTCCCTCGTCAGATTAAACAGGCATAGTTGCTCGCATCTAACGTTGGTTCAGCAGCAAAACGAAAACGCATAAGGAGATGGTATGAAAGCGGCGATATTTAGAGAAATTGGTGCACCCCTCACGATCGAGAACATCTCGATTTCAAAGCCCGGGCCGAGAGAGGTCTTGATCCGAACCGCCGCCGCTGGCGTCTGTCATAGCGATTTACATTTTATTGAAGGCCTGTATCCAGCCGTGACCCCCATGGTGTTGGGACATGAATCCAGTGGTATTGTCGAGCAAGTGGGTAGTGATGTGACCTACGTGAAGCCGGGAGATCATGTTATTACGTGTCTTTCTGTCTTTTGTGGTCATTGCGAAGATTGTCTGACGGGTCATATGTCGCTATGCCAGAATCCCGAAACCAAACGCGGGCCAGATGATGAACCAAGGCTCGCTCACAATGCGCAACCCGTGCAGCAGTTTGCCAATTTATCCTCCTTTGCCGAGCAAATGTTGGTGCACGAGCATGCCATCGTCAAAATCCGTGAGGATATGCCGATGGATCGCGCGGCGCTCATAGGCTGCGCGGTCACGACGGGGGTTGGCAGTGTCTTTCACACGGCTGCAGTTGAACCGGGCACAACCGTTGCGGTAATCGGTTGTGGTGGGGTTGGGTTGTCGTGTATCAATGGCGCGGCACTTGCCGGTGCGGGCCGAATTATTGCGGTTGATACGATGGCCAGCAAGCTGGAGATGGCTAAAACCTTTGGCGCGACCGACGTGGTCAATGCCGCGGACGGCGACCCGGTTGCGCAGATCATGGAAATGACGGGCGGCGGCGTACACTACTCATTTGAAGCCATTGGACTCAAAGCAACCGCAGAGCAGGCCTTTGCCATGCTCCGTCGTGGCGGTACCGCAACGGTGATTGGGATGATCCCGGTTGGCGTCAAAATTGAATTGATGGGCGCCGCTTTTTTGCAGGAAAAGCGTATACAAGGCTCGTTCATGGGATCCAATCGGTTCCGAATCGATATGCCGCGCTTCGTTGATTTTTATCTTGCTGGCAAGCTTCATCTGGATGAGATGGTGTCGAAACGCGTAGGGCTTGAAGACATCAATCAAGCGTTTACCGACATGAAGTCAGGCGCCGTTGCGCGCAGCGTGATTGTGTTTGATGGCGTAGCATAAGCTCGCGAGTCTCAGAGGCGGCCGTCGAACAGAGCGCACGCTGTTTGGCGGTTGTCAGCTCGGATCTTTCGGCGGGGCTGTCGGCGTCACGTCAGACTCCTCTTCCAAGCGGATGGTGCTAGACAGGGCTGGAAACTTACCAACCTTGTCAGCATAAAACGCTCGAATCCGATCCATATCTTCCTGTAATCGGCCACTGAGCGGCATCGCCTCGCTAATGCCCGCCAGCTTTTTAGGGTAATCCAAGAAACCAAAAATAACAGGTACTTTTGCGCTCTGAGCAATGTGGTAAAATCCTGAGCGCCATCGATCTGTATGCGCTCGAGTGCCTGCCGGCGGTATGACCAAATGCAAACTCACCTGACTTTGAAAGCGCTCAGCGATTTGGCTGACGAGGCGGGTGCGCTTTGAACGGTTTACAGGGATGCCGCCCAGCCAGTGCATGATAAAACCCAGGGGATGATTGAATAAGCTGTCCTTTCCTAACCAATGAATGCGGACCCCCAATGCCGAGGTGGCGGCGATCAAGAATACAAAGTCCCAATTGCTGGTGTGAGGCGCGGCAATGATCACGCTGCGCGGCTCGACCGGCAGCACGCCAGAGACTTTCCAGCCGGTGATTTTGAGAACCAGGCGACCAAGTGTTTGTGCGAGCCAGGAGTTACGAGGGTGTTGTGACATAATTTGTTGTCTCTAGTTGTCAAGGATCGGTGCATAATCCCTGTGCGGGACGTTTTTATATCACGGATAAGCGATAAAAGAGCGTTGACGATATGGGATAGATCGATTAAACCTTGAAAAAAGAGACTTATGCCGATGCTTCGAAATCACCATCAGAGAAAAAAAATCGCAGGGTTCCGGTGGATGCTGCAAAGTGTGGTTGGGGCGTTGCTACTTGGCCTTAGTTTTGCCAAGGCTGATGCGTTTTCTGAACTGGAATCTGCGGTCGAAGCAGGTCGGCTCGATCAAGTGGCCGAGTTGCTGGAACGCATCGGGCAATCCCAAAGCGCGTTACCCCCGCCGTTATTGGACGCCTTAACGACCGCTCGGTCCGTGCCGCCGGGGATGGAGGATATGGTCGGCGCGTTCGATGCGTTGACCTTGGAGGCGGAAGCCAGTTTTGAGTCAGGGAATCTGCAGCAAGGGTTGGTAGACCAAGAAGGCGTTGTGATGTTTGCCTCCGATGTCATCGGGCCGACGCATCTTCTCACCGCCGATGCACAATTCCGTTTATTTCAGAAACTGCTCGCAGCCGGGATCCAACCCTATGCCGAAGCCATGATTGATGCGGCTTACGGCATCTATGCAGAACAGTTAGGGCCAGCGCATCCCAGTACAGTGCAGCTGTTGGCGCAGTCGCACTGGGTCTATCTGATGAAGGGTGACATCGAAACGGCTTCTGATATTTTGGATATTGCGCAATCGCAGATGCAAGCGGCGCTGCCGCCGGGCCACACGTTTAATCAATTAATCGCCGAAGATCAAATCAAAATCCTGAACCAGACGGGTCGTTCTGAGGGTGCGGCGGCAGCCCAGCAAGCCCTTTGTGCAACCTTGGCAAATGCCGTGTCCGTTTGGCACCCACGGCATCTGGCCTGCTTGGACTATCTTGCGATCATTGAGATGGACCGCGGGGCGTTAACCGCCGCAGGGGAGCATCTTCGCCTCGGCATTACGCTGGCGACGGAGTCCGCAGGCGCGACATCTGCGCGCGCGCTGAATATGACCTTGCGCCAGGCCGATGTGCTTCGAAAAACGGGTAATGCCGACGCGGCAAAAACGATGCTGACCCAAGCACTCGACGTCATCCCTGTTGGCTCGGAAATGGCGCTGCGGGCAAAAGCTTACCTGGTCGATACCTTGATTGACCTTGCGGCCTTTGATGAAGCGTTAGCGGTTTTAACGGAAGTTGAACCCAGTGCCCGGCAGATTTGGATGAATAATCCACAGAATCTTTACACTTTGGTGGGTAAGCGTGGCGATTTACTGCAGCGCCTGGGTCAATACAACGACGCGGAAGTCGCTTTTTTGGAGGTGCTCGCGGGGATGCAGGCGGTGGTTGGCGAGTCGGACCCGATGGTGATTGCGTTCATGAACAACCTTGGCAATCTCTATGAAACCATGGGCTTGTTTGATCAGGCGGAGCCGCTGATGAAGCGCGCTTTGGCGCTGGTGGAGGGGGTGCGCGGCGCTGATGGCCCAGAGGCTGCGCGCCAAAGTAACAATTTAGCGTTGCTTTATGAGAGCCAGGGGAGCTTCAGGGAAGCCGAGCCTCTGTATAAGAAAAGCATTTTGGTTTTACAAGGTTTGTTCGGAGAGGATCATCTTGAAACCATCGCGATGAAGAATAATCTTGCGTTTCTGTATTTCATGATGAACCAGTACGATCAGGCAGCGCCGGCGTTTGAGGATGTTTTAACGCGATGGACTCGGACGTTGGGTGAAGATCATCCTTTTCGGTTAAAAGCGCTGAACAATTTAGGGCGGGTGCAGCTCAAGAGCGGCGCCTTGGTTGAAGCCGAGCAAACGCTGTTGCTGGCGCTCACGCTGCGACAAGGGAAATTGGGGGCGGATCATCCGGATGTCATTCGGTCGCTGATCGATTTGGGTGGGGCTTACCTTTTACAGGATCGCCTGGATGAAGCGATGGCGATGCTAAAGGACGCTTTGGCGAAAGCCGAGGCGGTGCTTGGAGAGCAACATCCCTATACCTTCGAAGCGCTGAACGGGTTGTCCGATGTCTATGTTGCTCAAAATCGTCTAACGGCAGGTGTCGAGCTCAAGCGCCAAGGCTTTCTGCGCCGCAGTGCGTTTCTGGACAGAATGCTCTGGGTCACGGGCGAGAATGCTCGAGAAGGCTACATGCGATTGCATCGGCCAGAATTTATGTCCTACCTGCAATTGCTTGCTCAGGTAGGCGGCCCGGACAGTGCCCGTTTGGGGCTGGAGGCCAGCATGCATCGCAAGGGCTTGCTGCTTAAAATTACCTCTGAGATTCAGCAGATTGGCCGGATGACGCAGAACCCAGCGCTCGCCAGTCTCGCGAATGAGTTGCGCGTTGCGCGGGAGTCCTTGGCGAAGTTGACGTTAAGTGGCCCAACAGCCGAGACCGCAGGCCGGCATCCCGAGGCGCTCTATGCGCTTGAGCAGGCGGTTAATGAATTGCAGGGCGAGTTGGGTCGAGCGAGCGCGCAGTACCGGACCTCGATTGCGAAAATCAGCGTCGAGGCCTTGGAAGCAGAAATCGATGAGGGCAAGGCTTTGGTCGATTTTCAGTCTTACAGTACTGAAGACGGCCCGCACTACGTGGCCTCGGTCGTTGCGCGAATCGATGGTGAGCTGGAATACGCGCTGGTGAACTATGAGGATGCAGCGGAAGTTGATGAGCTTATTGGCGAATATCGGGAGACCATCCAAGATCCTGCCGCCGATGAGATCGATTTTCTTGAGGTGGGTCAAATGGCCTATGAGGCGATTTGGGAGCCGATTGCCAATGTGACTTCGGGGATTGAGTATGTTTATCTGATTCCCGATGGCTTGCTGAATATTTTGCCTTTTGCGGCGCTGGTTGATTTTGATGATGCCTATCTGGTTGAGACGCTGGATTTTCACTTCCTGACCTCAGGGCGTGACCTGCTGCCGAGTTTCCTGAGTTTGTCTGAGGGGCCCTACATGATTGTTGCGGGCCCGGATTATGATGCGGCGGAGGTTGCCGATCCGGAGGAATATCAACAAGCTGCAGCGTCTCGAGCAGCGCAAGGTGACACGTTACGCGGTGCCGGCAGTGGCCTGCGTGGGCTGAACTTCTTACCGTTGCCTGGCGCGCAAAAAGAAGGCGAAATCATCCTGGAGCAGGTTGATGCGCAAAACGAGGCGCGGAGCGTCTTTAGTCAAGGTGCAGCGGAAGAACAAGTCATTAGCGAACTCACCGAGATTCCTGAGATTTTGCATATTGCAACCCATGGCTTCTTTCTGAAAGCGGATGAAAACCTAAAGAAACGATTGTTAAAGCTGCAACGGGGTGCGGATTTACAAGTGCCGCCGCCCGGGGATAATCCGCTTTTGCGAGCCGGGCTGGCCTTCGCTGGGATCAATAAAAATGCGCAGTTTCTGGGTGATATCGATACCCGAAATGATGGGGTGTTAACGGCGCTTGAAGTGCTCGATCTCAAATTGTCAGGGACCAAGTTGGTCGTGCTATCGGCATGTGAGACGGGGCTGGGTGAAATTCATGAAGGGGAAGGGGTTTACGGCCTACGGCGGGCTTTTCAGGAGGCTGGGGTCTCTGAAGTTGTCAATTCATTATGGGAAGTCAGTGATGCTGGAACCCAGGCCCTGATGATCGAGTTTTACCAGCGGATCCTGACCGGTATGCCAGCGCGTCAAGCCTTGCGTGAATCGCAATTAGCCTTGAAGGCGTCTCCTTTATGGGGGCAACCCTATATTTGGTCTGCTTTTATGATGGTGGGTAGTTACGAATCTGCCGGTATCGCTGAAACATGATCTTGGGTAAACTAATCGCGCTTGTTTTTGAAGAGTTTCATAATTGAGACATCCAACGCTTATAGCGGCTTTTTTGTTCGGGATCAGTTCTTTGTGTTCGGGCCAGACGCTCGTTGAGGCCATCGAGCAGACGCTGCTGACCAACCCAAACATTCAATCCTCGGCCTACAACGTGGACGCAGCCGATGCGCTGCGCCGTCAAGCCGTTGCCGGGTATCTGCCCAGCATCGATTTAGTGCTCGCCCGTGGCCTTGAAAAATCGGACAACACGACAACTCGAGCCACGGGCGATGCGAATCGAAATTTCGATCGTTTTGAGCGCTCCATCACATTGAATCAAATGCTCTATGACGGCTTCAGCACAGCTGCTTTTGTAAAGCAGCAAGAGGCGGTTTTATCCGCAACGACGCAGCGGCTCGCAACGACCCTTGAAAATACGGCGCTTAGATCTGCCCAGGCCTATTTAGAGGTGCTGCGCCGTGATCAGGTGGTTGCTTTGGCTCAGGTTAATTTGGCGCAACACGATGAAACCCTTCTGAAAATCGAAGAGCGGTTTGAAAGTGGTGTCGGGACCAAAGTCGATGTGGTGCAAACCAAAGGTCGACGAGCGCAATCAAAAAGCTCGGTCTTATTGAGCGAAAAAGATGCTCAAAACGGTCGTGTTGAGTTCTACAGAGTGGTTGGTGAAAGTCCTCGTGAATTGTCGTTGCCGGTTCGCCCAAAAGGGTTGCCTGAGACGCTTGAGCAAGCCGTGCAACTTGCCTTTCGGAATAACCCTCAAGTTAAAGCTGCGCAATTCGACTTAGAGGCCTCTCAGTCGGCTCGCAAGCAACTTTTAGGGGGATATCATCCGAGGGTGGATTTGGCGCTCGGCGCGACCCGAAACGATGATATGGACGGCTCGCCAGGCGCGAATGACGATGAAACGGCTGTCATTAAAATGAGTTATAACCTCTATCGTGGTGGTGCGGATCGCGCAAAGATGAAAGAAGCGATCGCGAGAATTAATGGGGCAGAACAAGCGTTGATTGCGCTGCGGCGGTCAATTACACAAGATGTGAGTATCCTCTGGAATGATCTTGAAGATCTATCGATCAGAATCGAGTACTTACAGCTGCATGTGACCTCAACCGAAGAAGTGCTAGCGGTTTACTTAGAACAGTTGGCCATTGGCAAACGGACGCTGCTCGATGTGCTCGACATTCAAAATGAGCTGTTCCGAGCGCGCTCTGGTTTAGTCTCAGCCGAGTTTCAATTGCGCTTGGCTGAGTATCGCCTGCTGGCAACCGGTGGGCAATTTTTAGGCAGCATGGGGCTGACCAATCAACGTGCGGCTTTAACTCGGCGCTAGTCATCTTCTCCCGCGGCATTTAAGGCGGGTTGCTTGCACCGTTTAGAGGCCAATCCGTTTATAATCCGCCCAATATTTTCAGGCAGCGTGCGTTGTGACTAGAAACGAATTGGCTTTTGGCGTTGGGTTAGACTTTGGGACTTCAAATTCTGCAGCGGCCTGGTTTGATGGGCAGGATGTCCACATGATTGCGCTGGAAGAAGAGACCGTGGTGATGCCAACCGCGGTTCACTTGGACCGCGTCTTGCGTGCCAGAACCGGCACGGCTGCAATTCGTCAATATATCCTTGAAAATCAAGATCGAATCGTTGAGCTCACCCCTGAAGTGATCGCTCAAGCGTCGCTCGTCACGGGTGAGGCTGAAGCCGCGGACCCTTTTTCTCAACCCGAAATTACCACAAGTGCCGTTTATGGCGCGGCGGTTATTGACCGAGGCCTACCCGGACGTTTGTTCCGTGGGGTCAAACGCTTAATTGGTAACGCTGAGATGAAGCGGCTTATGGTTTTTGATCATCCGTTTCGATTGGTTGCCCTATTGACGCCAATGCTGAAAGCGATTCGCCAAAGCATTGAGCGCGTGGTCTCGTTGACCCATGATCAAGTGATTATCGGCCGGCCGGTCCATTTTGAAGGCCCCAGTGGGGCAAGTGAGGTCGCGCTGGCACGATTATCTGAGGCCGCCGGCTATGCCGGTTTGAAATCAAACCGGTTTTATCCAGAACCACTCGCTGCGACCTTGAGTTATTTGGTGCAAAACGTCCGTTCCGGCGTCGAGCAGCAAAAGGGCCTTGCGTTAACCTTCGACTTCGGGGGCGGCACGCTTGATTTGAGCTTGGTTCGGTTCAACGGACTTCAGATGGCGGTGTTGGTCACCAGTGGTTTGGCGATTGGCGGTGACCATATTGATCAGTTGATTTTCAAACGATTCATCTCGCCGCATCTTGGTAAAGGCGAACGCTGGGTGCGACGGGTCGACGGGGAAGTGATTGAGACGGAGTTTCCGTTTGATGAATTCGAGGCGCTGCTGCTCAATTGGCCCGTAACGTACACGCTGAACCAGGGCAAGTATCGCTCTAAAATTCGCGATGGGATTCAACAAGGGGGCGCCGCGGCGGAGAAATTTCAGCGGCTTGAAGAACTGATTAGCCACAATTTGAGTTATCGCGTTTTTCAAGCGATTCGGACTGCCAAAGCAGCGCTTTCAACGACCTCAGAGACCATCATTGATGTGCCTGAGCTCGATTTGTCCATTGCGATGGGCTTGCCAGAATTTAACGATTTGTTACAAGATTTATTGGCTCAAATCGAGACGCTAATCGATCAAACCTTAGCACGGGCTGGCGTTGATCAGTCGAACGTGGATTTGGTGATTCGGACCGGTGGCTCCAGCTTGATTGCATCGATCCGATTGTGCCTTGAAGCCCGGTTTCCCGGGCGGGTTGTCGTGCATGACCCCTTTACCAGTGTCGCCGCTGGATTGTCGATCGCCAGTTATTATGGGCACGAGTATGATCCAGCAACAACCATTGAACGATAAGAAATTGTTGCCCTAGTTAGGGTCCCATCAATAAAGGTTGCAGTCCGCAAGGGGCTGCGCGAAAGGAGCAGTTGTAAGATGGCGGAGCCTATTATTCGATCAGAATTTGATATACCACTGCTTGCGTCGCTACCAGAAGATATTCGCGAGCGCCTGTCAACGGTGCAGGAAAAATCAGGATTTTTGCCCAATATCTTTGTGGCCTTGGCACGTCGTCCAGACGAGTTTCGCGCTTTTTTTGCGTATCACGATGCCTTACTGGAGCAAAAACACGGCACGCTCACAAAAGCCGATAAAGAAATGATCATTGTGACCACCTCAGCGCTCAATGATTGTCACTATTGTGTTATTGCCCACGGCGCGATTCTTCGGATCAGATCAAAAAATCCGCTTTTGTCAGATCAGGTGGCCATTAACTATCGCAAGGCAGATATCACGGCAGCCCAACGGGCGATGCTCGACTTTGCTTGCGCGGTGGCCCTGCGCTCGGGCTCAGTTGAAGACGCAGAGATCCAAGTCCTAATCGACCTGGGCTTTAGCCATGAAGACGTTTGGGATATTTTAGCGATTACGGCATTCTTTGCGATGAGTAATCGGTTGGCGAATGTTGCCAGCATTCGACCGAATCCAGAGTTCTATGCCCTCGGGCGCGGTTAGGCTTTGCCTGGATAACCGTTTTTTGAATCAGCAAGGCAACCCATTGTGAGATACACCATCCAAGGCGCGGACTGCCGGTTATCGGTTGCGGTTTACAATGAGTCGGCATCCAAAACCCTGGTCGTAGTGCATGGCATGCGAGATCACGGGGGCAGCTTTGAATGGCTGGCGCCGCTGCTGTCAGATTTTCGAGTCATCATCCCGGATCTACGAGGTCACGGTTTAAGTGAGCAAAATGGCGTCTATACGCTGACACATTTTACAGCCGACCTGCTACAGGTGTTCGATGCGTTTCAGGTTGAGCAGGGCTATTTGCTCGGTCATAGCCTAGGCGGTCATGTTGCTGCTCGGTTTGCCGCCTTGTTTGGGGACCGCCTGCTTGGTCTCATTTTAGTGGATGGCTTCGGACCACCGAGGCAGCAAGCGCGCCGGAACATCGAGCAGTTTGCCTTGTTGCAAGCCGCTCAGGTGCAAGCGCTTCAGCATATTGGTCGGTCACGTAAAATAATGACCGATGCGCAATTCGCGGTGGCGCGTTATCAAGCCAGCAATCCGCGATTAGACGGCGCAATTGCGGCGCGGCTAGCAAAGCAAGGGATTGCGCCGGCAGCGGCGGGCGGGGTGTCATGGCGCTGGGACCCGCGCGCACAAATGGTTTGGTCGACCTTCTCTCATGAAGATAGCGAAGCCCTGTTGCGTCAGATCACCTGCGCCACCTGTGTGATTACCGGCTCTGAAGGCCTGGATTACTGGCTGCTCATGCATCCTGAACTTGCGGGTCAACAGCGCTTATATGAGCAGGAGCTTGCGCGTAGAGTGGCGCTTATTGCAGGCGCCAAAAGCATTGTACTCAAGGGCGCGGGCCATATGGTGCACTATGACGCCCCTGATGCCTTCAGTCAGGCCGTGCTGGACTTTCTCAGCGCGTCAAACCCCCACTAAACGCCTGCAGAATCGGGGTAGCGCGGCACAAGCACCTATGGATCACCTGTCCTTCAGTCGAGGCACTCGCATCGATTGGGCGTGACTGCTATCAAACCCGTCGGGGCTGCTACCGGTTAAGGCCAGGGCCAGGGCTCGTTCGGTCAAGCTCAGCAGGCGAGCCCGCCTGCATCAGGCTTTGATCGGTGCAGAACCGTCTGCTGTGAGGTTCACGGCGGCAGCGGTGAGGGGTGCATTGCTGGCTTCTGTGTGGTTTGCCCCCAGACCGATAAATTTCAAGTAGTCGTTTTGCATGAGATAGAGACTCGGCACCAGGAACAAGGTAATGACCGTTGAAAATAACACCCCGAAAGCCAAGGAAATCGCCATCGGAATAAACATGAAGGTTTCGGGGTCTTCGTTAGTCATAAGGGGAATCAATCCAACAAAGGTCGTAACGGACGTAAGGATGATCGGTCTAAATCGGACGACACCGGCGTTGGTGACTGCGTCAAATAACGGCACGCCATCGGCGCGTTGGCGGTTAATGAAGTCGACCAAAACGAGCGATGCGTTCACGACAACGCCTGATAACGCGATGATTCCGAGCAAAGAAAAGAAGATGAGGTTCCAGCCCATAATATAGTGACCAACAATTGCGCCGACCGCCCCAAATGGAATGACGCTCATGATAATCAAAGGTTGCAGGTAGGACTTCAAAGGGACCGCGAGCAGGGCAAAGATAATGAGCAGTGCCAGCAAAACATTTTTACCGAGGCTCGAGGTAACCTTGCTGCGCTCAAGTTGTTCACCGCCCAATCGATAGCGTACGCCCGGGAACAAGTCGTTGCGACAACTGTTGTCGACGCTTGAGAAGCTTGAGGCATCTTGACAAATGATTTGCTGAATCGCCGGAATAAGTGCTTCGGGCGCCATCACGCTGCGATCGATGTCGCCTCGAACACTGACGACGCGCTGCTGATTTTCCCGGTTGATGCTGGAGTAGCTATTACCCTGTATGACGGAGGCCACGGCGCTGAAGGGCACCTCTGTGCCATTGGGGCTCCGAATGCGCATATTTTCAAGGTTGCCAAGGGATTCTCGTTCCGCTTTTGGGTAGCGCACCATGACCCGAACATCATCCGTGCCACGTTGAATACGTTGCGCCTCCTCGCCGTAGAACGCTTGCCTGACTTGCCGAGCAAGGTCAGTGAGCGTGAGGCCTAACGATTTCGCTTCTGGCTTGATGTTCAGCTGCAGTTCTTGCTTGCCGGCGCGAAACGAATCCGAGAGATCTAAGACGCCCGGAAATTGCGCAAGCTCCTGTCGCAAATGCAAGGCGGCGCGTTTTAGTTCTTCGACATCACGCCCTCGTATCTGCAAGGATATCGGGTCTCCGGCGCTGAAGGAGTCAGCGTTAAATTGTAAATCGACAGCGTCAGTGACGGGGCCGGTGAGTTCTCGCCAGCGACTGGCAATACGATTAGAAGTCCACCCAGGGCGGTCTTCGATCGGCGCCAAATCTAAAACAACTTCTGCTAAGTGACTGCCGCCGGCGGTTCGGCTGGGTGGCCCTGAGCTTCGCGCCGCGTTGGATCCGATGGAGGCAAAAACATGCAGAATCGGGCTGTCGTCCAGATCGCGGCCAAGGTCTTCAGCAATTTCCTGTCGCAGTGCGACAACGGATTGTTCGATCTGTAGGGCGCCGCGCTCGGTGAGTTCAACGTTGATCCCCTCGGGCATGAGGAGTGTCGCGTAAACTCGGTCGCCTTCGATTGCGGGAAAGAATTGAAAGATAACGCGACCACTGGCAACCAAAGCCAGGGCCATGAGCAGAATGCCGGTGCCGACCGCCCAAGTGACCCAGCGCCATTGCAGTGTTTTGATGAGAAAAGGCCGGTAGACGTTATCGGCAAAGCCTTGTAAATGATCGGCGAAAAAAGATTGAAAGCGGATCCAGCTCTGAACAAAGCGGGTTTCTTTAAAGGGGTACGTCTCGGTATTGCGGTGAGAGAGGTGGGCGGGCAGGATCAACATGCATTCTACAATGCTAAACACCAGGCAAATCACGACGACCCAGCCAATCGTTGAAAAAAAAGCGCCCATACGACCGTCTAAAATGAGGATCGGTAAAAAAGCGGCCATGGTGGTTAAAACACCAAAGACGACCGGTGTCACCACTTCATTTGCGCCAAGAATGGCGGCCTCGCGCTTGGTGCCAGTTTTACTTTCAAAGGAGAAGATGCGCTCACCGACCACGATGGCATCATCAACCACAATGCCAAGCACCAAGATAAAGGCCAGCACCGTTAAGGAGGAAATATTTAATCCCGCAACGGGAAACATCCAAATCGCACCAAGGACGGCAATGGGGATGCCTGCAGCGACCCAGAGGGCAACTTTGAATCGAAGAAATAAGGTCAGTATGAGCAACACTAAAACAAGGCCCGCATAGGCATTTTTGGTGAGCGCATCAATTCGGCGATTGAGGGGGATGGACTCATCGATCCAAACATCAAGGTTCAGACCTTCCGGCACCTCCGCGGACTTCTGTGCGACATACGCCTTGACCGAATCGGCAGAGGTGATGGTGTCTTCATCGCCGACGCGGTAAACGGTGATGGTCACAGCCCGTCGACCGTCGTATTTGGCACCCAAAAAACCTTCCTGAAAGGCATCCTTTACGATGGCGATGTCGGCAAGGGTTATCTTTGAGCCGTCTGCCCGACTCAGAATCTCGATGCGCTCGAAATCGGTGCCGCTATAAGCTTGGCCTTGGCTGCGGATCAATACTTCGCCGCCGTCGGTCTTGATGGAGCCGCCGGGCATGTCGAGCGAGGCCCGCCGGATCGCGTTGGCAACATCGGTCATGGTTAGGCTGTACTGCCTCAGAACCTGTTCACTGACCTCGATCGAGATCTCCCAAGGTTTGGCGTAATTGACGCTCACTTGAGAGATGCCCTCAAGCGCTGCGATATCATCGCGCATCCCTTCAGCGACCAGCTTCAAGGTGGCCTCATCCGTTTCACCTGAGACAACAACGGAGATGGTTTTACCGCGGAACTGCAGGGAGGAGACGATGGGTTTTTCAGTTTCGCTGGGGAAGGTGTTGATGGCATCAACTCGGCTCTTGACCTCATTGAGGGTAACGGTCAAGTCTGCGTCGGCAAAGACTTCTAAAAAGACCGTGCAGACGCCTTCTGATGCTGTAGCGGTCATCCGCTCGATGCCGTCCAAGCCTTCAATGGCTTCCTCAACCCGGATACAGACCGCTTTTTCTGCTTCAACGGGCGCGGCGCCCAAATAAGGAATCGTGATTTGGATAATGCCCGGCTCAATGCTGGGAAATTCTTCTTTGTGCATCGAGTTAAGTGAAAAAAAACCGCCCACAATTAAAATCAACATCAGCAGGTTGGCGGCAACCGGATTATCGGTAAACCAAGCGATACTTTTTTCCATAACGGCTAGCCCCGGTCTGCAGTCGGCTCAAAGGTCAATGAGACCCGCATGCCATCAACCACGGTCTGTATCGGCGACAAGTTGACGACCTCGCCGCTTTCAAGGCCGCTGTCGATGAGGACAAAGTCATTTTCAAGTCGCAGGACGTTGACCGCTCGAAATCGCAGCCGATTGTCGCCATCGATAATTAAGACTTGGCTATTGGGCCGTAAGGCGGCTCGGGGCAGGCGGACAATGTCGTCCAGGTACTGGCCTTCAATCTCAGCGGCGACGAAGGCGCCGACCTGCAACGGAGGGACATCGGGTGATTGGTTGTCCTGTCTAACCCGAGCAACAGCTGTGATCATGCGGCTTTGAGCATCGATTTCGCCCTCGGTTCGGGCCAATTGCCCTCGCCACACAAAGGAAGTGCCCGCGTAACGGGCCGTAAGCCTGATCATCGGCGCGGTTGCTGGGTCGAGTTCACCGCGCTGCAAGTTCGCGGGGTCGAGATAAGCCAACTGCGCGTTCACGATCGGCAGACGGACTTCGACCGCATCACTTGCATAAATAGAGGCAATTGGCGCGCCTTGCTGCACAAACTGTCCGATATCGATTGATTCAGAGCGGACCATGCCTTCAAACGGGGCTGTGATTTTCGTTCGACTCAAGTCGCGTTCTGCTTGGGCTAGATTGATTTTCGATTCAATGACATTGGCTTTAGCAATTTTATGGGCGCGTGCAGCATTCTCTAAGTTGGACTGGCTGACCAAATTATCCTTTATGAGCGTTTGCAATCGCTGCAATTCAAAGCGTTTGTGCTCTAGTTCAGCCTCAGCGCGCAGGAGTTGCGCTTGCGCAAGGCCCGTTCTCGCCTCGTAGTCCGCCGCATCAATCGTGACCAGCAGATCGCCTGCTTGGAAGTAGCCGCCGACCACCAGATTGGGTGATATCCAGGTTACGCGACCTTTAATCTCGGGGATGACATTTGTTTGGGTTTTGGGCGTTACAGTGCCTTCAGAGCGAATCTTCAACCTGAGGGACTCTTTGACAACGGTCATGGCCCGAATAGCGCTGGTTGTTTCTGAGACGGTCAGTTGTTCAGGCATCGGTCGGGACATGATAATCCCCGCCGCGGCGGCAACGGCTGCGAGCAATACGGCGATCGTAATAATCGCTTTAATGGCAGTATTAGGCATGATCGGGATTCCTATTAGATTGGGTTGGCGCCGATGTTGCAGCGGCGTCAATGTTGCGTTTGATATCATCAAAGCGCTGGATGATGGTTTTGGCTAAAGCATTGGCGTCGCTGCGTTCAATGGTAAGGGCCATCGCGCGAAAGAATTCCTCGTTCGATGGCGAGGCGGGGTGCCGGCGCTCTAAGCGGCCTACCATTTGCGTGCGCAAGCCGTTACCGATAAGGCGCAGTACAAGATTGTTATTAATATCCGTGAGCGCGTTGGCGAACTGTGCCAGCTTCTCCCGCTCGGCGGCATTATTCAGGACCTTTGGATCGCCGTCTGCGGTTGATTCGTTGAGGATAGTCAAGAGACGCTGTTTTTGAGTGGTATCGGCCGTTTGCAGGGCGAGCCTCGCGGACAGGGCCAGCAGCGCGCCAAAGACTGAAATCAAGTCCGAAGTCAGGTTTTCGGGTCCTTGATCACCCAAGTCTAGTAGGGGGCCCAGGACATCGAGGCTAGCATCATGGATCGCTTGGATGCGAACGCCGCCCGGTTGGACATTCACGATCCCCAACTGAGTCAAGATCTTGATGGCTTCGCGAACGGCCCCTCGATTGACCTGAAAGCGCGCCGCTAAATCCCGTTCAGATGGCAAGCGCTCGCCTTGCCGATATTGGCCGAGCAAGATCTCGTCTCGCAAGTGCCCTGCAATCTCTTGGGCTCGAGCGGGGGTAACGTCCCCTTGATGTGTTGTATCGTTCATATTGAGACCGATAATGGACTGCGCGAAGTCACTATGTTGTACGGATCCTGCAAACCTTTGGTTCAAATTGGTTCGACCAGATTGGTTCGGCCAGATTGGTTCGGCCAGATTGGTTCGACCAGATTGGTTCGACCATATTGGTCGGACCAAATGATAACCGAGTCAGATGGCCAACAGCAACCTTAAAAATGACACAGCGACCTATTGCGGCCCGCACTGACCTCGGTCTGCCCACTTGGCGAGGTTGATTTGTTGGCCGCCTAGACCCCTTCACGCAAGTACGCTTGCTAATGGTATGGCCGTAAGGCGGGATGGTCAGGCACCTTGGTAGCGCAGTCAAAATGCGCGGAAGGCGCTGCGTTTTGATCTCTACAGGTTAGAATGGGCGCTTTGGAAAGTGGTCCAGGTTTCAACAAACGAAAGTGAGTGACTTCATCATGACGACGAGCCAGGCCGAAGTTCTACGCGATGCCAGTGGCGGGGATAATCGGCCTTGGCAGGTTGCGGTCTTATTACTCCGAGACTTTTCAGCCTACCGTCAGGACTTTCAGACGATTACTGGCGGCGCAAGAGCGCGATTCGAAGCCTCGGACTGGTTGGGCGCGCAAACGGCAGCGCGAGCGCGCATTCAACTGTATAGTCAGTTTAGAGCTGGCTGCCTGCAGCGCATATCACCTTTAGTCAGCGCGTTTTCGCTTGAAGACTGGGCAACAACGCGCCGATATTTTGACGTATTAACCCAAGGCTTGCCCGACCGAGAACTGGCACAAACGGGTTACAACACGATCTTTCGCAAGCTGGTCGGCCGGCAGCATTTAAGTCATGAACAGGCCTTTGTTCGGCAGGCGATGATCGAGCAGGCGCCCTTAGAGCCCTTTGAAACGTTCCAGTTTGATCCGGCTCAGGATCTTTCGAGTCTCGTTGAAATGATTCTATTGAGTTTCCCGTTCGATATTCCGTTTGCGCGTCTTGAAGATGACATTAAGACGATAACGGCGCTCATGACGGAAAACATTCAAGCGCTGAAATCCGTGAAATCGATAAGCGCGGTAATGCTCCGCAGTGTTTTTTATCGTAACAAGGGCGCTTATCTGATCGGTCGCCTTTGCCTTGATAATCGGCTGCTGCCGCTGGCTTTTGCGCTCAACAATGAAGCGGGGCTCGGTGTCTCGGTCGATTCCGTGCTTTGGAATGAAAAAGATTTATCGCGAATATTCAGCTTTACGCGAGCCTATTTCATGGTGAATGTGAACCGGCCGTCAGCCGTTGTACAATTTTTGAATGGCCTCATGCCAGCGAAAAAACCTTCTGAACTTTACAGCAGTTTAGGCTACTACAAACATGGCAAAACCACGTTTTACGCCGAACTTTCGCAACATCTTGGGCAATCAAAGGACCTGTTCGTAAAGGCTGAAGGCATCGAGGGACTCGTGATGCTCGTGTTCACTTTGGCGTCGCACCAAATCGTCTTTAAAGTCATCAGAGACCGGTTTCCACCGTCCAAGAAGGTCACGCCCGCCGCTGTGAAGCAGGCTTATCACCTGGTTAAAACCCACGACCGGGTTGGCCGCATGGCGGATACCCATGAATTTTTAGAGTTGCGCCTGCCGGCATCTCGATTTGATGAGGATGTCTTGCAAACGTTGCTGACTGAGGCCAGTCACTCGGTATCCTTAATCGGTGACGACTTGGTGTTGCATCATGTTTATGTCGAGCGCTTGATGACGCCCTTAAATCTGTACTTAAAGACCTGCAGTGATTTTGAACGCGATCTCGTTATTGACGACTATGGCTTGGCGATTAAACAATTGGCTGCGGCGAACATCTTCCCCGGTGATATGCTGCCGAAAAATTTTGGCGTGACCCGTCATGGACGCGTCATCTTTTATGATTATGACGAAATTTGTTATCTCACCGATGTGCAGTTTCGCTCGCTACCGATCAACAACCATGAGAATGCGTCCATGGGGCAGGAACCTTGGTTTGAGGTTGGCGAGTTTGATGTGTTTCCAGAAGAGTTTGAACACTTTCTGCTGGCCAAAGGGCCACTGCTGTCGAGCTTCGCAGAAAAACATGGGGAGCTGTTCACCGCGGTGTATTGGCAATCCGTCCAAAACCAACTTCGAGCCCAAACGGTGTTGGATGTGTTCCCGTATCGACTCAATCGCCGGTTATCGGCGGGCGCAACGCTTTCTTAAGCTGGGATTAAACGCTGACTTATGATAGAAAGTGCGGGGTCAGGAGGCAAGGGAGATCACCGCGGATTATTCGTGGGTCGCACTGGTCCCAGGAGTTGATGATGGATCTTTATGAGGCAATGGGTTCTCAGCGAGCGGTTCGACGGTTAAAGGCGGATCCAATTTCGGATGCGGTGTTAGCGCGCGTTTTAACGGCCGCAAGTTGGGCGCCAACGGGCGGCAATGTTCAACCGTTTCGCATGATCACGGTTCAAGACAGGCAGAAGCTCAGCGTTTTGCAAGGCCTTTACGCGCAAGAGTGGGCAACCTATACCCAGGAGATGCGCGACCAAGGCTCAGCACTCCCCCTCGCGCGACAGAAGATGCTGCGCGCAGGCGATTATCTGGCTGCGCACTTGGGTCAGGTGCCGGTGATGGTCGTCTTTTGTTTTAATCCCGCCCTAATGGCGATCACAGATTCAGATTTGGACCGCCCATCGGTCGTTGGCGGGGGGTCGGTTTATACAGCTGTGCAAAACCTGATGCTTGCTTGTCGAGCCGAGGGCCTAGGCTGCGTCTTAACAACGCTTTTATGTTATCAAGAAGCGGCGATTAAGGACCTGCTCGCGATCCCTGATGACTGGGGTACGTGCGCGCATATTCCAATCGGATACCCGGTTTTGAAAGGTCATGGCCCCATTACTCGCAGGCCTATCGAAAAGTTGGTCTTTCAAGATGCCTGGGGGCAAACCATGGTGAATAAGGAGCGTCAGTGAGTAATTGGTTGTATCGGGTTTACGAACGCTTCCTTTGGTCACAAGTTAAAACGGGCCCAAGTCCCAACCATATCGGTTTGATATTGGATGGCAACCGGCGCTTCGCGCGGGGACGAGGTCTTGCACAAAATCTGGGGCACGAAGAGGGGTCCAAGCGGGTTGAGGAGTTTCTGCGATGGTGCCGGCGTTTGGATATTAAGGTTGTCACCCTTTACGGTTTCTCTACCGAAAACTTCAACCGACCTGAAGGTGAAGTAGACTACTTGATGAACTTAATCATGGCGAAGTTGAAACACTTTGAAAACGACCCTGAGATTAAGGCAGATCGCGTCAAGGTGAAGGTTATCGGGCGGCGGGAGGATTTAAGTCAGGCAATGAATGATCAGATTGATCTGGTTGAAACCCTGACTGCGGATCATGATCAATTTTTACTCAATATTGCGTTGAGCTACGGAGGACGCGCTGAGATCATTGATGCAGTAAAGCGGATTGCGGGTGAGGTGCAATCTGGTGACCTGAGTATAGAGGACATCAGCGAGCAGCGTTTTTCCGATTATCTATATACGGTGGGCGTGCCAGACCCCGATCTGATTATCAGAACGTCTGGTGAGGAGCGACTATCGGGCTTTTTGCTCTGGCAGAGTGCCTACTCGGAACTTTACTTTACTGAAGTCTATTGGCCCGCTTTCCGAATGATTGATTTTTGGCGTGCGATTCGCATTTATCAACAGCGAGAACGTCGGTTTGGTAAATAATAGTATTCATCAAACCCGATCCCAAGGTTGCCGGGGACTTGCTGGGCGGTTTTGGGATGGTGGTTGATCGTGCTATAAATGGTATTCGCGCTGAGTGACAAGGAAGTATTTTTGTTGAAATCTGCAGTCAAAGAAGCGTTTCCGTGCTTGATTATTACGAGTGAGGAAGGATTGGGCACGGTATGTCGGTTAACGGCCCCAAAGATGATCATTGGTAGTGATGAAGATGCCGGTCTGTTTCTGCCCATGCGCGGTGTTGATCGACATCACGCTGAACTCCAGTTAGATGATTCGGGCGCTTGGCGCATCAATTCTCGACGCGACAATCTTATTATTCAAAATGGCGCCCTGCTGACGGATCTAACGTTGCTTGAGGATGGCGACCGCCTGGAACTCGGAAGCGTGAGTTTTAAATTTCGATACTTCGACGAGGAAGACGAGCGCTATCATGCCGCCCTAAGGCAACTCGCGATTCGTGATGGGTTAACAGAGCTGTATAACGTGCGTTTTTTTGCGGATGCGTTGGTGAAAGAGCATGAGTACAGCTTTCGTAAGCAATCCTCGCTTGCACTACTCTTTATGGATATCGACCATTTTAAATTGGTCAACGACCGATTTGGTCATGCCTACGGTGATTTCGTCCTCAAAGAACTTGCGATGCTGTTAACCACTAAAATCCGAGGGTATGATCTGCTTGCTCGATACGGTGGAGAAGAGTTTGTTTTTCTGGTGCGCGAAGAAACAGAGACCGCCGTACAAGAATTGGCGCAACGGATTTGTAAAGATGTCCAGAACCACGTCTTTAACCATGCTGGGATTCGAGCCAAGTTAACCGTCAGTATTGGTTACTTTTGGTGGGATGGCAAAGACCGCAACACCACCTCAGAGGATCTATTGCGACTGGCCGATGATAACCTCTATAAAGCAAAGGACGCGGGTCGCAATTGCGTCGTTCCGAGCTATCCCCTGGCTGAGGCTGAAACATTAGATCCCGTCTCCTGAGTGATCTGTAACGCATTACTGCTTGTTGAAATGATTGTTGTCACTGCCGTGCGCGGACGCGTTGGGTGCAGCAATCCGTGACCCTAAATCAAGGATAGTGAATCAACCATGGATCAAAAATCTGACCAACAACCTAAATCGGGTATTCGGCGCCTTGCGGGAAAGGCGTTACTTTGGAGTCTCACGGCAGGGTGTTTCTATCTGGTTTATGCGCGCACGAATGCCGCTGCTGCGCGCGAAGACAAGACGCTGCTAACCTTTATCGGTGATTTTTTTGCCGCCGCTGATTGGGTGCTGTGGTTGTGCGTCATGATGCCGTATTCCATCTTTTTCTTTTTAGTGGATACCCACGCCACATGGCGCGTCGTGCGGTGGTTTAATTCCCGTGCTGTTCGATATCGAGATATGCTGCCAATTCGAGCGAGTGCTTATATCTTGTCGTTGATCAATGAACAGATCGGCAAGGGCGCTATGAGTCTGTATTTACTCAGGCGTCATGAGATCCCGGGTTGGCAAGCGATCTCGAGCATGGTCTTGCTGGGCATGGTGGAGATTTACCAATTGCTGATTTTTTCTGCCGTCGGGGTCTGGCTGTATTATGATTTGGTCGTGGCGGCCTCCAGTCAGGTCGCCCTGCATCAGATATTGATCACCGTGTTCATTGTGGCGGCGAGTTACTTCCCGGTGCATCTGATGCTCTTTCGCAGCGATTGGTTTGCGGGTTGGCGGTTTAGAGACAATAGTTTGTTCTCGGCTTTTCGTCAGGCTCGAGCGCTTGATTACGGTCTGATACTCCTTTTCAAGGCGCCCAATTTGTTGCTGGCTGTCTTGGTGTACACCCTGTCGCTCAACCTGTTTTCGGTGCCCGTTGCGTTTGGTCAGATGCTCGCGTTTCTGCCGGTGATCTTTATTGCGGCGGCCTTACCGCTGCCGTTCCACGCTGGGGCCCTAGTGCTCTGGACGGTCTTGTTCCCAGACTTTCCGGAGGTGGGTATTTTTTCATTGGTCATGCATACATTTTTCGTTAGTTTCAATGCGTTGATTGGCCTCGTATTTTTACCTCTGGCGAATCGACAATTGTTTGATGAAGCGACGTCTGTGGTGGCTGGCGTTCAGGATTGACGTTGCGCAAATCCTCGATCGAGGATCGATAACACGGTCGTTATGATCAGCCCCCAATAGAAGAGCATTAAGGCCATGTCCCAAGGTGGCGGGGGCGTCAAGATCTCCTCAAGCAGCAAGGCGCCAGCAAGCAGAAAGTAACCAATGCCGTTATAGCGTCCCAGGCGACTGGCGATCAAGCGTTGGCCGCGGTGGGCTTGGGAATCGAAAACATACTGGGCGAAGGCGAGGATGATTAAAATGGAGAGCAGCAGCGAGCGATCTTGCTGTAGTGCCATGCAGGTGATCGTCACCGTAACAAAGGTTGCATCGGCCGCATGATCAATCAATCCACCAATCTTGGTGACTTGATCTCGCCGCCGGGCGAGCGCGCCGTCTAAAAGGTCGCTTACGATGGCGAGCAAGAACAGCGCGCCAGAGACCAGCCAAAGTTCTTGATAGAAGGCCAAGATCATTAAGGCGCTGAGGACAAATCGACTGGCGCTGATGACATTGGGTAATTGGACTAAACCGCTTATGATAAACCTGCCCTTGGTCGCTGTAAAAATGAGACTTTAACAGAAATGATGAACCGACAAAGCACCCCTGGCCGATGACGGGCCTATCTCGAATTTGGCGCAGCATTGGCCTAATGATTGTTGCCGCACTGCTCATGGGCATCGGCCCGTTTGACCGCTTACCTGGCGCGCGCCTCGTTGGCGGCTTGGTTGATGGACCGATCGCTTCCTGGCGGTTCGTTGAAAAAGCGGGGCAGTGCCAGCTTGAAACCCGTCCGCAATACCCCCATTCGGTCACCGTGAACTGCTGGCACCTTGATGGTCAGTTGTATATCGGCTGTATGAATTGCCAGGGCAAAGTTTGGTCTCATTACGTTGCGCAAACAAAGCTGGCCCGGGTAAAGATTGCGTCCTTGGTGTATCCGGTGATCTTAGAGCGCATAACGGATCCTGAGGAAATGGCCCTCAGTTGGGCTGCTCGTTGGGATCAGCTCGGGCGAGCGCGTCCAGTGGGCAAAGCGCCTGAGCATTACTGGCTGTATCGGGTGAGCTCGCGATGAAGATTTTAATCGCCGGTGCCAACGGCCATTTAGGGCGACGATTTATTGAACGCTTTGGCTCGGAACATGATCTCATCGCGTTGGTCCGGTCGCCGGCGGCGGCGGAGGTGTTGTTTGCACTGCCTTGCCAAGTCGCCATTGTGGCTTATGGCGATGTGCAGCAGATGTCGCGTCTGGCCGACGGCGCTGAAGTCTTGATCAATCTTACGGGGATCATCAAGGCGACCAAGTCAAATCCTTACCAAAAAGCCCACGAAGAAACCGCCGCGGCTTTGGTGGCCACCTGTCAGCGCGCCGGGGTTCCGCGGATTCTGACATTGGGCATCTGCGGATCAGATCTGGGTTCACAAAATGCCTGTTTTGCATCCCGCGCGAAGGCCGAATCGATTCAGCTGCAAGGGCTGCCCGGCAGTACAGTGCTTCGAGTCCCAATGGTTTTGGGCGAAGGCGATTATGCGAGCCGGGCGTTGCTTGGCAATGCCCGCAAACGGTTCGCGCTGACGTTTAGAGCGGAGAGTCTAGAGCAACCGATTTACGCAGGAGATGTGATCAAAGCGCTGGGGATACTGCTCACGCATCCGTTCCCGGGCATATTAGAGCTTGGGGGTCCTGAGTCGGTGAGTCGACGCGCGTTAATCCATCTTTGCGCCCAGGCCAACGGAGATCGTCCGCCATGGGTTATTTCACTACCGGTTGGGCTTGGCTACTTGATAGCGGGGTTTTTCGAAGTCGTTATGGGGTCGCCGCCGGTTACCCGAGCAATGCTCGAGTTATTGGATCATGATGATCAAATCGAATCCGAAACAGCCGCACAACTGAATCTAACGCTTACGCCTTTGGCTGAATTATTGCGCCGAATTGGTGAGCCGACTTAGAAGCTTCGGCAGGATGATTTCGGCGGGCTGAATTATTTTCAGGTCGGCGATTGGGTCGGCGCGCGTCCAACCAGGATTGAGTAAGGCAATGGGCTTGCCGAACGCAACTGCGTGACGACAAAAACGATAGCCTGAAAACAGCTTGAGTGAACTGCCGATTACCCACAAAGCATCGGCTTGCTCGATTGCGTGATAGATGCTTTGAACAAGAGTGGGATCAACCTTACCACCAAAAAAGACCACGTTCGGTTTGAGCGTTCCGCCGCACAGCAAGCAATGTGCAATCTTAAACTGCTGGATCACCTCGAGGGGTATCTCCGCGTCGCCGTCTGGCTGGATTTCACCGTCAAGGTCCAGATGGGTATTGAGTTTGGCGAGCCTGACTTGTAACTGGGTTCGAGGCTCTGATGCACCGCAGACCAAGCAAGTCACCTCTCTCAAGTCACCATGTAAATGCTCTACGGCGGTTAATCCAGCCTGCTCGTGCAGCGAGTCGACATTTTGCGTGATCAACGTCTCTATTTTTCCAAGTGCGACAAGCTCTTTGAGCGCACGATGTGCTGGGTTGGGCCGCGCGGTACTCATTAAAGGCCAGCCCATAAAACTCCTAGCCCAGTAGCGTTGACGGGTTTCAAAGGTGTCAAGAAAGTCTTGATGGGTGATGGGGTTACGGCCTTGCCAATCCCCGTTTTCGCGTCGGTAAGTCGGGATGCCGGAGGCGAGGCTGCAGCCAGCGCCCGTTAGACAAACGACTCGGTCCGACGCAGACAGAAACGCGATCAATCGATTAAGGTCTGTCTTGAGGTCTTGATGGTCAGCGGTGCGCGGGGTCATAACGCAACGGAAAGGTTTGATGGCATGATGGTTAGGCCTTGGCTTTATGGCTGAGGTGCCAAAGGTTCGATTGGGTGCCGACGAGCACGACGACAACGAACATGCATAGAGATGCGATCGCCAAACTTGTGCTCGGACCAAACCACGCAACAAGATACCCAGATAATAAGGCGCCGATCGGGCCGGACCCCATAAAAGAGAAGGCATAAAAACCCATCATGCGGCCACGCTGATGCTCATCGGACTGCTCTTGCATGATCGTTCGGGCCATGGTCATCGCCATGCCGCCGCACATGCCCCAGACAAATAAAATGCCCATGAGCGTGATAAAGCTGACTTGAATGGCTGCAAGCGACAGCACCAGTGCGCCAAAACCTTGGGCGATCAGCAGGGCCCGCCCCTGGCGTTTGATATCACCAACCCGGAGCAGCACCACAATGGTCAAAAATAAGCCCAGGGAGTTAGCGGCATTGATCAGTGAGAGCTCAGTCGAGGACCCGTTATAAACCTCTCTGATCAGCAGGGGGACGGTCACAATGTAGGAGCCCATGAAGAAGATCCCCATTGCGCAGTTTTGCAAGACCACCATCCGCATGCCAGGCGAGGCTATGACGCTACGGAAGCCCTCAATAATGGATGCCCGTAATTGGTTGAGCATTCGGGCTTGGGTCCGAGCGCTTTTAACCAAAGGCACTTCCAGATAAAAGTAGGCGACTGCACCAACGGATAAGACGATGCTCTGCACTGCCAGCATCATCACCGCGCCGACCGTATCCGCCATGGACGCAAGGACAAAGCCAATCATTTGAATCCCGAACTGGATCATGCTGGCCTGAACCACACGCCGTTGAATTTGCCCATCGGCGACCAAGGGCAGCAGCCCATCTCTTGCCGGGGTTAAAATAGCTTGGGAACAACCCATGCAAACTGCGAAAACGAGAAATTTATCGTAGGTAAAGCTGGTCAACGCCATCGAGACCGCGAGGCCCGCTGCCATGCTGGCGGCCGCGCACTGGGCAATGAGGGCGATTTTACGCCCGCCAAACTGATCTGCAATACTCCCGCCGATCAGGATGAAGATCGTGCCAGGTAATAAATAAGCCATCTGGGCTAGGCCAACCTTATCCGGGGTTTCGTTTAAAATGATGGTGACCAGCCAAGCGAAAACAACGCTTTGCATACCATAGGAGAGGTACCAGCTGCCGGTTGCGATAAAGTAAATGTTAAGAGGTTTGATCACAGGGGTCCTTTGTCGCGCCGCTGGAAGTCTGCTTTTTAAGCGTCTCGGGTACAAATCGAGCCATAATCACCAAACCGAAAAACCCAAATGCTGATGCACAAAGGATGCTCATACTCAGGCCAACGCCTGCGGTGATGAGGCTGATGAGCGTCGGACCCGCGAAGGCGCCCGCGTCTCCGATTAATCGCCAAACACCTAGAAAATGACCCCGTTGCTGAACCGGCGCAAAGTCTGTTCCTAGCGTCATGTTGATGCCTGAGCCGAGTCCATTACCCAGACCGGCAACACAGGCAGCGAGGGTAAAGGTTAAGGGTGTGGTTGTGCAAGACAAAAGCAGTAAGCCAAAGCTCAGGAGGCCCAAACAACTCATGCCGGCCGGCCGCCGGCCAAGTTGATCCATTATGAGACCGGCAACTGGAAACATTAGCATATCCAGTCCAGCAGCCAAGCCCACAATCGCGCCAATCTCTGCTGCGTTTAGCCCAAGACTGGTGCCCCAAAGGGGTAATAAAAGGGTTCTCGCTGCGCGGATCAGGGTGAGGAGAAACACTACCGTGCCGCCGGTCAACAGGATCCGGTGATGCACGCGCAGTAGCTGCCAGATAGGATGCGCCGCCGCGTTTTTAGAGTTGTCTTGGGATTGCGGCCTAATTGTTGAGATGGGCGCCGGTTGTGATCGTGCGGCGACCCTCTCGCCAGGCATCACGCGGGTCATCAGTAAACAAAAGGTTGCGCCGGCCAGTGCCGCAATCAGCATAAAAGCGGTGGTATAGCCAAATTCGTATACGATGTAGCCGGTTGAAAGAGGGCCTATGAAGTTTCCAAAGCGCTGTAGCCCTGCCATGGTTGACAGGGCCTGTCCTCGAAAATTGACCGCGACCAGATCACTGATCAGCGTCAGACGTGCGAGCAGCCAAGTCGCCATGGAGAGCCCAATAATCAGAGAGAACAGGCCCAGTTGGAGTAGATCGCTGGCGAAGGCGCAACCGGTCGCAGCCAAAATCATGAGGGCAACGCCCGCTTGCATAACCCGCGCATCCCCAAATTTTTCTGCGGCTAAACCGGCTGGGACATCCGCCAACATATTACCCAAACCTCGGCAAGCAAAGATGATTGCGGCGACGGCCGGGCTGCCGCCGAGGTCGAGGGCATACAAGGGAATTAAAAGCAGGGCTGCACCTTGGCACACTGACATTAAAAAGGAGGGAAGGTAAACCGGTAGCAACAAAGCGCGATACATCGCTCGGCGAGAATCTGTTGTCGGAGCTGTGGTCAATTGGGCTGCCTCGTGAGCGAGCTTTATAGCTGGGAATGATAACGGTTGCAAGTAAGGCGCGGTCTAATGGGCCCGTTAAGCGCCTTGCGCTGCAGTATCAATGACAGTCGAACTATTTTTGTGGCGCATGCAGGCAGTGAGATCGCGCCGCCTTTCGACCGCGGGATCAGGGTTTGGGCGATGTCAGATGTCGCCTTTGGAAAAGGCTCGCCTCCGGACTCGGCTGAGAAGCCCGTGTTGTGCTCACAACGCCTAGGGCTTCACGCGCGAGCGGCCGTGACGCCTGCTGCACGCATCAGACGCAGATTCAGGATTAGGCGGCCTTTAAACTGATTGCATCGGCCGGCGTACTACTGGGCGCGACTGCCACGCTGGCGCGCATTTTTGGCGGCTCGGGCTGGAAGTAGGCGTTGATCAATTCAACGACGGCGGGGTCATAAGGCCCAGGATTGAGGGGGCTGAAGTGAGCAGCCAAAGCGAGTAGACGCAGCATTACGGAATCCTTTTAAGTTAAGCCAAAGGTACGCGCAAGGGTCTTCATTAGATCATTCGGGTGCCTTAAAATGAGACGATGCTGCAAGGGATGCTATAACGAGCAAGCGCGTTTAGGCCGCTAGCGCGGGTTTCACCGCGAGTTTGTTTGATAAGGTCCGCGCTATCGGGCGATCAGGCGGGCTGGGACGATCAGCTCGAAACAGGTGCTTCGATCGTTCTCAATGAGCGCAAGGCGCCCGTTCAAGCGCTCGCTGAGGGCTTTGGCGATGGCTAAGCCCATGCCCTTGCCAGGCGATGCTGAAAAATCGCCGCCCTGATAAAACAGCTCAAAAATCTTTTCTCTGAGTGCGGGCGGGATGCCTGGACCGGTATCGACGACTCGAAAACACAAGCCAAAATCATCCTGCCAGTGGGTTAAAGCAACGCGCAGTGTGGCCGCGTTTTGACCGCCGTGAATCAGAGCATTAGACAGTAAAATGCCTAGAATTTCTTGAACGACCTCGCCTCGGAAAGTGATTTTGGCTGGGACTTCCTGAGCCTCAATGAGAATTTGTCCAGGCTGCGTTGCAGTCGTTTCATCAATGATCGCTTGCAAGTAAGGCATTAGCGCATAGGTGTCATCGGCGATTGTTTCTAGGGCAACCTGCGGCGAGAGCGAAATCAAAAGGTTCGTTAGGGTCACGTTCAGGCCATAGGCCGCTTGTTGAATGATGGTCAGAGGTTCAATCATTTCTTGTGCGGCGTTTTCCTCGAGCAACAGATCACTCATGCCAAGGATGGCATTAAGGGGGGTTTTAACCTCATGGCTGAGTCGACTTACAAACGCCTGGCGGCTGGTATCCTGTGCATCCTGATCACTTGAAAAGGTAGGGCTCTTTGCTTGGTTTGCCAGACTGACGGACTGCAGGGCGGTTTGGGCCTCGGTCACTTTTTCTTGCCGCAAGATTTCTGAAAGCCGTACGGCTGTCATATTGGCAACGGTTGATAAGAACTGAACGTGCCAGTCCTTGAAGTAGGATGGGTCGGGATGCTCGGAGTCGATGATGCCAAGCACGCGGTCTTCAAACATAATCGGGACAGAAATTTCAGAACATCGAGGTTGATCATCAACCAGGTACCGAGCGTCTTGCGTTGCATCCTCTACGACAAGTACTTTTTTAAGAAGTGCAGCGGTACCAACGATTCCTTTTCCTAAAGGAATCGCAATGGGATTGCTGATTTCTCGACCAATTGGATTTTTGGGCCCGAATGCGGCGCGTTGAATGAGGTGATCGCTGCCAATCGGCAGCAGATAAATGATGCAATCTTCTAAATCAAGCGCTTTGATGATGCGATCAATAATCAACCAGAGAATGTCGTCAAGGTCATTCTGGTTGAGTATTTCTGCTGCAAAATCAGCAATAAGGGTGAGCTGTTGCTCTGGAGGTAGCGCCATTTGAGTGCTCCGCGCAACGCCCAGGCCGGTTACGGCTACCCGGGCGTTGTTGTCGGATGCTAAATCGACTCAATCAGATTCTTGAGCGCATCGCAATGGTTTATGCGTTCCTGACTGGTCGTGCCCAGAAAAGACACGTTCAGCGAGGTCACGCCGTGTTCCTTGAGCGCGACCAATCTGTCCTTGACAAAACCGGGCGAGCCAACGAGCGACGTTGCATCCAGGTAGGATTGGGGTATTGCGGCTTCAGCTTCTGATTTACGACCAGAGAGGTACAGTTCTTGGATGGCTTCGGCTTCCGCTTCGTAGCCGTATTTTCGAAAGACTTGGTTGTAAAAATTTTTGTCCTTCGCGCCCATTCCGCCGACATACAGCGCAATCCCAGATCGTGACATGTCGCGGTAGGACTCAAGGTTGTCGCCAATCGCGACGGCGCCGCCCGCATAGATGTCGAGTGGTGGGCGGCCTGGGTCTCGTTTTTTCTGGCCAGCGCGCAGGGCATCGCCCCAGACCGCGTCGGCGCCTTCGGCCATAAAGAAGGCCGGTAGCCAGGCATCGGCCATCTCGGCGGTCATCTCAACACTCTTTTCACCGAGGGTTGCTAAAGCAATGGGGATTTCCTCGCGATACGGGTGGTTGATGATTTTTAGGGGAATACCAAGGCCTGTGCCCTGATCCTTTGGTAGCGGGATCTGGTACTTCTTGCCCGCATAATTCAATTTGTCTTCTCGCAGCCAAACATTACGACAAATTTCAACAATTTCTCGAATTCGAGTCACAGGCGCGTCATAGGGCACGCCATGAAAACCCTCAACAACCTGGGGGCCCGATGCGCCTAGGCCGAGCATGAATCGACCGTTTGAGAGTTCATCGAGACCGGCGGCCGTCATCGCGAGGAGCGATGGTGTGCGGCTGTAGATATTTAAAATGCCACTCGCGATCGTAATGCGCTCGGTCTTGGCTGCAAGGTAACCCATCGCGCTCACAGCATCGAAAGAATAGGCTTCTGGAACCCAAACGACATCCAACCCCGCTTTTTCAAGCTCAACAATTTCTTGGCTTGCGCCACCAAACCCATGGGCGTAACTCATCAAGGTTGAAATTTTCATCGTAATTTCTCCGTTGTTTTTACATCGTGATCTTTAAAATCGAAGAGCCGGCGTTGGTAATATCCAAGGCTCACCGCTCGCGCCACATAGTAAATCATGAGTGCGAGCCAAAGGCCATGATTCTCAAGGGATTGGGTGAGCCACCAAGCCGCTAAGTACACCAACAGTGACACCATCATGGCAGTTCGCATTTCCGAGGTCTTGGTCGCTCCGATAAAGAGCCCGTCATAAATATAAGCGGCAAAAGAGATAAGGGGTGTCGCCACCATCCAAAGACTGAACCGCGTCGCCTCGTCGATCACCTCAGGACTATTCGTCAACAGCCACATCATCCAGGGTGACAGAAAAAGGAATCCAATGCTGAGCGCAAAGGCTAACAAGCCGCCGTTGATGAACGCGGCTCGAATGATGTCGTCTGCCGCGCGGCGATCGCGCTTGCCGTGTGCTTCCCCCATGATGGACTCGCTTGCAATTGCGAACCCATCGATAAAAAAAGCTGAGAAGGTCACAAACTGCATCAAAATCAGATTGGCGGCGAGGGACAAGTCCCCGAGTCGAGCCCCTTGGTCTGTGAACCAGGCAAAGGCAAAAATTAAGCACAGCGTGCGAATCATAATGTCTCGGTTTACCCGGAAAAGCGCTGTGACGGCCTCCAACGCAAAGATTTGAGCGGGATTGAAAGGCCCTTTAAAGAATTTGAAATGGCGCGACAGAATCCAAAACCCGGCGATGAGCGTCACAGCTTCAGCAATCAAAGTTGCAACGGCGACGCCCTCGACAGACCATTCGAGCAGGACCACAAAAACAAGATCCAAGATGATATTGGTGATATTGAGAATTAACTGTAGGACCAGAACATAGCGTGATGCCTGTTGTCCCAGCAGGTACCCCATCATGGCAAGCAGCATTAAGTGCAGAGGCGCGCCCCAGATTCGAATTTGATAATAGGTGGCTGCGGCACCTTCCACGCCGGAACTCGCACCGGTCGTTGAGAAGATGAGGCTGGCAATGGGTTGCTGCAGGAGGCACAAAAACAGCCCTAAAACGACTGCGAGCAGTAGGCTACGGCTGAGGTGATCACGGATAGCCGCAGGGTCGGCGCGCCCTTTGGCTTGCGCCACCAGAGCGGTTGTCCCCATCCTAAGAAAGCCAAAGCCCCAAAAAACGAGATTAAATATCATCGCGCCTAACGCTAATGCGCCAAGGAGTTGGGGTTCACCGAGCTGGCCAATGACGGCGGTGTCGACCATCCCAAGTAACGGTGTCGCCAAATTGGCAAGAATGATTGGCCCGGCAATTTGATAGAGTCGCCGGGTGATGGTGTCGGACCGGTTCATTGCGCCTCGGCAGCTTTCAGCGTGTGATAGCTCTGATGAATGCGGGTATATGTGGTGAGGCAGCACATCAATCCAAAAATAACACCGAAAAGGTTAAAAAAGCCTGGCATGAGGCAAATGGCGGCAATGAAGAGCAAGGTTTCGGTGCCTTCGGTCAGCCCGCCTAGAAAATAAAAGGACTTCGGTTGTGGCGTTGCGGGTGCAAGCTGCACGCGATCAGCAAAAATGGCCATCGCCAGAAAGCTGCTACCGGTGCCGATGAAGCTAAAGATTACGAACGCCGCGACCAGTGCAAAGCTTTCATCGAACAGGGCAAAACTAAACACAACCCCAGCGTAAATAATGAAATCGAAAACGATATCGAGGTAGCCGCCTGCCATCGTCGGGCGGCCGCAGCGGGCGAGTGCGCCGTCCAGGCCATCCAGGGTGCGATTGAGCGCAAATAGCGCAAGTCCGAGCAGGGGCTGGCCCAGCGCAATCAGGATCATGGCGAGTAGCCCTGCAATGAACGCAACGAAGGTGACCTGATCAGCGCGCACCTTGCTTCGGTGCAGCGTTGCCGCCATTTTGTTCAGCAGGGGGTCTACGAGGGGTCTTGTGACGTGATCCAGCATGATCATCTCCGAGTCAGTTCGACGCAGCATGAACAGCCCGCGCAGGCGAGTCAATTGCTTAAAGCGCAGGCTGTTATACTCCCCCGAATGAGATTTTTAATTGGAACTTATACCGATCAAACGGACTCAGCCGGCATCTATGTTATTGACAATGGCCAGGATGACCGATTTGAGGTTTTGGCGCAGGCAACGATTTGGCTGCGGAACGCCTCCTACTTGATCGAGCATCCGGTGCTGCCACTTGTCTATGCGGTGAGTGAGATCGGTGAGGCGCCGGGCGGGCAGGTGGCTATTCTGCGGCAAGACGACGAAGGCCATTATGGCTTGTGGCAGATTATTGCGTCAGGCGGTTTGGATCCGTGCCATTTGAGTCTGTCGCCGAATGGGCGAACGCTGCTGATCAGTCATTACTCGAGCGGCTCGATTGCGGTGCAAGGCATCGCACCGGATGGTTCTTTCGAACCCAATCAGGTCATCGTGCGTCATGATGCGCGGCACGCGGCGGCGCAGGCGCTGGGCCGTGGGCGGCATCCGCGGCAAGCGGCGGCACATGTCCATTCAGCGACCTTTCTGAAGGACCATCAGTTTGCGGTTTGCGACTTGGGTACCGATGAGGTGCTCTTGTATGACCTCGCCCCAAATCGGTCTCTGCAAGTCACCTTGCGCCAGTGTTGGACCTTGCCAGCTGGATCAGGACCCCGACATTTGGTCGCATCATCAGAGCGGTTGTATGTGATTGCCGAACTGAGTAATACGGTTTTTGTCTTGGCGAACCCACTGAGCGGTCAACCCACTATTCTGTCTTCCTTGTGTTGCCTGCCCGATACGGCAGGCGGGTTCAGTGAAGCGGCGGAGATTCATTTCGACCCGCAGGCGTCCGCGCTCTGGGTCAGTCATCGTGGGCAAGACGCCCTGGTTCAGATTCCCCTTTTAGAGGACAGGCTGTTACCGCCTCGGGCTTGGACCGATTTGGGTGCCCATCCACGGCATTTTTGGCTGTCTCATGAGACGTTGGTGATCGCGGCTAAGGATGATGACGTGGTGCGCGTGATCAGGCGGGATGCGCAAGGTCTACCGGATTTGCAAAGTGTGCAGCGTTTATCGATTCCATCCCCGGTCTTTATCCTGCCCCTGCGTCACGGCGATCGTGAGACATCCTGAAACTGCAGTTGTGTCAACGTGTAATATAATCCCTGCAATCGCATCAGCTCTGCATGGGTGCCGACTTCCCGGATTTCTCCCTGTTTCAGAACAACAATTCGATCGGCTTCTTGAATGGTTTGTAATCGGTGGGCAATCAAAATAGCCGTCCGCCCCTTCGTCAAGTGTTTCAACGCGGTTTGAATTTTTTGCTCGGTTTCAGTATCGATGCTGGCAGTGGCCTCATCCAACACTAATATTTCTGGGTCGCTCGCGAGCACCCTTGCGAAAGACAGCAGTTGACGCTGGCCTTGAGACAAATTCTGTCCGCGCTCATGAAGCGTCGTATCGTAACCCTCCGGTAAACCTTGGATGAAGTCATGTGCCTGTACCCAACGAGCTGCCTTGATGGCGTCTTCTCGAGTGATGTTTGGATTGCCCAATTGAATGTTGTCGAGCACGGATCCGGCAAAGATATGGAAGTCTTGCAGCACAACACCGACCCGGCGCCGAACGTCTGATGATCGGATGTGATTGAGGTCGATGTTATCAAGGAAAATACTTTGGTCGGGGAAATCATAGCTCCGAGTAAGCAGCCGAATTAAGGTGCTTTTGCCTGAACCGGTTGGGCCAACGATGGCAATTTTTTCGCCGGGTGCGATAACGAGGTTGAGGTTTTTTAAGATGGGTTGATTGGGTTCATAGCCAAAGGTTAGAGCTTCAAATCGAATGCCGCCGCTGAGCCGGTCGGGGAGTGCCGTCGCGACCTTAGGTTCTCGGATTTGCTCATCCCAATCCAGCGCCTGAAAGATCCGCTCAGCACTGGCCATAGCTCGAAAGATGACATTGTATTGCTCCCCCAGAACGCGGATCGGCCGGATAAACATATCGATAAACTGCGTGAACAGAATCAGGCTGCCGAGTGAGATTGTTTCTTGGATGACATCGCCGCCGCCAATCCAGAGAATCGCGGCGAGGGCCATATTGACCATGTTCTGCATGAAGGCGCCGTAACCGGTCTCCAGCTTGATCGCGGTAATTTCTTGTTGTTGATTACGTTTGTTGATGGATTTATAGAGCGAGAGATTGAGCGCTTCACGATTGCTTAATTGCACGACTTGAATACCAGACAGGTTCTCCTGAAGGTTTTGATTCAATTGCGACAGGCTGTTTCGGATTTGTCGATAGATCTGCCGGGTTGCCATCCTAAAGACATAGGTCAGCAAGGCGAACACCGGTAGCGCAATTAAAAGGTAGAGGGTGAGTTCGAGATCAATCGACAGCATCAAGGCCAGGGCAATGAAAAAGGGCACAAACTCGCCGACCAATAGGCCAAGTCCCATCAACATATCAAACAGTGCTTGGACATCATTCGTGATTCGCGTCATAACCCGACCCACCGCGACCTTGTCGTAAAACGTACTGGGACGCCGCTCTAGATGGCTAAACAGATCAAGCCGAAGATCTCGCAGCGCATACATGACGGTTGTTGCGAGTGTGGTTCGGTGCCAGTGGTAGGCGATTTGGCAGAGTATCAATAGCCCGCCATAGAGCAAGCACGCCGCGGTCAACGTGGACAACTGCAGACCCTGCGCGATGATCTGAGTCAGCTGGGACAAGCCTAGGTCCGGCGCGCTCAGCCTGGGTTGCTGAATGAGCAAGCCATCGATCACGACACGGGTAATGATGACAGGCAATAAAACAGCAAGAAAAGAGGCCGTGACCACAAGGGCTAACGATATTAAAGCTGTTTTCCGATGCGGTCGCGTCCAGCCCAAGATGCGTTTGAAGTCTCGCGCACTCATGCTTTTGCCCGGCAGTTCTGCATCGAACACCGCGTGATCGCGAAGGCGGGGCGCGTTCTGATTACTGTTCAAGGTCAGGTCCTTTCAGACGTTGCTTTTGCTCCAAATCGTAATAAAACCCACCCTTGGCGAGGAGTGTTTGATGGTCACCCATCTCGATCAACCGACCTTCATCTAACACCAAGATTTGGTCAGCATTGCGCGCGGTTGAAACGCGATTGGATACGATCAAGGTCGTAAGGCCTTGCCGAAGATTTTTAAGGCCCGATAAAATATGTTCCTCGGTTTCAGTGTCAACCGCTGAAAAACAATCATCCAGGACAAGGAGCGGGCTCATGCGAATGATGCCGCGGGCCAATGCAGCACGCTGCTTTTGGCCGCCAGAAAGGGTAATCCCGCGTTCGCCGAGTATCGTGTTGAGGCCTTCCGGGAAGGCATCGATCGTGCTGGAGAGTGCAGCGACACTGGCTGAGTCGAGTATTTCACCAAGGCTGCGCTCTGGATTGTCGTACGCAATGTTGTCGCCTAGGCTATCAGCGAATAAAAAAGGATCCTGTAGCACCAGGCAAACCTTCTCTCTTAAATAGGACAGCGGATAGTCTTGGATTGGCCTTTGATCGAGCAGGATTGAGCCTGTTGTTGGCTCAAGCAGCCTCACCAAAAGCCTGAGCAAGGTCGATTTGCCCGATCCAACCCGGCCAACAATCGCGAGGGTCTGGCCTGCCTCAACGCGGAAAGAAAGCTGCGTTAGCGCATCTTTATTTTTGTTTAGATAGCGATAGCTCAGGTTTTTAACGTGAATGCTGCCGGTAAGCTCGGGATGATTAGGGCTGCCTTGGTCTGGGATTTCAGGCTCGAAGTCTAGGATCTCAAAGACGCGGGCCGTGCCTGACGCGCCGCGCTGCCACTGGGTCACAATGGTGCCGGCTTCCCGGATGGGCCAAAGAAGCAGCGCTAAGTAAGAGAAAAAGGCGGTAAAGGTCCCGATGGAAATTTCGCCAGCCTGATATAAAAAACTGCCATAGCCAAGAATGATCAAGGTGGAGCAGCCGGCGATGACCGGCATGATGGCGCCGATGGCCGAGCTGTCTCGAAACAGGGCAATGTTGTCATCGGCGAAGGTTTGGTTCGTTACGGCAAATCGTTCGATCTCTCGACGTTCTTGTGCCATGGCTTGCACCGTACGAATGCCGTTGAGATTTTGTTGCACGAACGTTGAAAGCTCAGCGAAGCCTTCCTGGGTTCGTTGTGAGCGAATGAAGATGCGCTGAGCGTAGCGGTGGGCGAAATAGGTAATCAGGGGCGCTGGAATAATCACGGCGAGGGTGAGCTGCCAAGACAAGCTCAGCATGAAAAGCAGGCCAACGATGGCGGTGAAGACCAGGACCATGGTGGTTCGGGAAGTGCCCGCAACCAACTCTCGAACGCGGGTGATGTCGTTAATCGCACGCGCCATGAGGTCGCCGACGGGGAAATCACCATAAAAATTGGGCCCTTGGCGCTGTAAATGCGCATATAAACGGTTGCGAAGATCGAAGGCTACGTAGACGCCGATTCGCCTGATCAAAATACGACTGATGATGGTGACAATGATTTGCGCGACCACACAAAGGGCTATCGACAAGGCGATCGGGCCGATGAGGTTCGTGAGCACCTCGTTGCTATGGTCATTGCGAGATGCGTCCGCTAGGGCATCGATGCCTTGTTTCAGGAAATAAGGGATGGCCGCTTCAAAGAGTCTCGCGGCGAGCAGTCCAAGCATGCCGCCCCAGAAGGCCCAGGCGTGTTGTCGCAGATACGGCGCGAGGCGGCGCAGGGTCATCATGATGGTCATAACGCGGGTTTCAGGTCTCGTGCGGTTTTCGGCGGCTTGAGTCATTGATACTAGCTCAATTGCGCTGAGCAGTGAAAGGGCGCGCAGGGCCACCTCGGTCTTCTTGCATCGCTGATGATGGCGTGAGTTCGGCGTGATTTAGATGTGAAGGCCGTTGAGGCGGTTGTGATGGTACAACTGTCGCTCGAGTTAAGATATAAAGGTGGGGACGGGCAGCGCTGCTGCTTGCTGAAAACGGCAGGTAGCATTAGGCAGCGCTCGACAGTGGTGGGTTAATGGTCCGCCAGGGGGAAAGTTGACGCAAACAAGGGAGCCAAGATGCGGTTATCACCAACGGCGGCGGACATTGAATTTGAACAGACGGTCGCGGCCTTTATCGCCGAGCACCTAGACCCCGCCGTCCAGCATCGGGTGGCGAATTCAATGTCCATCGACAAAGCGACACAAGCAGATTGGACTCGGAAGCTCGCCGCCGCAGGCTGGGCCGCCCCAAATTGGCCGGTTGAGTATGGCGGGACCGGTTGGTCGATGCGACGTCGCCATCAATTTGAGGTCTTAATGCGTGGTCATAACGCGCCAGAAACCCAAGGCTTTGGCTTTAATATGGTTGGGCCCGCGATCATTCAATATGGCTCGGCAGAACAAAAAGCCCATTACCTACCGTTGATCCTAAATGCCGAAATCAGTTGGTGTCAGGGCTATTCTGAACCGGGTGCCGGCTCTGACCTGGCCAGTTTAACGACCCGCGCTGAGATTGTGGGAGACGAATACCGCGTCAATGGCGCCAAAATTTGGACCTCCGGGGCTGAACGCGCGGATCACATTTTTGTCTTGGTGAGAACGGATGTGACGGCCAAGAAGCAGCTGGGCATTTCGTTTTTATTGATCCCGATGGCGTCAGCCGGCATTCGGGTAGAACCGCTTTATGCCTTCAACGGAAAACGGCTTTGGAATCAGGTGTTTTTTGATGATGTCATGGTGCCCCGATCGAATCGATTGGGGGCTGAGAACCAGGGCTGGACGGTCGCGAAAACCCTGCTAGGTGACGAACGCTTGATGGTGTCGCGGGTCGCTGAGAATAAGCGGATCCTTGCTCGGGTTCGAAGGCTGCTAAAAGATATTGGTTTAGAAGACCCCGCGCTGGCGGGCAAGGCGGCCCAAATTGAAATTCGATTAACGGCGCTTGAAGCCACTGCGCTGCGGTTGCTGTCAACCTTTGATGGTGGCGGCAAGGTCGGTGCGGAGCCTTCGATGTTGAAGCTTCAGGGCAGCCAACTGGTTCAAGTACAAGACCAGTTACTGTTCGAAATTGCGGGGCTGTATGGTCTGCCGCTGGATGCCGAGTCCAGACAGACGCCGAATTTGCCCATTTATCACGATACGGTCGATATGATTGGCAGCGCCCTGTTTCATCATCGCGGCTACACCATCGCCGGTGGGGCAAGCGAAGTGCAACGTAATATCATCGCGCAGCAAGTTCTGGGCTTGTAACAGGGCCAGTTGCGCAAGGCTTAGGGCATAAAACAGCGGGGTTCGGGCATTGATCAGACAGGGGGCAGGTGTTTGACGCGTCAGGCGGCACAAAAAAACAATCGTCAGTTCAATCGTTCGAGGTCTTCTTGAACGAACTCCCCTTCGATAATGTTGGGCGATTGCGGATCTGGGCCGGGCGAACCGCGACCAGGGCCTCCGGGCCCAGCATCATCTTTACTGCCGGCGCTGATCGCCAGGTACAAGCCAATTAGGTCAGACAGAAGGCCCGGCAAGCACATGAGTATGCCGCCGAGTATGCCTTGCAGCGGTCGAATAATGGACCAGAGGGAATTGGGTGGCGCCTTTTGAAAGCGTTGCATCAGGTCTCGGATAGATCGACCAGAGCGCCGGATCAAAAATATACCGAGTGCGCAGCTTAATAGGATCTCAAGGAGGGTTGCCGGCAATCCAATACGGTCGGTCAAGATCATGAGACCTAGAAGCTCGAGCAGCGGAAGGCCAATAAAGAGTAAGCGCAAGGGATAACTCCCGATCTAGGAAAAGGTAGCCTATCATGAACACGGTAGGGCTGGATGCTATGGTACTCGCAAGATTTTGGTGCCCCAAGGTCAAAGTGGGTTCATCCGGGCGCTCGGGTGATCATCGCGAATCCGCGTCGGTATGGGGTATTTGATACAAGACAAGACAAGATAAGACCGGGCGAGACTTGATAGGACCCTTAGGAGATCAAACGCTATGCGCCAAACCGCAACAATGTTACAAATTCCGGGCCCCCAGGGCATGCTCGAGGCCAAAATGAATCGAGTGGGCGAAACTGAGCGGGGTTTGATCGTGCTGTGTCATCCCCATCCTGCTTATGGCGGAAATCTGAATGACCGGATTCTTGAAACCCTCGCCAATCAAGCCATTCAATATGGTTACGCGACCCTGGCTTTTAACGTGGCGGGCGTTGGTGCGTCTGTTGGCCAAACGGAATCCGCCGCGATGGCCGCGGCGGATCTTGGGGCGGTGGTTGCTTATGTGTCGGATTCAAAGGGGTCAATGCCAAAATTATTGGGTTACTCTTTTGGGGCGATTGTGGTGTCGGAGTATCTCAGTGCCCAGCAAAACCTTGAGGCCTTACTGATTGCGCCGGTCCTCGCGCTGGGCTCTAAAAGGCTGTCTGACAAAGCCCGGTTAAGCGGTCAGGTGATTGTCGGGTCAGAAGATGCCTTTGCTCAGCCTAAAACCTTGAGCGCCCGTTTTGAACCATCATCAGTCCAACTGATTGAGGGCGCAGATCACTTTTTTAATGGGTATGATGAGGCGTTAACCAAAGCCGCGGAGCCGTTTTTTAATGGAACTTAAGGTGATTGAAATGACGTGTCAGGCGGGTGTAGGC
>ENA-OWPI01000718-OWPI01000718.1-marine-metagenome-genome-assembly--contig:-NODE-718-length-42880-cov-13.309254_pt1 | contig 42880 bp, 39 predicted proteins | sample MGYA00238138_ERZ651775 | MGnify/ENA primary metagenome ERZ651775 (study PRJEB26906, sample SAMN06265043) | marine metagenome | isolation source: Helgoland LTER site | place: Germany:Helgoland, sampling...
AATGTCGGTGAGAAGACCCTCAAATGGTTCGGCATCATGCGCCCAACCGATTTGGATAATTTCTGATCAGACTCGAAGATGATAACAGGGTAACGTGTGTATTAATTCATCGGAATTGATGCAAGTAGATTCACCTGGAGTGAACTTGCAGTAGTTAAACTGTAAAAGGAAGTATGAACTCAATATTGAAGGGATCCATCCGATTGGTTCTGGGTATCACCATCCTAGGTGCAGGCGTGGGAATGATGAACGGTCTAATTTCCATGAAAGAGGAATTGCCCACGTCCGATAAACCTGCTGTCCCCCGCGCGGTGCGAACGGAGGTGATTGAATTGGGGTCGATCGCTCCCAAAACGCCCGTTGAAGGACGCGTGGAGGCCTTGTATCGCATGGAAGTAATAACGGAAGTAACCGGAAACTTGTTGATGGGTTCCAATGAATTCCGGGAAGGAACGGCTTTTCGGGCCGGTGAAGTCATGTTGGAATTGGACGATACCGAATCTCGTCTCGCCTTGGTTGCTCAACGCAGTCAGTTTTTGCAGTTACTCTCCGGCCAATTAGCAGATCTTCAAATGGATTTTGAGGGCAGGGGAGAAGTGTGGTCAACGTATGTGAGCTCTTTGCGAGTAGACGCTGCCTTGGCCGATTTGCCCAAACCAGCGTCGGATCGGGAGCGGTTGTTTCTCGCCAATCGAGGCATTATTTCGAGCTATCACAGCATTCGATCGGCAGAAGAACGGTTGAACAAATTTCAAGTTCGCGCACCATTCGACGGCATCGTTGTGCAGGCCAATGTTCGCCCGGGCGGACTGGTAAGGGCCGGTCAGCCATCGGGCATCCTGGTGGGTCAAGGGGATTATGAAATCAAGACGGCCGTTCATGCCCGGTATTTGTCTTCCATCTCGCTCCGTGATTCGGTGCGGTTTTTTGATGAACAAGGCACAGTCGTGGCCGAAGGAATGGTCCAGCGTATTTCGGGCAATGTGGATCCCTCGACGCAATCAGCAAGTGTCTTTTGCCGCGTCGAGCCTACGAGAAACCAGGCCAAAGCCATCCGAGATGGTCGGTTCTTGACCGGCGAAATTATCAGTCAACCATTCGAAGAGGCCTTTGAAATTCCGTTGACCTGGATGCACGATGACCAGCAAGTTTATGAGGTGGCGAATGGTGAATTGGTGGAGCGTAAGATCGAGGTGTTGTTCCAGTCCCGATCACACGCCATTGGTCGTGGTTTGGATTCAGGAGTGTTGGTCCTCAGTGAATCGCTGACCAACGCTTTTGACGGCATGCCCGTTCGTTCTTACACCGACGAACTTCAGGATTGATGCGCAGCCTCATTCGCTATTTCGTTCGCTACAACTTGACGGGTGACTTGCTTATGCTCGCCATTTTGGCGTCGGGTTACGTTGGCCTGACAAACCTCCGCTCGAATTTTTTCCCGGTTACGGAATCGAAAAGCATCCAAGTCCAAGTTGTGTATCCCGGTGCTTCGGCCGAGGAAATTGAAGAGGGAATCGTAGCGAAGATTGAGGAGAACCTCAAGGGAATATCCGGCTTGGATCAAGTCAAATCGGTCTGCAGTGAAAACGTAGGGACCATTTCTATTGAGACGATTTCCCCGGAATTGACTGACGAAGCGCTGCAAAATGTGAAGAACGCGGTTGACCGCATAGCGAGTTTTCCAGTCGGGATGGAGCCGCCCATTGTTTTCAAACAAGACGCGATTGGCGTGTCCATCTCCTTCGCGGTTGTCGGCATTGATGACCTTCGCATCCTCAAGGCAGAGGCCCGTCGCATCGAAACAGAACTGCGAAGTGCTTCGGTGATCTCCCAAGTGCAGTTGAGCGGATTCCCGGACGAAGAAATTGAAATCAGTTTGCGCCAAGCGCAATTGAACGAATTGAATTTGACGGTAGGTGAAGTCGCCGCAGCGGTGCGAAACGCCAATTTGGAGGCGACAGGAGGCCGATTGAAGCTGGTCAACGAGGAGATGATTATCCGGGGTCGTTTCCGCAAGTACGACGCAGAGTCCATGCGCGACATCATCATACGAGCGAACCGAGACGGCCGCGTGGTCCGTTTGGGCGATGTCGCCGAGGTGGAACAACGGTGGGCTGAAAATGACCCATCGCGCAATTGGTTCAACGGCCAGCCTGCCGCGGTCATCACCGTCAACAACCTCACGACCGAATCCATCCTCGACATCACAGCGTATGTGCGTGAATACATCGAGCAGTACAATGGAAGAGGAGGAGCTTCCCGCATTGAGGTCATCCGAGATTCCAGCACCGTCCTCAACCAGCGCATCGACCTTTTGGTCAACAACGGCATCATCGGTTTCTTTTTGGTGATTTTGTTTTTGGCCTTGTTCCTCAACATCCGCCTTGCTTTTTGGGTGGCCCTCGCCATCCCCGTCTCTTTTATGGGCATGTTCCTGTTTGCCGGATCGATGGGAGTTACAATCAATGTGATTTCGTTATTTGGGATGATCTTGGTCATTGGTATTTTGGTGGATGACGGCATTGTGATCGCGGAAAACATATACCAACATTATGAACGGGGGGCGTCGCGGATGGAGGCAACCATCAATGGAACCCTCGAAGTATTGCCTGCGGTTTTTGCGGCCATTGTAACAACGATTGTTGCTTTCTCCTCCTTCTTCTACATCGAAGGTCAACTGGGGGATTTTTTCGGCGACATGGCCACGGTGATTATTTTGACCTTGGTCTTTTCTTTGGTGGAAGGTGCGTTGATTTTACCAGCGCACATAGGCCATTCGAAGGCGCTGCGCCGCGACTTCAAGCCCAATCGCGTGGAACGTTTTATGCGCAGCATCATGAGCGGAATGCGAGATTCCATCTATGCGCCGGTGTTGCGTTTCAGCTTGAAGCAACCCTGGATTATGTTTTGCATCATCGTTGCGATTTTCTTGATTTCAGTTCCCGGTTTGATTGGAAGCGGATTGGTCAAAACCACGTTTTTCCCTTTCATCGAAGGCGATAACTTGACGATCAATCTGACCATGCAAGCTGGCACGAGAGAGCAAATAACCAAGTCAGAATTGGATCGGATTGAAGCCATTGTTTGGGAAGTAAACGATGAGTTGTCCGCCCAACGCGACGATAGCTTGCCATTGATTCTGGCAGTAGATAAGCGCATCGGTCCATCCATGTACAATGGATTGATCAACGTTCAACTGCTGGATGGAGAGCGCCGGAACATGCAATCCACAGACATCTCAGGGATGATTCGTGAACGGGTGGGGACGGTGCTCGGTGCAGAGAACTTGAGCTTCGCCGCTTTCTCGCCTTTTGGGCGACCGGTATCCGTTTCCTTGCTAGGCAACAACCTGAGCGAGCTGGAGGCAGCGACGCGGGAGCTGAAAGCGGCTATGCTGCAGCGAGAGGACCTGAAGGACGTCATTGACAACAACCAAAAGGGCATGCAAGAGGTGTCCATTCAGCTGAAGCCCCGTGCTTTTCAATTGGGATTTACCCATCAATCGGTGATGGCGCAAATTCGCCAAAGCTTTTTTGGTGCGGAGGCGCAGCGACTCCAGAAGGGCCGGGATGAAGTGCGGGTATGGGTGCGCTTGGACGAGCGGGACCGACAATCCATGGGGGACTTGCAGTCGTTTCGCGTGCAGGACATTACAGGCGCACAGATTCCACTCGCCGAAATCGCCACGGTGGAAACAGGACGGGGCATCAGCGCCATCAACCGGTTGTACGGCCAGCGAGAAGTGCAGGTATCGGCCGATTTGGCGGGTCCTGAAGTGAGCGCCTCGGATGCGAATGCGGCCATCAAGACCGAAGTGCTGCCGCCCATTTTACAGCGCTACCCCAGCATTACACCGAGTTATGAGGGTCAGAATCGCGAGGTTATTAAATCGCAAGAGAGTATTCAACGGGTGATGCCCTTGATTTTCGCCTTGATGCTCTTCATCATCATATTAGCGTTCCGCTCTCCATTGCAGGGGCTGGCCGTCTTCGGATTGATTCCTTTTGGATTCATCGGGGTCAGTTTGGGGCATTGGATTTTGGGAGCCCAAATCAGTTTATTCTCCATTTTGGGAATGATTGCACTCATTGGAATTTTGGTCAATGACGCGTTGGTATTCGTGGCTGCTTACAACGTGAATCTGAAGCGGGGGATGGAAGTCAAAACGGCGATTTGGGAAGCGGGCATGAGTCGCTTTCGTCCCATTGTTTTGACGTCGATTACCACCGTTGCCGGTTTGGCACCGCTGATGCTCAATAAGAGTTTTCAAGCGCAATTTTTAATTCCCATGGCGATTGCAGTCGCCTTTGGCTTGCTTTTCGTTACCGTTATCATCCTCGTTTTGCTCCCAATTTATTTGCAATGGATCAATCCGTTGCACCGCAGTTGGGTGTGGATTAAGCGGGGCGATTGGCCTTCCGTGGAAGCGGGTGAACCGGCCAATCGGGAAGAACAATCTTTTGAAGAATGAAATCACGAAGGCTGAATCAAATTCCCGTCTTTCGATGCGGATCACACGTTGCCTTCATGCTCGCTTTGCTGGCAGTAACGGGTGCTCACGCACAAGAGAGTTTGAGCATAGAAGATGCCGTTGCGCGAGCACTACAAAATAACTTGGGCATCCGCATGGCTCAGCAACAGGCCGAAATTTCTGAGGTTGGGAATACGTGGGGCGCTGCCGGGGCCCTTCCGCAAATTGGTCTGTCAGCGTCAGCTGCTGATGCCGTGAGCGATCAATCTGAGAATCCAACCTCCTTCATTCAGGAGCGATTGGAAAGTCAGTCGGTCAATACCGGTGCGCAACTTAGTTGGGTGCTTTTTGACGGCATGGGCATGTTCGCCAACAAGCGGGCGCTTGAGCAATTGGAACGTCAGTCCGAAGGGCAATCGACCTTGGTCATTGAACAGACCATTTCAGCGACGCTTCAAGCCTACAATGGTGTCTTGGTTCAGCGGGCCTTGAGCGATGTGCTGACCTCTGCCATTGAAGTGTCTCGGGAGCGCTTGGATTGGATGGATGCCCGAACTCAAACGGGAGCAGCCTCGACGTTTGACCGGTTGCAATTCGAAAATGCACTGCTTTCAGATAGCTTGTCTTTGCTGCAGCAACGCGCCAATGAGTACCAAGCTGTTTTGGGGTTGAATCGGCTCATGGGCGAGGATGCGGATCATGCATGGGAATTCATTTCACCGCTAACGCCTCCTTCAGTAGGGCGCGATTTCAATCAATTGGTTGAGCGCGCCATGGGCAATGCGACGGCGATTGAGAATGCGCTGATCTCAAAAGAACTGGCCGAAATTGGAGTGCAGCAAGCCCAAGCGAGACTCAGCCCTTCCCTCTTGCTCACTGCCAATCAAGGAGATCAGCAGAGTCGATTCAATGCCGGCGAACTCTCAGCCGATGGCCGAACGAAGAGTTTGGCAGCCAACCTGACCTTGAATTTCAACCTGTTCAATGGAGGCGCCAGCCGGCGAGCGATTCAGCAGGCCAAAATTCAAAGGGCCATGGCAGAAAACCAGGCGGAAGATGAGCGGCGGGAGGTGGACCGTCTGCTGCACGATGCCTGGTCCCGATGGACAACATTTCGCGGGGCATACGCCATTTCTGAGCGGTTGACAGAGAATAGCCGCCGGGCCATTCAAATTGCGGAAGAGCGCCTGGCATCGGGAGCCATTAATTCGCTGGATTTTCGGGAGACGCAAACGCAACTATTGAATGCAGAACAACAGCAATTGCAATCGCTCAATGCATGGCAATCCGCCGATATTGAATTGAGGCGTTTGAGCGGGGAATGGGCGATGGATTTGAAGGAGGAGTAGAGTTTTTGAGCCATCCACAATGGAGAACAACAAAAAAATCCTCATCATCACCTATTACTGGCCACCTGCCGGCGGGATTGCCGTAAAAAGATGGTTGGCACTTTCCGGTGAATTGGCCGATCTTGACTGTGAGGTTCATGTGTTAACCCTTGATGAGGCAGCCGCTGAGTACAATAGCATTGACAGGGGGTTGCAAGATGCGGTTCACCCTGGCGTTCATGTGCACAAAGTAACTGCTTGGAATCCCTTCCGCCTGACGAAACGATTGTTCAGGAGGCATATTCCTAAAACAGGATTTTCAGCACCTGAAAACGGGAGTTCAAAAGCGAACCTGTTGACAATTTTACGCAGCAATCTATTCATTCCAGACCCCAGAAGAACATGGAATTCCAATGCGATCAGACGAGCAATAGAAATCATTGATAGCGAGCAAATAGAGACTATCATCACAACGAGCCCTCCGCATAGTACTCAATTGATAGGGTTGCACATAGTCAAGAAACGCAGTGTCAAATGGGTCGCTGATTTCCGCGATCCATGGACCGATATTTTCTACTATTCTCGGCTCGGCCATTCTAAGGTTTCCGCTAGAATCGATGCGTTTTTCGAACGGAAGGTTTTGTCAAGAGCGGATGCAATTGTTACGGTTACATGGGGATTCGCTAAACTGCTTCAGTCCAAATCTTCAAGGAGGGATGAGGACGTTTTTCATGTAATTCCCAATGGGATTGATGGAGAAATTTCGAAGCCTGAACCACCTCAAGAAGCCACCAAAAGAAGAATTGTCTACACTGGAATTTTAGGTGATTCGTATTTCATTGAGTCGTTTCTGGAAGCGGTGGATCAGTTGAATTCACAGATGAAAGACCCCTTCATTTTTTGTGATTTTTATGGGTCAGTGCCTTCAAAGCTCGAGGACGCTCTCTCGAAGAGGTTTTCTTTTGTTTGCTTCCATGGAACGATACCCATGCAGGAGATACGCGCCATTCAAGAGTCTGCTGACGCCTTGTTTTTGACAGGCCCAATTGGATTTGACACCATTATTCCGGGTAAATTATTTGAGTACCTCAGCGTGTCGAAACCTGTTTTATATCTCGGAAGTCCCGATTCAGATGTCGAGAGGATCTTGCGTGAAACGAAAACGGGCTTTGTATTGGACCGATTGAAACCGGAGTCCTTTGAAGCGGTTATCCAAGATGCGCTTCAGATTTCTTCAGAGAACAAGGTCTTTTCTCCAGACTTGAAGGCTTTGTCGCGTTATTTCCGGTCGAGTCAAGCCAAAATGATTCTGGACGTCATAAGAGCAGCTCAATCAAATCAAGGCTGACTTTACTCGTATTGATTGAACACTTCGTGTCCTCCGTCTTTGAGTAGCTTGGTTCGTTCGAATAATTTAATGTCACTTTTGACCATCTCACTGCACAGTTGTTCCAGTGTAGATGTTGGCTCCCACCCCAGCACTCGTTTCGCTTTTGAGGCGTCACCGACCAATAGCTCTACCTCTGCTGGTCGGAAGTAGCGTGGATCGACACTCACCAATACATCGCCCGTTTTCTTGCAGACCCCTTTTTCATCAACGCCCTTGCCTTTCCATTCAAGTTCGCGTCCAACCTCAGCAAATGACATGTTGACGAAATCACGAATTGCAACCGTTCGTCCCGTAGCCAAAACATAGTCATCCGGCTCATCTTGCTGGAGCATGCGCCACATGCCTTCTACGTAGTCCTTAGCGTGGCCCCAATCGCGCTTTGCGTCGAGGTTACCGAGGTACATCTGATCCAAAAGACCCAAATGGATTTGCGCCACCGCACGGGTGATTTTTCGGGTGACAAACGTCTCACCGCGCAAAGGGCTTTCGTGATTAAACAGAATGCCGTTCGAGGCATGTAAACCATAGGATTCGCGGTAGTTTTTGACAATCCAGTAGCCATATAGCTTGGCGACCCCGTAGGGGCTGCGGGGGTAAAAAGGGGTGGTTTCGCTTTGGGGTGTTTCCTGCACCAGTCCATATAGCTCAGAGGTTGACGCTTGGTAGAACCTACATTGCTTTTCGATGCCCAAAATTCGGATGGCTTCGAGGATGCGCAAGGTGCCAATACCATCTGCGTTGGCGGTGTATTCGGGGGTGTCAAAACTCACCTTCACATGGCTCATAGCGGCCAGGTTGTAAATCTCGTCGGGCTGGACCTCTTGAATGATCCGAATGAGGTTGGTGCTGTCTGTCAGATCACCGTAATGCAGCTTTAGGCGCACGTTTTTATCGTGCGGATCTTGGTATAAGTGATCGATTCGGTCCGTGTTGAGCAGAGAGGCGCGACGTTTGACTCCGTGCACTTCATACCCCTTTTCCAAAAGCAACTCCGTCAAATACGCTCCATCTTGACCCGTAATACCCGTAACCAGTGCCTTCTTCATGATATCGTTGCTATTTCTTTAAATGTACAAATTCGGTGGATAAGGTCAAATCAATTCAATTTCTTGGTTTTCGACGAGGCGCTTGTATGCGCCATTGCGGGCCAAAAGATCATCATGGGTGCCAATTTCCTGAACCCGGCCATCTGCGAGTACCGCAATTTGGTCGGCGTTTTTGATGGTGCTCAGTCGGTGGGCAATGATCAGGCTGCTGCGGCCCTGCATGAGAGCCTCCAATGCGATTTGCACCTCCTTTTCACTTGTAGCATCCAATGCGCTCGTGGCCTCATCTAAAATGAGGATGTCCGGATCTCTCAAAATAGCTCGGGCGATGGCAATCCTTTGGCGCTGGCCGCCAGATAGCTGAACGCCGCGTTCACCGACAACCGTGTCGAATCCCTCAGGGAAGCTCTCGATGAAGGCAAGTGCATTCGCTTTTTTGGCGGCGGACCGGATTTGTTCCTCGGTTGCATCCGTTTTTCCATAGGCGATGTTGCTTCGGATGTCGCCCCCAAACAAAATGACTTCCTGCGGAACGAACGCCATGCGCTTGCGCAACGCAGTGAGCGAAAAATCACCAAGGGCTTGATCGTCGATCAAGATATGCCCTTCAACAGGGTCATGAAACCGGAGAAGCAAGGCTGCAATGGTGGACTTTCCGGCGCCTGAGGGACCGACCAAGGCCAGCCTTTTGCCGGGCTCGATGCGCAGATCCAACCCAGAAAGGACCTGGACGTCCTGCCGATTGGGGTAATGAAATTGGACATTTTGGAACCGAACGTCCCCCATGAGTTTCAACGGAGAGAGGGGAGCATCGACTTCTGTGATGACATCTTCTCGCGCTTCATCCATTAATTCCATTAAGCTCTCGATGGCGCCAAGTCCGCGCTGCAGGGCGGAAAATTGAGCGGCAATGCCGCCGATGGATCCAGCAACCAATCCGGTCATCAGGAGAAATGTAAAAAAGTGCTCGCTGGCCAATCCGCCCGTGACCATCAATTCTGCCCCTTTAAAAATCACCAAGGTGATGGCCCCAAAAATGAACAAGATGATGAACGATGCGAAGGCGCCGCGCCAAATGGCCCCCTTCATTGCGAGCGTCCGAATATTCTGAATGCTTCCGAGATAGCGCAATACTTCCCACGCTTCATTGGCAAAACTTTTCACGCTAATGATACCGGTGAGTGTCTCTTGAACAATGGTATTCGAGTCCGCCACCTGATCCTGAGTGCGCTTGGAAAGTTTGCGGATAAAACGGCCAAAAAGAATAGCTGCAATAATCATTACGGGCAGCGTAATCAGCATCAAAAGGGTCAACGTCACCGAGAAATACAGCAAGGCCAAAATGCCACCGATGATGATGATGATCTGGCGAAGTAACTCTGCGAGGGTGGTCGTAAAGACATCCTGAATCGAGGTGATGTCAGCTGAAACACGGCTGTTCAAATCTCCCACGCGCCGCGTGTCGAAAAAGCGCATGGGCATGCTCACAATGGCTTCAAAGGCATCCCGCCGCATTGCGAGCATCATGTCTTCGGTCATTTTAGCAAATAAGATGACCCGACCAAAACTCAATACGGCCTGAACGCTGAGCACGCACAAAATCAGCCACCCAATCTGAGTCAAATTGCCCATGTCAATTTGCAGCATGGCCAGCGGAGATTCCAGTTCTGTTTGCTCACCTGTTGAAGCACCCACTCCCCCCAATTGTCCCCAAAGCCGGGTCACAAGCAAGGTCAGTACTCCACTGAGGCTAATAATCACCACGCCTCCAGCGTAGCCCCATGCGTGGGGCCGCAGGTAATGCCCCATTTTTTTGACTGTACTCCAATTCTTCCAATTGAACTTGCGTTCTGCTGCGTCTGTTGCCTCCATGTTCTGCGAAATTACGCTTACTCGAATGCAAAGGGGCCTTAAGAAACAGTAATTTTTTACTTCTGTCGCATCTTTGCGTGCAGATTCTTGCCGTGGAGTTTGGTGGCACGAATTCTATGTCTATCTTTGCCGTCCCTAATTTGGGCTGAGTTCCGATGGAGCTTTTGAAAATTGAATTGCTATGAAAAGGACCTTCCAACCTTCTGTACGTAAGCGACGAAACAAACACGGTTTCCGCAAGCGCATGTCTTCTGCTAACGGACGAAACGTCCTCAGTTCTCGCCGTGCTAAAGGCCGCAAGAAGTTGTCTGTCAGTTCAGAGCGCCGTCACAAAGGCATCGAGCGTTAAGACATACACGACGATTTTAATTTCCGCCTGGCGGAATAGCTATACAAAAAGGAGTCCCGAAGGACTCCTTTTTGGTTGGCGGGACTTTAGAAAATATTAAGGTGTTTCGGTGGGACCGCACACAGCCCAAAACTCCGTTTGCTTGCCTGTCTCGAGGCGTCCTTCCAATCGCCATGCTTTATACAGTCCAGGTTCTTGACGCACGGTACCCTGCATGCCGGCCTCGATGGCAGTGGAGGCATCGGTCCATATAACGTGCAGGTCTTTTCTGAAATCCAAGGACGGACCGAAGGCTTTGAACATGCTTTCTTTTGCGCCCCAGATCGCGCACAAGCCTTCGATGTTGTCGCCAACTGAAGAACGTTCATCCGGGTTGAGGAAGCGTTTTGAAATCGTCTGCAGTTGCGAGCGAAGGGATTCAATGTCGCAGCCTATCGGAGCCTCCGATAATGCTACTGCCGCCCAACAATGTTGGCCATGAGAATGATGGGCAATGCTGATATATGTTCCTTTTTCGTTGGAAAAACTCGGTTTTCCATTGGCGTCGTGTACCACCTCTTGAGCCAACGATTGTCCTTTGGTCCGACCGGTCATGTGATGGAGAACAAGATCAACCGCTCGATGCTCCAACTGGCGATGAAACGGCAAAGCCGCAACGTTGCGCTGTGGAAACCGTGTTTGATGAACGGCCCATTCGTTCACCTCATCCGGCGTGGCGCGGAGTGCGCCAACGCTAAACGATGGAGCCAAACTTTCCAAAATGACTTCAAAATCGGGCATCGATGTCCACTTAACGGGTGCGAAGCTAATGGGGTTTGTTGTAATTTTGCCCCTCGAAATCAAAGTGTTATGAGTACAACAATGACAACGGAATACTTGCCGTACAAAGTAAAGGACATCAGCTTAGCTGAGTGGGGTCGAAAGGAAATTCGATTGGCGGAAGCGGAAATGCCTGGTTTGATGGCTTTGCGAGCGAAGTATGCAGGCGAAAAGCCATTAGCAGGCTCTCGGGTTGCGGGTTGCTTGCACATGACGATTCAAACAGCTGTGCTCATCGAAACATTGGTTGATTTGGGGGCAGATGTGACCTGGTCCTCCTGCAACATCTTTTCGACGCAAGATCACGCGGCTGCAGCCATTGCAGCGGCGGGCATTCCTGTTTACGCTTGGAAGGGAATGACAGAAGAAGAGTTTGAGTGGTGCATCCGGCAGACGTTGTTTTTTGGGGCAGAGCGCAAGCCATTGAACTTGATTTTGGACGACGGAGGTGATTTGACCAACATGGTTTTGGACGAATTTCCCCAGTTGGCCGATGGCATCAAGGGATTGTCTGAAGAGACTACGACAGGCGTTCTCCGATTGTACGATCGCATGAAGGCGGGAACACTTCCCATGCCGGCGATTAACGTGAACGACTCGGTAACGAAGTCGAAATTTGACAACAAATACGGTTGCCGTGAGTCGGCTGTGGATGCGATTCGTCGCGCAACCGATATCATGATGGCCGGAAAAGTGGCCGTTGTAGCTGGATACGGAGATGTCGGTAAAGGCACGGCGGAATCCCTTCGCAGTGCTGGATGCCGCGTGATGGTGACCGAGATTGACCCCATTTGTGCGCTGCAAGCGGCGATGGATGGATATGAAGTGAAGCGCATGGCTGACGCCGTGAAAGAAGCGGACATCGTGTGCACGGCAACAGGCAACAAAGACATTATTCGCGGAGAACATTTCGAAGCTTTAAAGGACAAAGCCATCGTCTGCAACATCGGTCACTTTGACAACGAAATTGACGTGGCTTGGTTAAACGATAACCACGGCAACACCAAGGATACGATTAAGCCGCAGGTGGACTTGTATAATGTGAATGGCAACGACATCATTTTGCTGGCTGAGGGCCGTTTGGTGAACTTGGGCTGTGCAACAGGTCATCCGAGTTTCGTGATGTCGAACTCATTCACCAACCAGATTTTGGCCCAGTTGGAGCTCTGGAACAATGGAGATGCTTACAAAAATGAAGTAGTGACGTTGCCAAAGCATTTGGATGAAGAAGTGGCCCGTTTGCACTTGGATAAAATCAATGTTGAATTGGAGACCTTGACTCAGGAACAAGCCGACTACATCGGCGTTCCGGTGAACGGACCGTTCAAATCAGACTTGTATCGATACTGATTCGACTCATGCGTTGGATCCAAACATTGCGCGAATTCGTCCGGTCACAGCCGGACGTTTTCCGTTTTTTGGTGTTTGGTTTTGGCGGGTACATTGTGTGGCACCTTTCGTATGAGGAGTTTCTAAAACCTGCGACGTTGCTTGATGAGTACATCACGCAAAATTTGATTGTCGTTACGGAATTGCTCATGGACTTCTTAGGCTATGAGCCGCTGGCATTTTTTCAGCAGAACGACGGTTTGTTCCGATATAGAGTTGGAATTCAGGGAGCGCAGGGCGTCATGGTGGGTCCGTCGTGCGATGGGGTTGTGCTCTTTGCCCTGTTCGCTATCTTCATCCTGTCCTTCCCAGGGAGGTGGCTCCGAAAACTTTGGTTCATTCCGCTGGGAATTGCAGCTATTCACGCGGCCAACATCTTGCGCATTGTGAGCCTGTTGCTCATCCAGCTTTATTTTGGAGAAGATGCCTTAAAATTTAACCACGACTATACCTTCACCGTATTTGTTTACAGCATCATTTTTGCCTTGTGGTATGGGTATACAGTAGGAGCGGGGTTTCGATTGCGTCCAGAAGGGACTAAAGCGCCATGACAACGACCGTTTTCAAACCCATCCTGCCCCGAAAACGGCCCTTGTGGCTGCTGATATTGGGACTTATGCTGGTTTTTGGATTCCATCAAGAGCGCGCCAAAATTCAGTTAAACCACTACATGGAAGTGATGCGCCAAAATCCGGTGTTGCAGGAACTGCCTCAGGATGCTCGTGCGGCATGGTGGGAGGCCAATCCGCAGCCCAAACGCATTCATTACTACATCATGGAATCAACGTGGGATGGATTTCATCGCTATTCACTGAGGGAATTGGGTTGGATGAAGTGGGGGTTGAGCTCGCTCATTCTCATCGTTTTTTTTGGCCTGGATGCGCTCTTTTTGCGCACAACGGGTCACATAGAAAGGTGGCCTTGGCTGATTGTGATGTACGGTTTGGCGGGTGCCATCATGGCGGTGTTCATTGCTCTGATTCCGGGCAAATCAGGCTACAGTGTGGCCCATGAGTTTTTGGCTTTTCTGCAATCACCACTTCCTTCGCTGTTGATTGTTTTGGTGCCTTCGTTGCTCGAGCGCATGCAGCCACCACCAGCGCCTCCCATTAAGGATTGAAGACGGTCAAGATGGGGTCGTTCCACTGCGTAGCGTACCGGTGCAAGGGGTAGATAGCATCTCCTGAGACCACCGATCCATCGATGATGAGCCACTCTGAATTGCTGCAAGGATCGGTGAGGATTAGCCCATCTTCGCTTACTTCAACTTGACAGCCCGCGGCAATATCAGCCGTCGCATGGCGGTCGAGCGCGACAAACTGATCCAATGTGTACCGGTACAGAATGATGCCTTTGGAACCTCCAGTTACGGTAATATGTCCGCTCGGTACCGTGATATTGAGGTAGGCGGGAAGGTTGAGATTGACGGAAAAATCAACGGGTACATATGGGATGAACTGTTCTGGGTCGTTGCATCTCGACTGCGTCAAGAGCGCAGCGAGCAACACCAGCGTGAACCCTCGAAATCCAGTAGGTCGTTTCATGCTATTTGGGATTTACGCAGCCCGAGCGGATCTTTTGGGGGGCCGGCAACGAACTCTTTCAGATAGCGGGGAGTGAAATAAGCGACATCTTCAAACCGCTGCGCTTCAAAAGCTTCCAGCGCAGGCTGCATCATGCACTTTGCTCGAGGGTGATCGGAGACAAACGTCCAGTGGTCTGCCCGATCCGCAAGGAGGCGCTCAGATTTCTCAGCGGCATCGCCGATGATGCAGGCCTTCTCAGCAGAAACCTCCGGAAAAAAGACGTCCAATGGTTGTTTGTCGTCCAAAATGACCGCTCGAATCTCATCCAAGGGCATCCACGTTTCACCTGCCCGTTTGAAGGACTGCGTATACACCTCGTCACGTCTGGCGTCCATGATGGCGACCACCGAAGACACCTCGAGAGGGCAGCCATAGGCTTGGATTTCGAGGCTGTTGATGGCAATGAGGGGAATGTTACGGGCATGGCAAATTCCTTTCGCAGTGGAGACGCCGATTCGAAGTCCCGTATAGCTCCCTGGCCCGGCACACACTGCGACGGCATCCAACTCGTTGAGGTTTCGCTTCGTTTTTTGGAAAGCGAGATCAATCATCGGCAAGAGCTCAGAGGCATGGACGTACTTTTCATGGAGGGCTTGCGCCGAATGGAGCAGTTCAGTGCCTTCAAATAAAGCTACTGAGCAGGAAAGGGTCGATGTTTCGATGCCGAGGATGAGCGGGGTCATTCGTTCGCTGATTCGTTTTTATCCTCTTCTTCCGGGACCTTGATTTCCACCGCGTCACCGTTGACGAGGGTGCGTGAAACGCTTTGGTAAGGCCCCGTAATGACTTGATCACCTTCCGTTAGACCAGTCAATATTTCAATGTACCGGTTGTCTTGAATGCCGGTTGTGACGACGCGCCACTCTGCGATGTCTCCTTCGGAAACAAGGAAAACGCCCAATTCAGTCTCCTCGTCTGTCCCATCCTCGGCTTCCCGGGTGGTGACAGATTGAATGGGGATGGATAGAGCTCCCGCAGCTTCCCGGGTGAGGATATCCACCTTGGCGCTCATGCCCGGCCGAAACGGAGATAAAGTGCCCTCCTCCTCGAGCAAAGAGGCGTAACTCTCCGGTGCCAACCGGACCTTCACCGAAAAATTGGTTACTTGATCCATGGCAAATCCGTTGAGCCCTGCGTTCAAAGCGGTATTTCCAATTTCGGTCACGGCGCCTTCAAATGTTTGGTCGAGGTAGGCATCGACTTCCACTTCGGCGGCATCTCCCATACCCACCCGAACAATATCACTTTCATTGACTTCCACATCAACTTCCATGATGGACAAATCGGAGACCTTCATGACGACTTCTCCGGCGGTGAATCCATTGCCTTGAACACTCTCGCCGCTTTCTTTGACCAGTGCGGTCACCGTTCCTGATTGAGGAGCTGTAAGGGTGGTACGACTCAGGTTGTCTCGTGCTTCCTGAACCGAAGCTTCCGCGCTGGAAATGGCAAATTCCGCGCTGCGTATCGTCTCACCAGCAGCTGTGAGCGTTGCTTCTGCGCTTCGAAAGCTGGATTCCGCAGCATCGTAGTCCGCCTGAGAGAGAATGCGGTCCTTGAAAAGTTGCTGGGTACGTTCCCAGCTTTTTTGAGCGGCAAAAAATTGCGCATCAGCTTGCGCATATTGTGCTTTTGCAGAAGCGAGGTTGGAGCGGGCACTGTTGGCCGCAGCTTGGGCGCGATTCAATGCCGCATCGTAGAGGTCGGGATTGATTTGAACGAGCAAATCGCCTTTCTGTACACGATCGCCTTCTTTTACAGGCAGGCGAATGATTTGTCCGCTGACTTCGGCTGTAATGTTGACCTCAATTTCGGGTTGAATCTTGCCCGAAGCAGAGACGCGTTCGATGATGGTTCGCACTTCGACCTTCTCCGCTTGAATGAGTTCAGCAGACTCTTTCCCACCGAACCACTTGGCCGCGATTAAGAGTGCCACGAGGACAAGGCCGCAGATGATCCAAAATTTCTTCGTCAATTTCATGGTGGTTGGTTAACGGAATGAAATGGCTTTGCCCATGTAAAAGTCCAGGATTCGGCTTTTGAAAGCCAAATCATACTTGGCTCGAAGCGCATTGACACGGGCATTGTCAAACAACGTACGTGCGTCTGCAAAATCAATTGCAGTGGAAGCACCCGCCTCATACCGTTTTTCTGTGTTCAGAAAGGCCCTTTCGGCAGCGGTCAAGGCGGATTCCTGGGCAACAGCATTTTGCGAGGCTGCTCGGGCATCTGCCCAGGCTGATTCAATGCTCGTGGTGAGCGTTTGTCGGGTCTGCTCCAGTTGATATTGTGCGCTCAAAGCATTGACTTCTGCTTGTTCTATGGAAGACTTCACGCTGAAGTTGTTGAACAAGGGAACGCTCATTGAGAAGAACACACTCTGATTAAAATTGCGATTGAGCTGTTCGGAGAAAGGGGTAGTGATAAAATTGAAGACTTCTTGCTGTGCAACTAGATCGTACGCCGTTGAATCGTCCACGACAAGTGAGCCGAGCACGAATTCTTCCACCGTGGGTGCACCGTCTATGGTACGGGACGCTCCAGAATACCCAGTTCCGATGTTGTAGCTTGCAAACAAGCGAGGATAGCGACCCGTTTTGGCGACGTTCAATCCAATATGAGCATCTTCGACTTGCAATTCCGCTTGGCGGATTTCAGGGAACGAGCCCATGGCGTATGCGACCGCGGCAGCGGGGGAGGCAGGCAGATTGGTCCGCTCCAAATCTTCATCAGAAGGACGAATCAATTGGAAATCTTCCGCCTCTGCAGCTGACAGCTGAAGCAATTGAACCAAGTTTAGTTTAGCGAGGCCTAGCGCATTCGTGGTGGAGACGATGTTGGCTTCGTCGGAGGCCAATTGAGCTTCTACATCATACAAATCAAATTCTGCAGCAGCTCCTGCGGACACCATGCTGCGCATTCGGTCGACTTGGCGGGCGGTCGCCTGACGATTGTATTCCGCCACCCGGACAAATTCCTCTTGGAACAGGACGTTCAAGAACGCACCTGCAATGGTCAGAACGACGTTGTTTTCTGCGATTTCTTTGGCTGCAGCAGCGGACTGTTCGGCGAGTAATGCACGCCTCAAGTTGAGGTGATTTTGGAAGCCATTGAAGAGGACGATTCCTGTGGAGAGGCCGAAGCTATTCGACCGAATCGCCGATGATTCCACGAATTGATTCGTGAAGGGGTCAATGGTCCGACCGAAGTTGTATCCATGCGACATGTTCCCGTTGAGGTTCGGAAGGAAGGCGCCCCGGGCGGATTGGGTGCCGATGGCGGCACTGGTTTCCCCCAGCTCACTCAGTTTGATTTGGAGGTTGTGTTGGAAGGCATGGTCCAGGCAGCGTTGCAGGCTCCAAGCTTGTTGCTGAGCGCAAGCAGTTCCCATTTCTCCTAAGCTCATAAGGGAGCAAGCGAGCAGAAATAACAAGCGGGGACGAAGAATGACGGTCGATTCAGGCATGCACAAAATTAACGCAATGCACCTGTTCCTGAACGATTTATCAGTAATTGGTAACTCGAACGGAAATTCTTCGGTTGAATTCCGCTTCCTCCGGGGTTTTTGGCTCGGGAAATGCCGGCGATTTGGACCCACGCCCTTCAATGGTGAGGCGGTCGGATGCAACGCCGGAACTGACGAGGTATTCAAAAACCGCCCGTGCGCGATCTCGGCTGAATCGATCTTGATCCCTCGTCTTTTCGTCTGTGTCTTCGCATCCAATGATGGCGAGAGCCAAGGTGGGATTCACATCGATGAATTCAAGCAATGCCTCCAACGCGGGCACGGAGGTGTAGTATAATTCCTGGGTTCCGGGCATAAATTCAATTGCAGGAAGGGAGGTTTCCAATCCGATTTGCAGCGGCTGCAAGCGGACGGTGTCGTGCGCCACATTCGGATCAGCAAATAAATAATCTGCGAAAAGCATGTAATTGGGTTCAACACACAGTCGACTGTAGCGTCGATAAGGCTCAAGCTTGAGCAGGGTGTCCTCGTTGACATTCAAGGTGACCGGCTTTCGAGGATTGATGCCTTCTACGGAGAACTGAGTGTTCAATGGTGCGTTAGTGGAGCGATCGGTTACCCGCCATGTTTGTTCGACGGGGTCTTCGGTGATTCCTGCACCGTCTAACCAGGGGCTGCGTTCGACGACAAATTGACCGTGGGCTTCCCAGGTTGTGCAAAAGCCAAGCGCGATCAACAGGATGGTTCGTATTCGGGAGGTATCGCGCAGCATCAATTTCTTCGGTTAGGGGGCGGTGTTTCGCTTCCTATAAATTACGAAAAAAAACGCTGATAACAAAATATAAGGGACCGCCATGAGATACAAAATTCCGCGGTTCAACCCCGCGCCCAGGCCCCCGTCTTCCGCACTGTCCTCCGCCACGGCTCTGCACATTACACATTGCCCCAAAGCGTCCTGCACCAAGAGCAGGAGGCCAAATAGCAAGAGGATGGAAAAAATTCTTCTGGTGTGCATGGAAGTTCAATGATCCTTTAGTGCGGGTAATATGGCGAAATCATCCAATATACGATGACACCCGTGGCGGTGACGTAAAGCCAGATGGGCCAAGTAACCCGGGCTATCTTTCGATGTTTCTCCACTTGCATACCCAACCCTCGCACGTACGTAAAGAGCACCAACGGAATGATCCCCGTAGAAAGCAGAATGTGCGAAATGAGAATAAAAAAGTAAACCGATCGTATCCAACCTTCCCCTCCAAACTTTGTGGATTCTGTGGTCAAGTGAAACGCAACGTAGCTGAGCAAAAACAGAACGCTCAACGCCAGCGCTGAAGTCGTAAAGGCACGATGCACCCGGATGTTTTTATTTTTGATTGCGACGAAAGCAGCGATCAGACAGCAGAATGCCGTGCCATTGAAAATAGCGTTCAGCTTGGGGAGCAGGTAAAGCGAGGCCCGAGTCTCCTCCGATAGGCTGTCTACGGGCGGAATGAGGAACAGCAAGGCAACGGCAACGGGAATTACAACCGCCATGGTCCAAATGAATCGCTTTACGTTACGTTCGTTGTTCATCATGTTTCAATCGTTGGTGGCCCAAAGCTGCTGGGCATCGTTCAAAAGTTGGTCGACCTCCTTCGTATCCGTTCCATCATAATACCCGCGGATGCGGCCCGATTGATCAATGAGGGAGAAGACGTCGCTGTGGAAAATACCTCCTGCCGCCGTGTCACTTTCGATCGCAGTCAGGAAATAGCCGTTGCGAGCCAGATCGAACAGATCGTCTTTTTCGCCGGTCAAAAATTTCCAAATCCGGGGATCCTGGCCCAAACGCTTTCCATACTCGGATAGCTGCTCTGGACGGTCGTGTTCTGGATCGACGGAATGGCTGAGTAAGCGGATGGCGTCCTTCATGCCGCGTTGTTCAATGCCGGTTTGTAAACGGGCCATTTGGCTCGACATAATGGGGCAAATGGTGGGGCACCGCGTAAAAAAGAAATCGACGATTCGCACTTGCCCTTCGCAATTCCGGTGTGAAAACTCCAGGCTGTCTTCGTCGAGTAAAGCAAAGGGCGGCACCGTGTGTCCTTGGGGTCCAAGGACCGGCAAAGAGGGCAATTCTGCCATGGCTTCGCGGAGCTTCCGTTTTTCATACCTCGCTTCGTCCATTTCTTTTTGCAGCAACGCAATATCTTCTACAGCATCCTTGATTGCATCTTCGGAAGCAGCATGGTACACCCCGCGCAGGTATCCTTTATCGTCGACGAGCCACAACGTGGCGATGTTATTCGGCTCAATCGTATCCCGCTCGATCATGAACGAAGAAGCAATGACATCGTCGATTTGAGATTGATTTCCTGTCAAAAACTGCCACTTCCCCTCAAAACCGTTGTAACGGGTATTGCGTTCGACATAGCTCGCGAGCACCTCTGGCGTGTCGTGTTCGGCGTCGAGAGTGAAACACACCGTCGTGATGTCACTTTCATCGCGGTACCGAAAATTTGGCCACAGCAGTTGTTTCGTCATTTGCGCCACATGCGGAGAATTCGTTGAGAAGAAGGCTGCGAGCCAAACTTGACCATCGAGGGATGAAGACGTAAAAGACTCCCCGTTTTGATTGGTCAATGTAAAAGGCTTCACACGTTGTGCCCCGTCCTCGAGGCTTTCCGTTGCACCTGCTGTGGTGAAATAAGGCAACGTATTGAAGTGATGTTCGCCATCTACCCCGAGTATCATCAAGCCTATAAGGGGCAAGGCAAGCATGATCCCTAAAAGGATTGAATATTTTTTCAGAGTGGTGGCGAGCGAAGGTTTCACGAGAGTTAAACCGCTGAGCGGACGCGAAGTTCATCCCGCATGCGCAAGGGATGCAGTTGAATTAGTGGAAGGTGCTGAAGGACATGAGGTGTCCAAATCCTTCGGAGATGGCAATGAACAGAAGGTATCCAATGAACAGCATGTAAGGAGCTAGTACCACCTTCTTCAAGTTGCTGCGTTCATCCCCCAAGTGCATGAAGACCAAAACGATGTACGCAGCTTTCACGAGTGTGAGGACAATAAACGTCCATTTGATCATGGACCATGTGAAGGTTTCAGAGCGCTTAAAATAGACTCCCATGAACACTTCGACCGTAGTCAAGATGGTCAGAATCAAAGTTACCTTCCAAATGTTCTTTCGGATTTTCACCCCTTCTTCTTCGCTGTGATGCGCATTGAGGGAGTAGCTATCGTTAACAATGAGATCGTCTCGTTCCATGGTAGGGAGTTCCTGTGATTAAACCAGCGGGTTAGACCAAGTAGAAAAAGGTGAATACAAAGACCCAAACCAAATCTACAAAGTGCCAATAGAGGCCTACTTTTTCCACCATTTCATAGTGCTTTCGACGTTCGAAGACACCTTGAATTGCCATGATGAAAATAATGATATTGATGACTACGCCTGAAAAGACGTGAAACCCGTGAAACCCGGTAATGAAGAAAAAGAAATTGGCATAAGCCTGCTGAATCCCATATTCGTTATCGTGCATGTTGGCTCCAAAGGCAAACGAAGCTGAGCGCGCATTCCACAGTTTCATGGCCTGATCTCCACTCACATGGGATTCGTTTTCAACGTACTTATTCAGCGTGAGGGCGTGCAATTCAGCCTCATGTGAATGCTCACCAATTTCCACCAGCTTCACGCCGTGATCGCTGTCGACCAAGGACACGTTTGGCGCTCCCTCCAACCAAGGCTCGGCTAGATGGCCAAAGTGATGGTCCATGTAAACGGCATCTCCCTTCGTAAGATCGAAGACCTGACCGTCGTCCGAGGTCACCGATACATTTTCTGCCAAAATGAACGAGCCACCACTGCCGTGGATGAAGTGCGACCACTCCCAGGCTTGAGATCCCAAAAAGAAAATCCCTCCGATGATGGTCAGCGCCATCCAGCGCACGACACCCGACTTATCATTGCGGTGACCAGCCTCCACGGCCAATACCATGGTGACGGATGAGACGATGAGAATGAACGTCATGAGGGCCACATAAATCAAGGGATACTGCCCATCGAGACCCGGGAGCGCTCGGAATACTTGCTCACCGATGGGCCAAGCGTCCTCGCTGCTAGCCCGAACGAATCCGTAGGCGGTCAATAATCCTCCGAACGTCAAAGCGTCCGAAACGAGGAAGTACCACATCATCATCTTCCCATAGCTAACACTAAAAGGAGATTGTCCTCCTCCCCATAATTCTTCTTTCGAAATGGCTTTTGATGCTTCTCCGCCCATGGCTACAATTTGGCCGCAAATTTATGCAATGAAGACCAATGAAACCACATTTTTTGCCTCGGAGAAACAATCAAATGGGCAAACGGTTCACGGAGTGCCTGGTTTTCAATTCATGAAGAACAAAAACGCAAAGAGATAAAGCCACAGTGCACCCATGAAATGCCAGTAAATGCTCAAGGATTGGAGCCGCACCACATCGCCAGCATGGATGGTTCCCATCGCCACACGAATCCCATTGATAACGAGGTAGACAAAACCAAATGTCAGGTGCAGAATGTGAACGGCGATGAGCGCCCAGAGGTATCCTCCCCCTGAATTGGAGGTCCGCGCGACATCTTGCGTGATCGGTCGGACCATCAATTCATCGTTCGCCGCGTAGAACTCCTTGCGCTCAGCGCTATAGATCACGGGCACCCCATTGCGGTAAACTTCGTAATCGGTTCCGTAAACGGCCCCGCTCTCCATGATGGCCTCGATGTTATTCCACCGGTAAGCATTCATCCCGGATTCATGCTCGCTCACGGTCCACCCCATTCCCAAATCAGAAAGCGATTTCCATCCTTCTGCCTGGCTTACAGTGAACCCAATGCCCAATGCAAGCGTGAGCCCGAGTGCAGCGAGCGTCTTGGTTTTTTCATTTTGACGCATCCAGCGCACGCTCAACCAAAGCGCGATGGAGGATAGAACGAGCAGCGCATTGGATGCCCAAAAGGCCGAATTTGCGAAGGCATGAACCCAATATTGGCCCATGTTTGAAACGATGTAGGCGCTGGTGAATCCTGCAAATAGCATCACGACAGCAAAAACGATGAAGTACATCAACATCTTCTTCGTGCGCTCACGAACTGCCGGATCGTGGCCTTCGAATACGTCGCTCTTAGTGGTGGGGTTAGCTTCAGACATGCTCCAATTAAATTTTATCGAGTACGTACGAGATTTGGACAATGGGCAGGTAGGCAAACGACATGAACATCAATTGCCGCGCGTACTTGCTGTCGAGGGTTCGGTGCAATTTCCATGCGGGAATCAAGAATAAAACTCCGCAGGTTACGGCAACGACGAGTGCGAAGTTTCCGACCATCGGAGAGCCTGTGGGCAGGGCCCAAGGCAACAAGGAGGCAGGAATGCAAAAAGCTGTGTACATGAGGATTTGCCAAGCACTTTCTTTCGTGCGTCCCTCCCGAAACGGCAGCATATTGTAGCCGACTTTTTGGTAATCGTCGTGTGCGAGCCAAGCGATGGCCCAAAAGTGAGGGAACTGCCACATGAATTGAACAGCGAATAAGGTGCCAGGTTCAATTCCAAAATCTCCGGTCGCGGCAACATAGCCGATCATGGGCGCAAGCGCTCCGGGAAAAGCACCTACAAACACGCTCAGCGTTGTTTTGCTTTTCAGTGGAGTGTAGATAAAAGCGTAGCTCACCAGGGCAGCAACACCCAGCCATCCGCTCAAGGGATTGAGCGCAAACAAACTTGCCAAGCCGATGGCGGCTGCTGTCAGGCTGTAAACCCAGGCTTGCCATGTTTGCATGCGGCCGGTAGGCAGAGGCCTCCCCGCTGTTCGGTCCATCAGGCCATCCACACGTTTTTCAATGATTTGGTTCAATCCATTCGAAGCTCCGGTGAGCAAATACCCTCCCACCAAAAGCAACAAGAAGCTCTTGAGGTCGAGCGAATCGACGGCCATAAACCAGCCCAAAATTGCGGACATGACCACAAAAAACCCCAACCGTACTTTGAATAATGCCGCGATGTCCTTCATGCTTTGCTAGGGATTGGAGCGCAAAATTACGCCCCAGCGCGGGATATCACATCACCAATTCCGCTCTTCAAGGACGCGATTTAGCCGGATTCCCATTTCCAGTCGCCACCAGTTGGATTGAATGCGTTCGCCGATTGAACGGTTTTGCATGACGCGCAAAAAAAGTTGCTGTCCTTCAATCCGTCGAATTTCGTACCCGACGTCGGCCCATACCAGGCGTTGGTCAATCACGTCGGTTTCACCGGCCAACCCTTCGCCATCCCAAATAAGGTCTATGCCATAATCTGCTGGGCGCGTGATATAGGAGAGCATCGGATCGGCCCCAATGCTGAAACTCGGAACCTTATCCAGTGCGACACGTTCATCCACCGCTTGTCGACGAAGCACCAGACCTGCATGGGCCGACCACCGCTCACGCTTCCACTGCGCATGCGCACGTCCTTCGGCGAAATTGCTGCCAGCAGGATGGGCGAGGGGTTGGCGATTATGGGTCCACGACTGCGCCGTTGCGGCATGAGCGTACGTGTACGGCCGAACAGCACAGGCCTCAAGCACAAAGCCCCATGTTTTGTCAGAACTGCGCCAAGCTGCGGAACCGAGCACTCCCCATTTGTTGGCCCACCATTGATCGGGATTGAAAACTTCACTGACGACCAGTTCATCCAACATGACTTGACCGTAGAATCGAAGTGTTTTATCCGCCCAAACCGGCGTATAGGTCAACGCCGCGCCGACGAGGGCATTGTCGGCTGATCCAAGTGCGTATTCGGCTGGACGAAAGGCGATGACCGGAATGGCGTAGGCCGCTTCAAATCGATGGGTGTAACCCGAGTCGTTTGCGAGCCAGGTGACTCCACCGAATAGGCTGCCCTTCCAACCGGGTGCAATGCGCGCGTCAATGGCATGGGCTGCTAGCCAACTGCTCCGTTTATTGACGTAGGTTCCCGGACTGAACTGCCCGGATCCTGGAAAATCCGGCGGACTTCCGACACTCCGATGAAGTGTTCGGGCGATGAGATGGGTGTATTCGATGCGTTCAGTTTGAACGTGGATTCGCGCAGCGGGAAGCGGGGCTGCCTGGCGATCCAGCCACAGCGATCGCCAACCGTTCCCCCAGTGATGCCGGTGGTTGCCTGCTTCAAGCGTTACAGAAGGGCTAACTTGGTATTGTATGGAACCAACAGCGCGCAGCGTTGCATTGTCTGTTTGATTGGGGTTCCACGCCCACCCCATTCCGTCCCATGTGCCCCATTGCCAGGCTTCATTCCAATCGTCCTCATGCACCCCAGCGACGCGCCAATGTTCCAGCATGCCGGAGCTACTCCAACGGCCCGAATTCCAGGCCCATGTCATTCCCAATTGCCATCCAACCCCGCCTGCCGAAGGCACGCTCAACCAAGCGCCGCGTAACTTCGCTCCAGGGCTGTACTGCAGTGCACCGTATCCCGAAATTTCCAGGGATTGGGCCGTGTCGCAGACCAGGGGACGAGGCCAGATGCTCGGAGATTCCGGGTGCTGGGCTCCGATCATCCATTCGGATGTGAGCGGTTCTTGGCCATGAGAGTAGCCTATGGAGAGGACTGCAAGGAAAAGGAAACCAATGATGGAACCAAGCCGAATCATGTCGGCAAGGTACGATTAAGCGACAGCTGATTGGGCTTCGGCTTTCTTTTGATCATTCTGAGCTTCTTTGAGCAAGCGGTCCCGTTGTTCGGACAATTTGTGCTGGCCTCGTGTGGTACGAAGTATCGGCAAGAACCAGATGAATGACAAAATGAAAAGTCCAAAGAACATGCCTTCCTCACCAAGCGTTGGATAGAGGTACGGTTTTGCCCAAGCGATACCGATAATAACAACTGTAAACGTGTACACTGAGACGGCTGTTCGGGCATGGCTGCGGTGCCGCACCATGAGCCGATGATGCAAGTGGTTCCTGTCGGGATTGAAGGGTGATATTCCACGAGCCGCACGCAGGAAGAAAACACGCAAGGTGTCTATGAGAGGATAGGCCAAAATGCTCATTGCCAGAATGGGCTTGGAGAGCTGTCCCCAGGATTCGGGAATGGCACCTTGAGGCGTATTGATGACTTGGGTTGCCATGGTATAAGCGACCAATCCTAAGAGCAATGATCCACAATCTCCAAGGAAAATACGGGCTGGAGCAAAATTAAACACCAGGAACCCAGCCATGGAACCAGCCATGGTAAAGGCTACGAGTGCGTTGGTCGGTTGACCTGTGCTCATCAACCATAATCCAAAGGCAGACATGGCGATGACGGAGTACCCCCCAACCAACCCATCAATGCCATCGATGAGGTTCATTGCATTGACTACTACAACGTAAACAAAGAGCGAGAATACCATGGAAAGCGCCTCAGGCAGCGCCTCAACGCCAAAAAGCCCTCCGAACGAATGAATACGGAAGCCCCCGATGGTAACGAGAAGAAAGCCGACCACCAAGTGGACTAAAAGTTTCTTCGCTGCCGACATGCCGATGATGTCATCTTTCAATCCCATGAAGAAAATGAGCACGCAGCAAGCGGCGAGAATGGAACCCGATTGAAATGTTTCTGTCGGCGGAATTTCTCCTAACGACATCCAGAAGTATACATTGAAGAAGAGCGCGATAAAAATCATGATTCCGCCGACCGTGGGTACGCTGCGGTGATGAATTTTTCGTGGATCTTCAGGTTCGTCTACCAAGTGCTTCATTTTGGCAACCTTGATAAGGGTTGGCATTCCAAAAAGAACGATTAAAAACGAAGATATGACGACCAATAACATCATTGAGGGTCTAAATTAACAAAAAACCTCTTACAAACAACATTCAATGCCAACAACATGTAACTCGATTAATGTGTACAAGTTGATACGTGACGAGAACCAATTGGGTTACTTCCACTCCAAAATTCCAGCTGTCAGCCCCAACTGAAGCACCGAATACGCTTGGATTTCGCCTATGCCCAGAGGCTCTGTAAGCACAACCTTTCCCACCGCGCCGGTGATGGACAAGGGCCATATGCTATGCAGCTGATGGTGCACCTGGATAAGCCAGTGATTTGCCTGGCTGTTCATTTCCATGAAGCCACTTGCATGCCATGGACCGTGAACGACGCCTCTGGCCTGCAGCCGGAATGATTCCTTCCACAAGCTGTTGAGCGATACTCCGCCATTCATAATTTCAGCGCGCATGGGTCCATTTGGATTTGGACCACCTGCTTGCAAAGCCTTGTAATCCCAGCAATCTCGGCAGTGTGCATCAGATTGGTGGGTGTATTCCAAACGGGCTGTCCACGTCTTCCAGACTCCGGTGGCGCCGATGACCGAAGTAAACGGCAACACAGCTTGGTAGGATGGGCCAGCCGACTTTCTTTTTTCAACCCCCACATCCCACGATTGTTGCGCATAAAAAGTCAGCTTACTTTCCGAGTTGATGCGCCGGTGATACTGAACTTCAAGTCCCATGATGGTTCGGTTTGGACGGTACGTGTTGCCTGGAGGAAGGCCAAGCGATTCCCAGCCTTCTGGTGCCGTCTGCGATGTGGTTTCCCATGCGTGACTTCCCACCCATTGCAGAATGAGCCGTTCGCCAGCGAACCATTGATGGGTTGCAAAAACTGCGCGTGTTCGTTCCAAAAGGGATTCAGCGGTTTCTCCAAGCGGCCCGCGGCGGGTCGACATCCAGCGCGTGGACCAAACGGTGGTTCTGTGGGTTTCATTGGAATAAGAAGCTCGAGCGTAAGGAGCGGGCACGGCCCATTGCGACAAGAAAGCGCTTGAGCGTCCGGCACCAATATGGAGGGCATCAATGCCAGCATCAAAGGACCACTTCTCTTTTTCCCAACCGACCCATCCTCTTGTCTGGGAGACATCAAAGTAGGCCTGCTCTGCGGTATTGAAGCCATTGTCCTTGCCCAATTTGGATCGGCCCCATCCTGGAATTTGATTCCCGACGGCCCACAGGCCTAACAACGGTTCCGCAACACCTTGACGTTCCAATAATTCACCGCCGATGTGCCAGCGGCTGTCGACGACGGCCTGGAAACGAGCTCCACGAATGTTATCCCAGATGGCTTCCGGCTGGGATCCCTCCGCACTGGATTGCATTGTGCCGACAAACGATTCAACGACCGGATCGACAACGATGAGGTTGCTTGAGCCATCGCTTCCGCGCTCGTTTTTGTTATCGCGATCTGAAAAATCGAGTAAATGCTGGCGCATCGTGCGCTGCCACCAGGTTGAAGCTTGAGACCGCGGGGTCACTTCTACCCGAATGGCCGGTGCGTGTCCCGTGCTATCGACATGGTGGAGCGCTGGTGTGATCTGGCCCCGGGCACAGGGAGTGCCCATGATGCCAAGCCAAGCCATTGCCATGCCGAGGGTAAGCGCCCTCATTCAGAAGGTGTCTTTGACTTCGGAATACACGCGTTCTATGCCGTCGCGAAGTTCGATTTGGGCCTTCCAGCCGAGTGCATTGATGCGGCTGACATCCATGAGTTTTCGTGGGGTGCCGTCGGGTTTGGAGGTATCCCACGCCAGACGCCCAGTATAGCCGACCACCTCGCAAATCATCTCAGCAAGCGCCCGAATGCTCAGGTCCACGCCGGTGCCAACATTAACCCAGTCTTCACCATCGTACGTATCCATTAAATGCACGCAAGCAATGGCGAGGTCGTCTACGTGCAAAAACTCGCGTTGCGGCGACCCGGTGCCCCACAGGTGAACTTCGTCCTCTCCATTGACCTTGGCCGTATGAATCTTGCGGAGGAGCGCAGGCAGCACGTGGCTGGTTTCTAAGTCGTAATTATCCCCCGGACCGTAGAGGTTCGTTGGCATGGCACTGATGAAATTGGCTCCGTATTGATGCCGGTAGGTTTCACAAAGTTTGATGCCAGCAATCTTGGCGATGGCGTAGGGTTCGTTGGTTGGTTCGAGCGGGCCTGTGAGCAGAGCCTCTTCAACCAGCGGTTGTTCGGCCATCTTCGGGTAAATGCATGATGAGCCGAGAAACAGCAGCTTCTCGACCCCATGAAGCCAAGCGGCATGGATGATATTGGCCTCAATCATCAGGTTCTCGTAAAGGAACTGCGCGCGGTAGACGTTGTTGGCATGAATGCCGCCCACCTTGGCTGCCGCGAGGTAAACGTGTTGGGGTTTTTCTTCTTTGAAAAAGTCAAATACGGCCTGCTGATTGGTGAGATCCAATTCCGACCTGGTGCGCGTCAAGATGTTCTTAAAACCCTCATTTTGCAGTTTTCGAACAATTGCAGATCCGACCATTCCTCGATGCCCTGCAACGTAAACTTTTGTTTCTAATTCCCGTTGGATCTCACTCATGCCCGAAAGATAATCATGAATTATTCAGGGTTCAGCGGATTCGCGGAGCCCATCGCCGATGAAGGTAAACGCCAGAACAACGCTGACAATAAGTGCCCCAGGAGCAATGGCCAGCCACGCGTGAGATCCTGTGATCAGGTGGTAATGTTCTTGGATGATGTTGCCCCAGCTGGGGATGGGTATTTGAGCACCATACCCGAGGAAGCTCAAGCCGGACTCAATCAAAATGGCTGCGGCAAAATTGGCTGCGGCAATCACGGTTATGGGACCCGAAGCGTTGGGCAGCATGTGCCGGAGCATGATGCGTAAATCGGAATACCCCAGCGCTTTGGCCGCCTGAATAAACTCCATTTCCCTCAAGGAAATGAATTGACCTCGGACCACGCGGGCGACATCCACCCACATCGTGAGTCCGATGGCCAAAAAAACTTGCCACAAGCCCTTCCCAAACGCCATGGTGATGGCGAGAACCATCAACAAAGTCGGCAACGTCCACACCACTTGAATCCACCAACTGATGACGGCGTCCACCCACCCTCCACGGTATCCTGCCCAGGCTCCGAGTAATATGCCAATCAGCAAAGAAATGAATACGGCAGTGAACCCCACACCCAAGCTTATTGCAGCTCCGGCCATGAGTCGACTGAGCACGTCCCGACCGTATCGATCTGTGCCCAACCAAAAGGTTTGGGCTGACCCATCGCTGGCTTCCCAGGTGGCGCCGGGTTCCAACAAGGAACGTTCTAAGTTTTGTGCATTGGCGTTCGGACTTGCATCAGGCCGAATGCTCGGACCAGCTAGCGCAATGAGAATCAACACGGCAATCCATCCGGTGCTCACCAGCGCAGGCGTGTGGCGCATATACCGATTGAGTGATGAAGGTGAAGCGGAGGACATAAGAGGCAAGTATCCGAGGATTCGAGGGCTGTTTCAGAACGAAATTTAAACAGACCTCCCTTTCCATTGAACACGGCCCACCAGAAGTTGCCACCATGCTCCCCACACGAGCAGGGAGTAGCGCAGTGGGAATGTAAGCGTGTCCGTTCGGCGCAGGTTCAGTCCAAATTGTTGGCTTGCCCGATGAATCATCCAGCCATCCAATGCTCCTTTGCCCGCCCAAAAAGCCAGTGCCACCGTGATCCAAGAAGGCGATTGCATGCCGATGGCTAGGCCGAGGACCAGTGCTCCAAATGCATGGAGCACCCCCACGCGAACAGCTGTTCGCTTGGTCTCGAGGTCCTGTTCTCCTGTTTTGGATGCCCAGCGTCCTCGTTGTTGCCAGAGGGCGCTCCACGATTTCATGGGAAAGGTGTGCACGCATGCCTCCGGGTCCCCGCACCAACGAATAATTTTTCCAGATTTTCGAAGAGAATGCAAGGCAAAAGCGTCGTCTCCTGAGGCCTGCACGGGGTGTAAATCGTTCACCGGATAATCGGCGGTGGCATACACGCTGTTGGCTCCGCTCCCCATCGCTAGATTACCGGTGGCCACGCCGCCTGAAATCCAGACCATCATGCTGCCGAATTCCAGCGCTTGAAATCGCTCCCAGGCTGAATGAGGTTGCGCCGCTAGGACGACGCCGCCCAATGCCGCCGCCGTCTCTCCCTGCTGAGCGCACTGCAACATGCATGCGGCCCAATGGGGTTGCACCCGCACATCGGCATCGATGGTGGCCATCCATGGCGTATCCACGGTTTGGTATCCGGTCGCGAGGGCGGCTTTTTTGCCCATTCCGACGGAATCGATGACTTGCACTCCGAATGATTCGGCAATGTCCCGAGATCCATCGGTGCTGTGATCGTCGATCACAATGGGGTGCACCCGAATGGATTGATGGCGCAAATCTTCCAGCACCGCTCCGAGGTGATCTGCTTCGTTTCTGCAGGGAATCAACACGGTCAGCTCAGTTGCTGAGCCCAGGTCCGTGGAACGTGAATCAGTTGTGGTTTGGCGACTTCGCCGAATACACCGAGCAATGAATACAGCATAGTCAAAGAGCAAGGCCGCTGCGACGGTGCCGACTAGGATCAGAAGAATGAAGTCATGCATGGCGTCGGACAGTCAATTGCATTCCGCCGCCGATAAGGGCTGGGATGCAGAGGTTAACCAGCCAAATGGCAAACGTTGCGGTGACAAGGGGGACCGTCCAATCAGGCTCGGGCTGGATCCAGGCGACGATTAGCGCTTCGCGGACGCCTAATTCAGCGAGAGCGGCGGTTGGCACCAGCATGTTGCCGAGGTATACCAAAGCAATAGCGGTCCAGATGCTGCCGTCCACCTCGATTCCCCATGCCCCAAGGGCACAGGCGAATTGTGCCGTAAATACCAGGAACCGCAGACCACTGAAGATTACTTGCCGGTTCATTTGAGAAGCACTCAAGGGTGTTTTCAATCCTTCGAACCGATCGGTAAAACGTCGCAACCATCCGCCGTCTCCGCTGGCAGCCCAGTGCGGTATGCGCCACCAGGCGATCGCAGCAGCCACCAAGGCCACACACACCGCTGCGCAGGCCGCAACCGGAAGCCGGTGGCCATGTGCCCATTCCCCGTTTCCCATTGCTGCATTCGTCAGCACTGCGGCCGAGCTGATTGCGCCAAAAGTCCAGGTCCACCCTGCTTGCGCCCATGCTCCGACAGCCCAAGCGCGTGCGCCTGAAGTCCGCTCCGAAGGCGGCACCATGGCTACCCGAGCAACGGCATCGCCTGTTCGGTTGGGTGTGACCAAGCCAAAGGTCATTCCAGTCAAGACTTCGCGCATGCTGCGAGACCAAGGCTTGCGATCGGCGGATGTCAATGCGTGCCACTTGGCTGTTTCCAACCCCAAGTTGACGGGCATACCCAGGATGAATAACCAAAGCAATAGGGGGTTGGGAGGGTGCCAAAACACCTGGGAGACTTCGTCGTCTTGCCACATTTTGTGTTCCATCAATGTCCACACCACGTAGGCAAGGGCCGCGGAGGTCACCAACCAACGGGCGAGCTTTTGGAGCATGGGGGGAAAACGCATTTCCAAATGTACCTTCGTCAGACCATGCCGCCAACCCCCACTAAAAAGTCAACTGAGCAAATCATCTTGGGCATTGACCCTGGAACGACCATCATGGGGTATGGCGTAATTCGAGTCGAAGGCAAAAAAGTGGTTTTGGTGGAAATGGGTGCCTTGCATTTATCAAAATACAAGGATCACGCCGTCAAATTGAAGCGCATCTACGATCGATGTTCGGCATTAATTGAGGCGCATGCACCAGATCATATGGCGGTTGAGGCGCCGTTTTTTGGAAAAAATGTTCAATCCATGTTGAAACTGGGCCGAGCGCAAGGGGTGGCATTGGCGGCTGCGTTGTCCCGGGACATTCCTGTTTCGGAATATGCGCCCCGTAAAGTCAAGCAATCCGTAACCGGTAGCGGAAGTGCGAGCAAGGAACAGGTAGCGGCGATGGTGGCGAGAACGTTGTCCATTCCCATGGCGGATATGCCGAAAGAAATGGACGCGTCCGATGGGTTGGCAGTGGCGTTGTGCCATCATTTTCAGCTCGCCTCACCTCGCATGCAAGCCGGCTACAGCGGCTGGAAAGCCTTCGTCCAAGATCAAGGCGACCGGGTGGTCGGATGATTTTTTAAAAAAACTGCAACCTTTTAGGAAGGGCCACGTACCAGGTTTCGGAGCATTGCTCTAAAACAGTTTACTTGTTTTCATTCAACAGGGGAGGGTTGTCCAAAGGGACGACCCTTCTTTTTGATGTCCAGCGCTGATGTCTAGTGCTGATGTCTAGGCGATTGTGAGACTACCTGAGCAAGGTCTGGTCGATGATGCGGGAGATCAACGCAGTTTTTGTAAGCCCAAGGGCATCGGCTTGCTTGGGGATGATGCTTGCTTCAGAAAAGCCCGGAACGGCATTGATTTCGATTACGTGGGGGTCCCCATCCAGTTCTGACATCATGTCAACTCGAGCGAGGCCTTTCATTTCGGTGGCATTGTACACGTCGATGGCGAGCTGCTGAAGCCGATCGCGCAGGCTATCTGGAATGTCGGCGGGTGTGATTTCTTCGGATTCGCCTTCATATTTTGCTGCGTAATCAAAGAAGGCGCGGTCGGTTCGGATCTCGGTAATGGGCAGGGCAAAGGGCGTTCCATCCTCAGCTGGAATGACGCCAGCCGTAAATTCCCGGCCTCTCAAAAATGATTCGACGATCACCCCTCCGCTGCCACCAATGGCTTGAGCGTCTCGGATGGCGGTGTCCAATTGGTCCATGGACGTGACCTTGTGAATGCCGATGCTCGAACCGGTTTCGTTTGGCTTCACAAAACAGGGGAGCCCGACTGATTCGATCAATGTTGCTGCATTCCACGTGCTTCCAGCAGGAATTTGGTGAGACCGTGCCACGGGAATGCCCAGGGACTGCAGCAGCTCCGAAGTTTGGCCTTTGTGAAAGGTCAAAGCCACGGCCTCCGCACTTCCCGTTGTGTGCGGAAATCCCACTGCCGCGAGTTGTGCTTGAAGTTTACCATCCTCACCGGGCGTGCCGTGCACCATGACAAATGCGCCGATGTACCCCTTGGGATCCGCCATAAGCGCCTCCAAAGTGGTGGGAGATTGACGTCCATCGGATTCGATAAACCAGCCGTCCTCGTTGATGTGCACCAAAGTCGGTTGGAACCGAATGGAGTCGATGTGATTCATCACCATGCGTGCCGATTTGCGGGAGATGGCTGCTTCGCCTGAATACCCGCCGGTAAATACGATGATGGAATGCTTTGTTGCCATGGATTGTGATCGTTAGCCTCGCCCTTTGTTTTGGAAAATTAATGCTCCGCTGCTTTCGATAAATCGCCTGGAGCAGGCTTTCCTTCCACCGCCAATTGTTCACGAATTCTCATCATCCGGTCGAGGACTTCCTCGCGCGTTTCACCTGTTATGGTGACGTGGCCCATTTTACGGAATGGTTTCACGCGTGACTTTCCGTACAAGTGAGGGTGAACGCCTTCTGTGGTGAGTGCGACGTCAATGCCGAAATAATCGGGAATTCCATGCGCGTCTGCGCCGCCCACTACATTGACCATGGCACCTACAGCGTGCACCGGAGCGGTCGAGCCCAAGGGCAAATCGAGGACGGTGCGCAGATGTTGCTCGAATTGCGAGGTGACGTTGGCTTCTATGGTATGGTGTCCACTGTTGTGGGTTCGCGGCGCAACTTCATTGACTAAAATCTGCCCGCCGTTGTCCAAGAACAACTCCACCGCGAGCAGTCCCTCAAAGGCCATGCATTCTGCAACTTGGATGGCAATGCGCTCAGCTGTTTGAGCTTCTTCCAATGAGATGTTCGCCGGGGCGATGAGGTAATCGACCAAGTTGGCTTCGGGATCAAACACAGCCTCGACCACGGGAAAGCACTGGATGTCGCCGGCACTGTTGCGCGCGACAATCACACTCAACTCCTTGTTGATGCTTACCGCTTCCTCGAGAACACTGGGCACTTCAAAGGCTTGGGCGGAGTCGTCAGCTGTTTTGAGCACCTTCACGCCCTTGCCGTCGTATCCTCCTTTCCTCATCTTTTGGACAATGGGAAATCCCATGGCCCCTACTTGCCGGGCATCATCAATCAATTGGAACGGTGAGGTGGGAATACCGTGCTGGGCGAAAAACTGTTTTTGAAGGCCCTTGTCCTGGATGATGGCCAGGTGATCGGGCTTGGGAATCACTCGAACTCCTTGTTTTTCTAACCGGCGAAGTCCTTCGACGCTGACGTGTTCGATTTCGATGGTCAAGCAATCGAGTCCTTTACCAAATGCCTCAACAGCATGGGCATCCTGTAAGTCACCGTGCACAAATCGGTGTGTCAAGTACCTACAAGGCGCGTCCAAGCTGGGATCCATGACTTCGACGCGGGCGTCAAAATCCACAGCGGATTGAATCATCATACGTCCCAGTTGTCCTCCGCCTAGTACGCCGAGACGCAGGGCGGGACCAAAGGATGCGGAGTTTTTTGAAGTACTTGCCATGGCACAAAGATATTCTGCCGATTTTAGCACCATGGAATTTTTAGAACAGGATTTTTTAGGCAACTCACTCGGTCAATGGGGAATTGCTTTGGCTTGGGCATTGGGGGGTATTGTACTCGGTAAATTAATTTATCTCTGGATCAGCAAGCGCATGCGACGGATGGCGGCTAAATCCGCTTCTCAATTGGACGACCTGATTGTGGATAAAGTGGAGCAACCACTGGCATTGGCGATGGTGCTTTTCGGGTTTTGGTTTGGATACGATCACCTGCATTTTGGAGCGGAAGCGGACGAATTTATGGAGCATGTTTTTTCCATTGCCGTTGCGCTGGATGTGACGTGGATGGCGGCTCGTCTTGTAGATAGTCTGTTCGGCAATCTGCTGACGAATGCTGGAGAAAAATCGGATTCGACCATGATTGCGCAATTGGCGCCCATTTTGCGCAAAACTTCGCGCTCAACGGTTTGGGCACTTGGTATCATTATGGCCATGAACAATGCCGGATATGATGTCGCGGCGCTGCTGGCAGGTGTGGGAATTGGTGGATTGGCTTTGGGCCTCGCTGCGAAGGACTTTGTGGCGAATATCTTTGGCGGGATCACGGTTTTTGTGGATAAGCCCTTTGTCGTGGGTGACCGCGTACAAGTTGCTGGCGTAGACGGAATCGTGGTTGAAATAGGGATTCGTTCTACCCGGATCAACACCCTGGCTGGTCGGCTCGTGACCATTCCCAACCACAAGTTCACGGACAGCGTGGTCGAAAATGTCTCGGCTGAACCGACACGCAAGATTCGATTGGAATTGGGATTGACGTATGACACCTCTCCCGAGCAAGTCGAGGAAGCTCTTGCCATTTTGCGTGAAATCGTAGAGAAACATGTCGGCACGAAGGACGACACCATTATTTGGTTCAGTGGCTTTGGAGATTTCGCCCTCAATATTAGTGCGATCTACTACGTCGTGAAAGAGGCCGATGTCTGCCTGACACCCGGAGCCGTGAACATCGAAGTTTTGCGCCGATTCAATTCTGCGGGCTTGAATTTTGCCTTCCCAACGCATACGCTTATTCATGAGGGCACGCCGAAATAATTTATTCGCTTAACTTGCCGATGAATGAATGAGTTAGAATCGGCACGGCAGGCTTATGACATGGTCATTTTAGCGAGTGAAGCTCGCTACTGGTACTTTTTAATTGGAAGTGCCTTGGCCGGTTTTGTGGCGATACAGGGATTCGCAAAACTTCGAGGCGACCAGAAAGAGGGTGCATTGCGGACTGCAGGGTTGGTGCTGATTGTACTGAACTTGGTGCCAACCGTTTATGGGCTCTTCAGTCCTGCAGTGGAGCTTTCACTGCAGCGGAGCCTCCCCTTTCATTTTTGTGCGATCAACGGCTGGTTGATTGCATTCAATTGTTTTTGGAAGAATACCAACGTCTTTACTTTTTCAGCCTTTATGGGTACGATTGGTGGACTGTATGCCGTGTTAACTCCTCAGTTGACCATTGGAGATGCCCCTGCAATCTTGGCGCATTATTACTTTAACCACACCGCCATTGTGGTCATGCCCATCATCATGGCACGAACGTATGGATTTCGCTTTCCTAAGTGGTCCTGGATTTGGACGTATTTGGCGGTTGCAGTGCTCTCGACGGCAGTCGGTGCATTCAACTGGTATTTGAACACGTATCATCCGGGAGACATTACTGCGAATTACATGTACATGTGGGAAGCGCCTAAGGTGAAGAATCCTTTTTTGAAAGGTGCCCCTTGGCCATGGTATATTTTGCCTTTGCATAGCGCGTTGATACTGCATTTGGTTGTGATCAATTTTGCCTATCGCTTAGGCGCACCCTTGGAGGGAATGGAAGGTAAAGCGTGGTGGCGCCGACGCCTCGCTTGAAGACGCATTCAGAAATCCCATTCTGGCTTGAAATTCTGGACTAACACTAATGCGATTGAATTGAATCAACCTACACTATCAAATTGCTAAACCATGATCGTCTCCCAATTGCTTTCAAATTTTTTTAGTAGGTGGCTAGAAGCACTGATGCTTTTGATTGGTGTTTTCACGACGACATTTTGCATTGGTCAAGAAGTCAATAAGGCAAATTTTATCTTAAACAATCAACTGATTGAAGCTGACAATTTGAACTCCTACAAACGAGTTGGACTTACAATTTGTACTGCATCGCTTTCCAATGAGTTCATCCAAAAAACACGAGGAGGTGAAATTGAAATTGAGTCCATTTACGATATTGATCCACATTTGTTTTTCCCAAATGCCCCCTATCAATATATCTCAAACAAATTCGACGTAAACCAATCCCAAACAAATCACCTGCAGATCAATAATCGGGTGCTCAACCCGAGTGATGGCAACCGAATTTTTCATTCAGTCCATATCATTGACGCATTAAACGCGAGCGATGTATCGCATGAAGTGTTGGGAAATTTATTGGAGCCCTTCAATGGCACATTGCCTCCTCCCGAAGTCGCAAAACGGATATACAATGATGCCACGTTCAACCAGAAAAACCGCTATTCGAAGCGGTATTCGGGTTTGGACAAGTTGGTTGTTGACTCCCTTAATAGCTGTTTCAACAACAATTACATTTTGGTAATTGGTGTCGAGCGAGTGAAATATTTACCTAAAGCCTACGCCAAACGACGCCGTTTTATAAACCGTGTGTTCAACCTTGCCTCGATTGGATGGATTAAAATGGAAGAATATGACCCTCAACGAGTCGATTGGCGCGTTGGAGTTGCACTATCCGGACAAGCGTTTTTGTACAAAATAGAGACCTCCGATGCCACCCAAAATGCAATTTGGGAAGCCTATATGGATTCGGACAGATCGAGCTTTTATGACACTGATTTAGGATTGACCTTGGTCCAGCAAATCAATTTTGAGGTGAGTGCCTCAGCGTCTGACTCAAATGAACGTTCAAAACGACTTGACGAAATCATTCAAGCTGACCTTGTAAGCTCCGTTGTGCGGCGAATGGAAGGATTAGAATCCAACTTTCAGGTCAAAAGAACGGTGGTGGAATCGAATCCTGTGAAATTGGAGATTGGAAACAAAGAAGGCCTTAAGGCGAATGAGCGATACTTGGTTTACGAAGGGGTTTCAAGTGGACCTGGAGAGCGATACAAAATAGTCGGAGCTGTGAGGGCGCTCAAGCCAACGGCTAATTTTGGAAATGACCAAGGACAGGAAATGACCTCCAAGTTCATGCAGTATCAGGGCCGCGATGTCAAACCCGGGATGGTCGTTCGCCAGTTCAATGAATTGGGCTTCGAATTGGAATTGGGACCCAAAATGAATTTAGGAATTGGGGGAGCTCTGCCCAACGTTTCATTTACTTATGATATTTCGAACGCCGTGAATCTGCCTGGATTGAAGCTCCAGGGTTCATTGAATTCGACCACTTCTTCAGTCAAACTCGATCCTTTCATTGGCTACTTGGTTAAGCCGGATTACCTGACTGATTCTGATATGGTTTTGTTTTTTGCCCCAAGACAAGAGGATATCAATTCTACCTGGAATACAGGTGATGTAAATATCACCATGTCACAAGGGATCAATTTCCCACTTTCCAAAGTTGGGTTGGTATATGATCGCCCATTAAGTCGCCTCGGGGGAGTTCGCGCAAAGCTGGGCTATACAGGGTATGACTTCACCGCAGGAGAAGAAGGAACGATATTTCTATATGAATCGAATACGAATTGGCAACGAAACTATGTTTCAAAATTGCGAACCAGAGGAATTGAAGTTGGAGCTGAGGCTTTCACCTTTATCAGTCCAAGCGTAAGTCTTTACGGTGGCTTGGATAAATTCATAGGCCGCTATTGGAACTTGGATGAGAATGGAATTGAAGTTGAAAAACGACCTGGAAATTCCGCGACCATTTTCGGCACCTTTGGGATCCGGTTCGCTTTTTAATTATTAATACGCTTAAATTTCAAGAATGAGAACTACCACTTCTAACCACTTTATCATCATTGCGATTGCAGCAGCAATGGCATCAAGCGTTCTTCAGGGCTGCAAAGTGCAAATTCCACTGTATGAGTATGATGCGGAATGCATTTCTTTAGGCTCGAGTAGTGGTCTCCAGGTCATTTCCATTTCAGGAATGGGAAACAATGAGGATGAATGCCGCACAAATGCACAGAAAAACGCAGTTCATGCTTTTATCTTCAAAGGAATTAAAGTTTCACAGAATGGCAGGTTCAATCCCTGCGCTAGAGAGAGAATGACCAGAGAACCCATGAGCGAACACCAGAGTTTCTGGGATGAATTCTTCGGGCCTTCAGGCAGCTATGGTGATTACATTACCCAAAAAATGAATCCGCCCTATAAACGAATTCGCAATGCAGAGGATAAGTCGCTCACTCTTTTCTTTGAGTACCACGTTGATATCCGAACGTTGCGCCAGGACTTGGAACGAGAAGGAGTGATTCCATCTGCAAACATTTTAAACTAATACCCATGAATAAGACGAAAAGACTTTTTTCCTTATTCGCGCTTTTGGGCTTGCTCACGACCTCTCAAGCGCAAACGCCAAGCGGATCCGTCATGGTCATGCCCCACGAATTTATACTTATTCAAGAAGGTTATTCATCGGAAGACGACAATGGCAAAGAAGAACTTGATTTCCAAAAAGCATATAACTTCAGTTTTGAAATCCAGGGAGCGGGATCAAAAATTGAAGCAGAACTCGAAAATCTGGGTATAGAAGTGAAGTCGTTTAGCAATGTTCTTCGTTCCCAAGCTGGATTTGAAATGGAAGCTTCTCTGAGCACAATCGATGGTCAACAAGTGTACCGCTCACCATACGATAAATACGTCCAAATTGCACAACCTGATATTCTCGTCCTTTTCAAATGGAAATTATTCACAAGTGGAAAAGACCAATATCTTGACTTTACAATTGAAGTACTAGATGCATACACCTCTAATCTCATAGGTTCAGTGAACAAGAACGTTGCATCAGAAGGTTTTAATTGGAACCTCAATAATTTTATCGATGCTGGGATTAGACAAAGCGGTGATGAATTGACAACTTTAGTGACACAAGAATTGAGGGAATTGGCAACGAATGGCAGAGAAGTTATCTACACCTTTCGTATTGCTCAAAACCTCAGTTTCTTTGATTACATCGATGAACTTGATTTGGAGCTCTATGAGTTCATAGATAATTGGATGTTTGAAAATGCAGTGAATGGTACAATTGGGGCCCCGCGCATCGGTGAAACCCAATGTCAATGGTTTCCCCGCGTACCTTTAGAAAATGACGAAGGAGCTCCAATTACTGCCGATCGATGGATTCGATCTTTGAAAAAAGAATTGCGGACATACGGATACTCGGCCCGTTACAATTCAGCTTCAAATAATTCGAATGCCAACTTCAACATCAGCAAACTGGACTAAAATGAAACGATTAACAATCATATTGACTGGAATTCTTTTGGTCATTTCGTCAAAGCAGGTTAACGGCCAGGACTTTCCTGAATTTCTCGCAATTGGATTGGGAGAGGCCGAATTGGTTGGCGATTTTGACCCAAATGCTGCCATGGTATTGGATGGAATGTTGTCTTCGTTCATCACGGATGGCGGATTTTCCAAAATGAATACCGCCAAATATTTCATCGCCCCTAGAATTGGCGTTATCAATTCCGCCGTCACCGGAAATTATCCGGTTTTCCATGCGGTTGAATTGCAGCTTTCCTTGGTGGCATGTGATAACGATTCAAAAGACATCTTCAAGAGCACAAGCATCATCATTAAAGGTTCCGGCTTCACTTATCAGGAGGCCATGCAAGAGGCCATTCGGGGCGTGAGATTGCAAAATGAAGGATTGAAGCAATTCGCTAATGACGTCCGAGATCGAATCGTTGCGTTTTACAGCGCAGAATGCAGCCGAATTCTTGCAGACGCGAAAGCCAATTCCACCGACTCACCATACAGAAGCATCGGAATGCTCGGGACCATTCCCAAAGCTTCATCCTGCTATGATGAAGCGGTTGTATTGCGCATAGAACTCATTGAATCCTATATCGAGCGGCAATGCGCTCAGGCGATTACCGATGCGCGCATTACTTGGGAGTCTTCCCAAAACATTCAAAAGTCATTGACCCCATTAAAAGGGGTGCCTTTTTCGGATAATTGTTACGATGAATACCTCACGTTAATTGATGAAGTGGACGCTGATATTGCAGAGGCCATTGCCCGCGAGGAAGCAGAAGCTGAACGAGAGCGACAACTTTTGGATAAACTCATCAAAGAAGAGCGACTCGAGCGCATTCGTCAAGAAGAACGAGAAGACCAGCGCATGGCAGATGAACAGGCCGATCAACGCAGGCAGGAAGAGCGCCGCGATCAATTGCGAAGAGAAAATAGGGCACACGAGTTGAACCTCGCTAAAGTTGCCGCGAATGCTGTTGAAAGTTATTGGAGGAACCAACCTTCTCCTACTTACGATACTTATTATATCGAATGGTGACCATTTCTCGAAATAATCGGCGGCAATATTGGATACTGGGCTTGCTCATAGGATTTGCCTTTTGGGGTTTCGCTCCGGTTCAAGTGCATGCTGAGAATTCGTTGATTAAACATGAGTTGACTCTGAATGACGAGTTTGTCGAAAATCATCAAAATTCTGATGGCCTTTTCATCTTGCTCATCAATGCCTTACTTCACACAAATCTGGAATATTCCTTTGGACCAAGAAGAATTGGAGACCTCGGCTGGCATATGTCGCGTGGATTTCAATGGCGCATTGAATCTTCAGCAGAATCAAGTCTCAATGGGGGGTTGTATTTGCTGGTATTGAGAAATACGTCGGGCAAATTATTGAATGAAAACTACACTTATTTCAACGAACAAGACTTGCTCTTGTACAGTCCCAGCCATTCATTCGATTCTTGGGGATTTGGAGCTGGGTTTTACCCGAAAATGAATCGAGGAGCGAATTTTAATTCCTCTTTTCAATTCTATGCTGGCGGAACAAGTGTCGAAACGCAACTTGGAGACGAAGATGACGTCCATTCAAATGGATTCATGTTTGCGGGACTTGGATTTGGATTCAATCGTCGGATAGCGCCTCAATTGTACACCTTTTCTCGATTTGATTTACGTGTACCCATCGATGCCCCTACGAGATATGACAATCCCAATTATCAAGGTAAGTCCTATGTCAGGACAGATTTGTCCATTCAATTCGGGGTTCAATTGTTTTTAATGAACCGTGATAATGCCCTGTACGAATGACCCGCGAGTAGGTATAGCACTATGATTGTCATATTTGTTTAACAACATCAACAGTTAAATTATTGCGCAGAAAGTGTACCGTCATGAGATATCTTTATGTTTATGAAGAATCTATTACCCCTCCTTTTTTGTTTGATTTCATTAACGACCACATCTCAAATTACATGGGAAGGTGCTAAATGTTATTATATTGATGATAAGGGTAATGAGGTTGAAGTATCTTGTGATAATATCTTACCTACACCTGTTTTTACAGGAAATATTGATTCTCTTTGTTGGGAAATGGAAAAACGGTTTGTTGATACCTTAAACGAATGGAGAGTAAATCATGGGTTGAATAAATTAAAATACGATGATGACATGGAATCTCTACTGACTGTACCTTGGAATGAAAATCAGGTAAAAACAGGTAAAGTTGGTCATGGTGAAGGTTATAACAGTTTAGGAAATAGAAGTGATAGAGTCGGTATTGGTGGTGTGGGAGAGTGTTGTGCTTATAATTATAAGTGTGATATGGGTGAAGTATCAC
>ENA-OWPI01000719-OWPI01000719.1-marine-metagenome-genome-assembly--contig:-NODE-719-length-42825-cov-3.836530_pt1 | contig 42825 bp, 38 predicted proteins | sample MGYA00238138_ERZ651775 | MGnify/ENA primary metagenome ERZ651775 (study PRJEB26906, sample SAMN06265043) | marine metagenome | isolation source: Helgoland LTER site | place: Germany:Helgoland, sampling...
TACTACTAATATAGCTCCATCCATTTGAGCAGCACCGGTAATCATGTTTTTTACATAGTCAGCGTGACCAGGACAATCTACGTGGGCGTAATGTCTAGCTTCTGAATCATACTCAACGTGAGAAGTTGAAATTGTAATACCACGTTCTTTTTCTTCAGGTGCATTATCAATACCATCAAAGGCAATTGCTTCTCCACCGAGAGCTTCTGCTTGAACTTTTGTTATAGCAGCTGTTAAGGTTGTTTTGCCATGATCAACGTGTCCTATGGTTCCTACGTTGACGTGGGGTTTGGTTCTTTCAAATTTTGCTTTAGCCATTTTTTGTTCCTAAATTTAAATTACTGTTACCTGGAGCTCATAACCGGAGTTGAACCGGTGACCTCTTCCTTACCAAGGAAGTGCTCTACCTCCTGAGCTATATGAGCAAAAATCTATATTTTTGCTGCTTTATTTAGGGTGTAAGAAGTTTTTTTCTGTCTTACCAGAAAAAAATTATCGATATTTATGTAACGAAATAAACCTACAACCCAAAGCTCGGAGCGCTTTTATAGTATTTTTAGCCTCTTAATGCAAGCGTTTTTGCATCTTTGAGGTAGTTTTTTTAGTGGTGGAGGGGGAAGGATTCGAACCTTCGAAGCACGAGGCGGCAGATTTACAGTCTGCTGGGTTTGACCGCTCCCCAACCCCTCCTAGATATAATGCCTAAAAAACAGCGCGCAATTCTGTAACTGCAAGCTTATTATGTCAACTTAAATTATAAAATTCGACAAATTTAACGATATGAAACAAACTCTTTCTTCTCTAGATTCATCTCAAATTATAAATAATCTTAAAAAAGGTTTGCTAGATTACTCTCCTGAAATTTTGATAACCAAAACAACAGCATCAACAAATGAAGACGCTAAATCTTACCTAGAAAAACAATCTTCGCCTTTATCTATTCATTTATCCGAACAACAAGTAGCAGGAAAAGGAAGAAATGGTAAAAAATGGGTTAGCCCTAAGGGAAAAAATATTTACCTATCGATAGGATGGATATCTCCCCTTCAGTATTCTGAACTAAATGGACTGAGTTTGGCTGTAGGCACAGTCCTAGCATCTACTTTGAATAAATATGCTGGGAATCTTATTAAAATCAAATGGCCTAATGATTTATTATTTAAAAAAAAGAAGATATCTGGAATTTTAATAGAGACTGTTGATCTTGGAGATACGGTAGGAGTTGTTATAGGAATAGGTATTAACGTTCATATGACTAAAGAGGAAGGCAGAGATATCGATCAGTCCTGGATTTCTCTTGATGAAGCCACAGACTCTATAAACGACAGAAATGAAGTTGTAGCGAACTTATTAAATGAATTATTCAATCTCACCATCTCTTTTTCTCAAGAAGGCTTTAAGCCCTTTAAGGGAGATTTTGAAACCTTAGATCTCTTAAAGGGAAAAATGTGCAACGTAAGCATGGACGGTCATAACAGAGTAGTTGAAGTTATGGGCGTGAATGACAATGGGGAATTATTAGTTAAAGATAATTCAGAAAATCTTACTCTTCGATATGGCGAAGTTTCAATAAGAGAACTATAATGCTCATCGCGCTGGCGTAGCTCAGTTGGTAGAGCAGCTGATTTGTAATCAGCAGGTCGTAGGTTCAAATCCTATCGCCAGCTCCATTTTTCCATGGAGATATAAGACTAATCAGTAGGTGGATTCTCTGCTTGCAGCAAAACTTCTTCCGGTAAATTAAAGGCACCTCTTTCTAGAGTCCATATATTTGCTATTTGATCTGTTCTAAGCTCAGAATATAAGTGAGGAAAAGCGCTTTTTCTTTTTCCTTCCTTCGGGTAAGGCTCTTCGAACAAAATCTTATCGTTATCAATCTTCCCTAAATCTAACTGAAGAAGAAAAACTTCATCAGAGTCTTGAAAATAAAAGGATAATGTTGTCGCAAGCTGCACAGCAGTTGAAAGATGAATGAAACCGTCTTCATTATCTAAGTCAGTGATTATTTTTCCCGTATCCGAGGCAGCTTCCCACTCCTTTGCTCTTAGCACCTTGTAAACTTTATTCGTCATTGAAAATTCCTCATTAGTTCCTGGGTCCTCTGTCTCATAAGCCAAAAGAATAGATGAAATTAATAGGTTAATTAATAAAAGAGCTTTAATCCTCATTTAAGATTTCGTCTGGTGCTTCATTTAATCCGCCATAGTCTAGGATTGGAGCAGCATCAATTTCTTCTGCACCTATGAATTGGGCAACACGCTGTAAGCAAGAAACAATCATACTCTGCTCCCAATCATTCAAGCTTGAAAATTGTTCTTTAAATTTATCTTGTAAAACATCAGGTGAGGATTCAAGAATTTTGAAGCCCTGCTCAGTAATATTCAAATACTGAATTCTCTTATCATTGATACCTTTTTCTCTTGTGATTAAATCATTAGAAAGTAACTTATTAATCACGGTAGCAATGGTTGTATGCCTGAGAGTTGTTATATAAGAAATATGACTTGGAGTGGTATGCTTTTTATTGGCAATTATCTGTAAAACAATATGCTGCGTAGGGGTCAATTGTGATTTTTTAGCTAAAGAGAGTGAATTAATCTCAGTAGCGCGCATCACTCGCCTTATAGCAACCAAGGCCTCTTCAAGATGATTATCTTCCATTAATTTCTATCCTTTTTTGCGGATCATAAATTTCTATATAGATGCCGCGCAATAAACTTATAGTTGCAGCAATCAAAATAAATATAAAAGGTGCTGCCATTGATATGGCTCCTGATTGTATAGCAGATAAAGCATAAGATCCTCCGCCAACAAGCAAGACTATAGCTAACAAGCCTTGAATGACTGCCCATATAACTCTTTGAATTCTAGGCGGATCACTCTTTCCACCAGAGGTGATTGTATCTATGACCAAAGATCCAGAATCCGAGGAGGTAACAAAAAAGAGAACCAACATAAACAACGCAAATAAACTGGTAAAGATAGGAAAGAACAGATTATCGAGCATATAAAAAAGAATTAAAGAAATCTCTCCTACAGGTTCACTTAGATTACCTAAACCTCTTTGGTGTTGGTCAATAGCTGTTTCACCAAATGAAGTGAACCAGATCAAATTAAACATCAAGGGTATAAACATAACTACTGATAAAAACTCTCTTATAGTTCTACCTTTAGATATTCGTGCAATGAACATCCCAACGAAAGGAGACCAAGATATCCACCATGCCCAGTAAAATATCGTCCAATCATGATACCAAGCCTCATCATCTGGTCTATTCCAATTACTTAATCTGACTATATCTTGAAAGTAGTTAACTAGATTATCACCATAAGATAATAGTATCTTGACGGTAGGTCCTGCTATTACAACAAATGTAAGTAGGATAAGCGCAAGTCCAATATTGATGTTACTAAGCACTCTTACTCCTCTGTCTAAGCCACGAAAGACTGAAAAAATAGCTACTGAGGTAATAAAAATAATAATTAAACTTTGGCTTAAAATATTATTTGGTAACTCAAATATATAAAGTAAACCTGCAGAAGCTTGCTGAGCTCCTAAACCCAGAGAGGTAGCCAGACCAAATAAAGTTGCAAGAACAGCTATGATATCTATTAAGTCGCCCTGCCAACCCCATATTCTGTTACCTAATAAAGGGTAAAAAATGGATCTTATAGTTAAAGGTAATTTCCAGTTATAACTAAAGAATGCCAGGGATAGACCAATAATTGCGTATACCGACCAGCCGCTCAGACCCCAGTGAAAGATCGTTGCACTAAATGCCAGCCTATAGGCTTCTTCAGTTCCAGGGCTTACATTTAAAGGAGTTCCAAAGACTCCCGTATAGTAAGAAAGAGGTTCAGCTGCTCCGTAAAAGGTCATACCAATTCCAACTCCTGCAGCAAATAACATACAAGTCCAGGATATGAATCCAAACTCAGGGATAGAACCGTCTCCCCCAAGCCTTATTTTTCCAAATGGAGAAATGATTAAAAAGAATATGACCAAAATGAAAGAAGACATAGAGACCGTAAATAAAGTATCAAACCAGTTCAAAACAAAATTTCTTGTGTCAGAGAGCAACTCTGTGGAAGCTTCGGGAAATATTAACACTAAGCTTGAGAAGAGAATCGTCAAACCTGAAGTGAACAGAAAGACTGGTAAATTTACATCCAGTCCAAGGAATTTAACACTACTTAGCTTATCGTGATTAGGATAATTGGTTAAATTTTCTTTCATATTTTATTTAGTTATTTATAAGTGAAATATCTTCAGGCTTAAGTAAATCGTCTCCTAAACTTTCTAATAAAGGTTTTAAATTTTTTGAATAAGGCTTCCATCGCTCCATTCCATCTTTGTTTACAGGCTTTCTAACCTGTTCAGAACTTGGTGTCCTTACTAATCTTTCAGTTTCATGGAAAGATATGCATGCTTCTTCAAAGGGTATTTCTAGAAATTCAAGCATTCTCGAAACTTGTCCTTCAAGATCATCAACAACATCTTCATTGTTTACTCTCAAGATCTTACCAGGCAGAACTTCATCCCAGTGATTCATTAACTTAACGTAACTCTTATAATAACTACCTGCCTCTCTGAGCCCATAGGTAAATTCTTGACCCTGTGCGAAGAGTTGTTTGAACATGCTGAAGCAGCAATCTAACGGATATCTTCTTGCATCAATAATTTTTGCATTTGGCATGATTAAGTGAATCAATCCTATATGCCTAAAGTTATTGGGCATTTTATCTGTAAACATTGGAGCATCTTTTCTATGCATCCTTGTCTCTTCAATGAAGCTTTTTCCAAAATTTCCTCTTTGTTCCAAAGTTAAAGACTCCATGCTTTTAGGGTAATTACCCTCTTTGCCATAAATATCATCTCCTCTTAAACTTTGCGCCATTGAGAGAATATTAGGCAGTTCAAGTGTTCCATCAATCATAGAATGCGAAGCTAAGATCTGTTCAATAAGTGTGGATCCGGCTCTTGGCAAACCAAGAATAAATACAGGGTCTCTAGTATCATGACCTCCTTGGCCTAATTCTTTAAAAAAAGAATCAGTACAAATATCTATTTGAGCTTGAAACTCTCTCTGCATATTCTCAATAGAGTATTTACTTTGATCATTCTTAATCTGATTCCCTCTATCTAAATGAAAGAATGCTTCTTCATACTCCCCTTGAACTTCGCAACCTTGGGCCAAGGCAAAATGAAAATATGCCTTATCTCTTAAAGATAGATCTACTCTTTCTATTTGCTTACGCATGCTATCTAGTTCATGGCTAGAGAAAGTGTAAGTCTTTAAGTTAGAGAGAGAGAAGAAAGCCTCACCATGGTCTGGTTTGACTTTATAGGCTGACTGATAACTTTTTATAGCCTGATCAGTACTTCCTAAAGTTTTTTGTGCATGCCCTCTTGAAGTCAGTGTGCTGAAGTTATAAGGGTTCTTCTCCAGAATATCATCAAACATAGTTATTGCTTTGGCGTGATCCCCCCCTTGCATAACATCACTAGCTTTTTGTGCCTGATAGTTGAGATTATTAGGAAATTGATCACACAAAATATTCACCTGTTCGGTTGTCTGAGCAAATTTTTGTTTTTTTCTAAGAATGGAAGCATACTTCAGTCGAAGATCACCATCTTGAGGTTTGAACTCAACTGCTTTTTGAAGTAAAAATTCTGCATCATCAAAGTACCCAAATCTGTTAGCAATTTCTGCCAGCAAAGACATGGCATAAGTATGAGTAGGGTTTTCTTTCAGAAAAGCTCTGCACTTTGTCTCAGCCAATCCCAACCTTCCTTCATTAAGAATCTGCTCGATAAATAAAAGTAATCCAGGCAGTGTTTGTAACTTCTTTATTTGCTCTAGAGCATGAGAAGCTGCAGGCTCGTTTTCAATTTTTTGGAAGTATTGATACAGATAATTCCAAGATGAAGGTAGTGCCGGATTAAGTTCACATGCCTGTCTGTAGTGCATAACTGCTTTTTCTTCATTTCCCATATCTCGATTTAAATGGCCTAGCTCTTGATATGCGCGACCCATATCGGGAGCATTGAAAAGCAAATGTTCTATATGTTTACTTGAATCATCAAATTTCTTTAAGAATCTTGTTGAAACTGCAGACAAATACAAAATATCTATATGGTTTGGATGTTCTTTAAGAAGAACCTTCAACAAACTCAGCGCATCTTCAAATCTACTTTCTTTAACTGCTTGAGTTGCGTCACTCAGGTCTATTGAAAGCGTAGTCTCATCTAGATTTATTTGCTCTTCTTTCATTTCTGTACCATTTTAACAAAGATCACATAATAAAAATTACATAAGAGAAGCAAAAAGGGAGCCGTGGCTCCCTTTGAGATATCTATTTATGAAGATTAAAAGTTTAGCTTGTATCGCAAACCTATAGTCATAGGTCTTATTACAGCTATTCTTTGCCTATCAAAAACATAGTTATTACTAATCTCAGCCCTTTCATCGGTAATGTTATCAATATAAAGTTCCGCCACCCAATCATCATTGCTAATACCTGCTCGGACATTTACATAACTATAACTGTCTTGTTGAGCCTTATTAGGTTCAATAATATCAGAGAAACTCTTATCAGAAGCTATAAGCTGGCCTTGAATATGACCCAAGTTACCCGATGACATACCCCACTCGTATCTTGATGTTAAATTAGCCTGCATTCCAGGTGCAAATGCCAAGTCTTGTCCAGCTACAACATCACTAGTAGTGAGTGACTTTTTAATTTCCGTGTCTAGGAAAGAGAAGGCTCCCGAAATCATCAAACCATCGATATTTGGATAGTAAACAAAGTCTCCTTCCAGTCCTCTAATATCTGCATCAGCAGCATTGTCTGAGAAGAACAAATTAGCAATACTCGGGTCAAATATTGTTGTTTGTAGCCCTGAAACATCAACCATAAAAACACTACCATTAAATCTCAATCGACCATCTTGTAAAACTGTCTTCCAACCGAATTCATAGTTAGTCACTTCATCGGAATCAGTAACAGGTCTAACTGTATAAGATCCATCTGGAGTTGATTGACCCGCCGGACGATTTAATAATCCCGGCCTGAAACCTTCTGACCAAGTGACGTAATACATAACATCATCAGACTTATTCCAAGACAGAGTTGCTTTTCCAATAACTCCATCGGATTCCGCTTTATCGGGATAATTTAATTCGTCTATAAATGGATTACCAGTTACGACTCCAGGTTTATTAAATGCCGCTGATAAATTAGTACCAAACCTTTGTTGGTCGCGTTGCTCGGCTCCTCCAAGGAAACCAGTGGTAAACCCTGCATTAGCAGCACCTTCTAGATCAACTGCTATGTCATACCATCGCGCACCAACGGTTAATTCCAATGTATCTGATAAATCAATAGCAAGCTCACCAAAGATACCTTTTTGCTTGTCCGTTCTCTTAATATCATTAACAAACATTACAGGAGGCATATATGGACCTCTGCCTGAGTGCCATCCATCAGCTGCATACTGTTTGGATTTAAGGTTGCCGTCACCATCTAGAAGGGCTTGGTAACCTGCCACAGAAGTGTCCGTTAAGGCATAGTTTGGTCCCCATCCAATATCACTTTCAACTGCACCAGGATAAGTAAACATGGCATGTTCCTTCAATTCTAGATCGCTCATAAATGCACCAGCTGTAATACTCATATTGTCGCTGATAGGAGCATTTATTCTGATTTCATGTGTTTTAACCTTAGCATCTGTTAACGAATCAACAAACATATCAGGAGCTGGACAAGCACCGGTAGGTACATTTCCAGGAGCATATTTTGTGTAAGTTACATAATAATCACAAATGTAATAAGGAAGATATTGACCAACAAAAAGGTAGTCTGTGTAATCAATAATCTGATCAGAAGTTCTGTCTGTGTAAGCACCAGCATACACTACTTCTAGATCACCAATTGAACCTTCAATAGTCAAACTCATATTGTCAAACTCATCTTCAAGAGTATCGTTATGAAATCTTTGAACTTCTAGATCACCTAAAGTAGGATCTGTGAAGAAAACCCCATCTGACTCTATAGTTTGATTAGCAACTGATACTAAAGCGTCCCAATTATCGTTAATTTCTTGAGCTATACTCAATCTGAAGCCCTCATAAGTAACTTCGTTAACATCTTCTTTTACAATAGAGTTGGCATCTGCAAAAGTTACATTTGTAAGATCTGCTCCAGCTTGAAAACCATTTCTAGCCTCAGAAACAGGGAGTCCGTTACTTCTAATAGTTCCTGAAGGTCTAAAACGAGCAGATTGTCTAGCATTTACGCTTCCAGCAACTTGATCTATGTAGCCGCCTTTCTTATCTCTGTATGAAACAAATCTTGCAGCAGTCGATTCACCAAGAGGTATATTAGCAACTAATTCTAGCTTGCCTCCATTCTCACCTTCTGACATGTGCCTAGACTCAACTTCTATATTAGTTGACGATTCTCCTATGACAGGCTTGTTAGTAATCATTCTAACCACACCTGCTTGAGAGCTAGCTCCGAAAAGAGTTCCTTGAGGGCCTTTCAATACTTCTATACGACCAATATCAGCTGCGTAAACATCTAAGTTTCTTCCAGGTTGAGCTAGGGGTTGCTCATCTAAATAGAAAGATACGTTTGGTGCCAAACCACCAACTCCTGCTGTTGTCAGGTTTGGTGTTGTAGACGCCAGACCTCTAATATATATAGTACTTGTTCCTGGACCAGCACCACCGGCAGTGACACTTGGAAGTTGTAATAGATAATCTTCGAATACATTCACTCCTAATTCTTCTAAAGAGCTTTCACGAAGAGCAGATACAGATAATGGAACATCTTGTAAGCTTTCAGCTTTCTTTCGAGCGGTTACTACAATTTCTTCTATTGCAGCTTGTGACATTAAAACTCCACTAAACGCTGATGCATTTAATAGGACTAAAGTTGAGATATAAAAAGTTAGTTTCTCTTTAAGTCTTGTAAACATTATTGGTCTCCCCATAAGCAGTAAATATACTCATTTAAATTAAATTACTACGTAAAGTGTAGTATATGGTGAGAAATAATCAAGTCCGAGTAGAAGAGAAGAAAGTTTATATAGCTTTATTGGTTCGAATTACGTAATTTAAAGTTCAGTACCTAAACTCAGAAGAAAACTATATAAATTAATAATAAGCATATAGAAGCGCCTCCGAAGAGTGATATATTTTTGCTTGGTTTGAAGACCATTAAAAGACAGATAAGGAAAATTATTATTGATGCTAAGTAAAAACTAAATTCCATAATTAAAATTAAATTTTAAGATTGAGATATTCAACAACATGCACAAGAATTTAAACCAGAAGGAAGAATCAACCGTGTAGTTACTCCTGATGATTGTGATTGAGATTGTTGATTGATTTGTTCATTTATAACGAGTTGCTTACTAAGTCTCTGTTCTGATTCTTTTGACAAAAAGTAACCTGTTTCTATTTCAAACTGATGATGCCTAATATCAGTATGAATGAGTATTTCGGAAGAGCTTAATATTTCAAAATTTCTGAAGTCGATACCGTCGCATATAATTTTTATCTTACTGGTATCAGGGATATTAATTACTTCTATAGAAGTTAATTGATTTGATTTTGTTTTATCTCCATCAAGAATATTAAAGTAGAGCTTTCCTTTTTGATCATCATGGTTAGCTTTACTTACATATAAAGAAGGAAAATCAATGCCCTGAATACTTGGAGAATAATACTTAGTAAAATTTGGTTTATTAAAAAGATTTTCCCAAGAATCTACTTCGCAAACTTCTGCACACATCGCCAGAGCAGATAACTGTCCTCTAGGCCAGCTCTCTCCAAGATTGAACCAAAAACCAAACTGGCTATCGTTTGGACCAAAAAAACGTGGTTCAAAGTTTTCTTCAGCATGTTTTTTTAGTCGCTCATAAGTAATCTGATCATCAAATTCTTTTGATACGGTTAGGCCTAAAGCAAACATACGTGGGTCAGGCATAAATTCATTTGATATAGGGACTGCAGGATTATCCCAACCCAGAAATTTCACCGCTCCTCTATAGAGTAGTTCTGCAAATTGCGGATCTTGAGGTTTGGCATAGAAAGCAACTGCAAGGCCATGCGGAGGTAAAGTTCTGTGATGGTGATTCTTTATTTGATCAAAATACATGGTTACCCACTGCAAAGATCCATCTTTATCAAATCCGTAATATTTATCTTTAGTAAAAGAGAGCCAATCTGAGTAGGCGCTGTGATAATTATTATCAAAAACCTTGTCATACATCATCAAACCCAAGCCAGCAGCCGATAGACAAAAAGGCCAAGCTTTAGTGTTTTCGCAATGAGGTCCCATTGGAGTCTTAGTCCACTGTTGATGAAGGTGATCAGCTAGCTGATGTTGGGTCCACTCAAATTTAGAACGGTAGGCTCCTGAAAGGCTAAATGGTGAAGACCATTTATCATACCCACTTACATAAGTATGAAGGGCTTGAGTTAGGTTTAGCCAACCTTTAAAAAAAAGATTTCCGTCAGCACCGATTGGATCCATTTGAAAACCCCATGGAGCTATTCCGTTTGCAGTCCATCCTGGTGCATCGTAATTTCCCCAAAATTCTTCAGGTATTAATGTGCCCTTCCAAGATTCAGGATAATCTTTTCTGTCAGGATCGTGACCAAATTGAGAGAGCCAATCAACAGCAGCCCAGTAAGTAATTGAGCGTTCGGCTATTTCATCAAGTATTTCAGAATAAATCTCTCTCCATGCAGGAGTTTTATCTGCCATTAGGCCTATTGCATAAGTAGATTCCTGAAGATCAAATCGAGGAAATGAACACATAGGGGCAGTAGATGTTTGGTCCCACCATTCATTGGGGGTTCCATCTTCAGTCCAATCATCCGGCGTAGTGGCTTTGAGATATAAAAAGTTTAACCATCCTTGAGCTCTTTCATTTAATTCAGGATGTGTACTTTGCATAGGTCGTTATACCTTTGAACTGGCTCTGGATAGTATTTGGTTATGCCACCTATATAGTTCCGTTAGGCTCTCAGAAGGTTTGAGATTAACCATGCTGGATGCAAAATCAATAGCTGAAAGCAGAGTAATATCCGCAACTGTATATCTATCGCCAGCTGTAAATTCAGATGATGAAAATTCTTTATTTAATCTTTCGTAATAGACCTCAACATTCTTATCACTAGCCTTCTTGGCGTCAGGAATTTGATTAAAAATTCCCATTGCACCTACTATAGGTCCATTCACCCAAGAAGTTCCGATTTGGCTCCAGAGCTCGAGTTCTATGAATCGATTTCTACTCTCAATAAAAGAAATTTCAAAAGGATCTTTTCCAAATAAATTAGGCTCAGGGACTAAGCTTTCAAGATATCTACAAATTGGAATTGATTCTGCAATACATCTACCATCATCAAGCTCTAAAACTGGAATCTTTCCACTAGGATTTTTGCTTAAAAACTCTGGCGACTTATGCTCTCTTTTTGCCATATCGCAGTTAATCAGATCTAAGGTGATATTTTTTTCTTCAGCAAAAATTTTTACTCTTCTAGGATTAGGCGCTCCAGGAAAATCATATAATTTCATATTTTTAACTTATCGCCGGTGCATCAGAGCCAATGAGCTCTTCTCTTAGAGTTCGCTTTAAAACCTTTCCGGTAGCATTTCTTGGCAATGCTTCAATAAACTTTACAGAATAAGGAACTTTAAATTTAGCCAGGTTATCTATGCAGTGCTGAATAACATCTTTTTCTTCAATACTTTCGCCTGCCTTTAAGCTAATGAATGCTACCCCCGTCTCCCCCCATCTGTCATCTGGAACTCCTATAATTGCTGCCTCTGCAATCTGAGGAAGTTGATAGAGAACATTTTCAATTTCAGCTGGATAAACATTTTCTCCTCCTGAAATATACATATCCTTCCATCGATCTACTATATAAATAAAACCTTCATCATCAAATCTTGCGGCATCTCCTGTCTTCAGCCAATCTTCTTCGAAAGAACTTTTGGTAGCTTCAGGATTATTCCAATAGCCTGGAGTAATATTTGGCCCTCTTATATAAAGTTCTCCAACCTCCCCCCAGGGAAGCTCTTTGCCTTCTTCATCAACAACTTTGACCTCAGTGTGCAGAAGTGGCTTGCCTGCAGACCCAAGTTTCCTCTCTGCATCTTCTGCGGGAAGCCCTATGCCTCCAGGGCTAGTTTCTGTCATGCCCCACCCTTGAATCATTGATACCCCTCTGTCTGACCAGGTTTTTAAGATGGCCTCCGCGCAAGGTGCTCCACCAATTCCAGCTATCCTGAGACTAGACAAATCCGTCTTGTCAAAATCAGGATGATTCATCATGAATTGATAAGGAGCCGGAACAGCAAAAAAATGAGAAACTTTGTACTCTGAATTACCTAAAATGGATAAAGCCTGTCCTGGATCAAACTCCCTGATAAGAATTAATTCACCTCCGTTATGTAAAACGGGGTTAGCGTAACAATTCATTCCTCCAGTGTGAAAAAGAGGCAGCACAACCAATTGAACGGAATCTGATGAAACGAAGGCTGGAGAGGCTAGATTGATTACATTATAAAGTTGCATTTGATGATTAATCATTGCTCCTTTAGGGTGGCCCGTCGTTCCGGAGGTATACATGATCATAATGAGGTCTTCTTGATCAATCTCAGGCTGGTCGTAAGTATGATTAGATTCAGAAAGTGTCAGCTCGTATTGGCTATTTGGATCTTCCTTATTTATTTCTAAAGAATCAGAAATGCTGCAATCAGAGACAAGGTCATTAGATATTTCAGAAAAGGAGTGATCATAGATAATTACTTTGGGGGTACTATCATTAATAATGTATTCAAGTTCTGGCTTTGTTAATCTCCAATTCAAAGGCAGTTCTATTGCACCTATCTTGGCACAAGCAAATTCAAGCTCAAAAAATTCTGCACAGTTTTGAGATAAGATAGCTACTCTATCACCTTTCTCCACTCCTCCTTTTTGTAACCAATTTGCTAAAAGACAAGCCCTATCATCAAGTTCTTTATAAGTAAGTAACTGATTTGAGCTCAAGTCTCTAATAGCTACTTTATTTGGCCTTACATAAGCATGATATGCAGACCAATCGTAATGTTTAACAGCCATAATCTTCTCCGGTTATAAAAATACAATCATGAGTAAGTAAAACACTATTACTGCTCCCCAGATATTCAATAAAAATCCAATCCTTCTTCCAACTTGTTCCCCTTTTGAATATTGCCAAAGAAAAAAGAGTGCGCTAATAAACAGTAAAGAGATAATTATTCCTATATGCATAGCTATAACTTTACTGACTAAGTAATTAGCAAGCAACCTCTTCTAAAGACAAAAATAACTTTAAATGAACTTAATCATTTAGAATGATTACTAAGTGTCATCCAAGAACAGTCCATATTAAAATAGTTTGAAAAAATCATCCAAACAAACCCCACAAATCCTAAGAGGGATTGTCAAAAAGTCCAATAAATCAAAGGGGTTTTATGTTGATGACCTTAAGTATGATTCTCAATATAAGCTAGGGAAAAAAGAGCTTTTTAAGGCGATGCCCGGAGATCTAGTTGAATTCTCTTTAACCGAAAAAGGATGGGCAAAAATCCTAAAAGTTAAAGAAGAAAATACGAAAGAGTTCATTGGTAAAATATTCAAAAGAGGCCAAAGGCTCTATACCAGTCCCTTAGGCTATGAATATGATTTGAAGATCTTAATCAGAGAGCCGCTCCAAAAAACAGCCAAAGATGGCGGTATTGGAAAATTTACCATGCACAAACAACCTTTCGTAGATGCTCTACCCGAAGCAAATATGACCTACCTATTTGACCAAGATAATGAATTCAATCTAGCTTATGAAATGTCTGTTACGAATCACCAGCTAAGAAGAGAATGGCCAAAAGCTGTAATTAATGAATCCAAGCAGCTTAAAGAAAAGAAATTTGATATTGATTCGGTAGTTGATCTAAGAAATAAAACCTTTGTCACCATAGATGGAAAAAGCGCTAAAGATTTTGATGATGCCGTTCTGGGAGAAAAAGATGAGCAAGGAAATCTGATTCTTTATGTGGCCATTGCAGATGTAGGTCGTTATATAGACAAGGGGAGTTGTCTTGATCAAGAGGCTCTTGAGAGAGGCACATCTGTTTACTTTTCTCAAAGAGTCATTCCTATGCTGCCTGAAGTATTAAGCAATGATTTATGTTCACTAAAACCCAATGAAGATAGATTTTGTTTAGTTTGCAAAACTACAGTAGATAGAGAGGGTAATCTTTCTGGAACCTCGTTTTTTGAAGCAATTATCAACTCTAAGTCACGACTCACTTATGGCACTGTCACAAGAGAAGTGGAGAGAAAGCAGTTTAAAAAACCTTACGATCACTCATTAAAAATACTCATAGAGATTTACAATAGACTTAAAAGTAACAGAAGCCAAAGAGGTTCATTGGAACTCGATGTCCCTACCTTTATACCTAAAGTAGAAAATCAAAAGATATCTAAATTTGTAGATTCTCCTAGGGAGATCTCTCATATGATGATTGAAGAATTTATGCTCGCAGCAAATATCTCTGCAGCTGATCTGTGTTTAAAATTTAATATTCCTTCGGTTTTTAGAGTGCATCCCAAGCCAGATATTCTTAAAGTAAAAATATTGGAAGAATTCCTAAGAAGCCGAAGAATTAATGCATCTTTAGGAGATGGTAGTGATATTAAAAAATTAACCGCTTTAGCTCATATTGCCAAGGATAGGAAAGATAAAAATATCATTCATTCTCAGATCCTCTACTCAATGAGTCTTGCAACTTATGAGTCAGAAATAGGTGGTCACTATGCTTTAAACTATGATTCATATTCCCACTTCACTTCCCCGATAAGAAGGTATCCTGACCTGCTAGTTCATAGAGTAATCAAATCTTTGATTCATGCAAATAATGGTGCTGTAACTATTGCAAATAAAAAACAAATCAATAATCCCATTTACACCTTTGATGAATTAGAGGAATTAGCAAAAGATTGCTCTACCAAAGAAAGAGTAGCTGAAAAAGCAGAACGAGAGGCTCTTAGTCACCTTAAGTGTGCTTTTGCAGCGGAGCATGTTGGCGAAACATTTGATGGACAAATAATTGGAGTAACAAATTTTGGATTATTTATCCTGCTCAAGGGAATAAATATTGAAGGGCTTTGCCATATCAAATATCTTCCAAGAAAAGAATTCTATGTTTTTGATGAACATAGCAAGATGCTTCAGAGTAATAGTTCTCGACATTCATATTCTCTAGGTGACGAGGTCAAGGCTACGATTGACAAAGTCGAAGTCTTTTCAAAGAAAATAGATCTAAGGCTTTTAAAGTGAAACTAAAACCAGAAGAAGAATTGGTATGTGGCATTAATGCTGTATCTCAAATCATCAAAACAAGACCGAGTTCGGTCCATAGTCTTTACATTAATAGGTCTAACAATGAAAGATTGAATGTCTTAGTAAGAGATGCAACGGAAAATAAAATAGAGATCATTAAAGAAAGATCCTCATTCTTTGAAGATAATTTTGAGGGAGTTAATCATCAAAATGCTGCGATCATTTGCAATAAACGATCTGAGGAATCTGAACAATTTCTAGATCCTATCCTCAATAAAGATGAAGTTAAAATATTAATTCTTGAAGGCCTTACTGATCCGCACAACGTAGGAGCATGTTTGCGAAGTGCAGCAGGTGTAGATATAGATGCAGTCATTGTTCCAAAGAACCGATCTTGTCACCTCACTCCAACTGTAAGGAAGATATCCTGCGGAGCATCGGAACTAATTCCATTTGTAGTTGTCACAAATATTGTCAGAACGATTAATAAACTTCAAGAAAAAGGAGTAAGTGTTTACGGAAGCGATCTACAAGCCAATCAGTCTTATGAAAATGTAAATTATTCAAGCAAATATGCATTAGTAATTGGATCTGAAGATAAAGGAATTAGAAGATTAACAAGAGAAAACTGTGACGAACTTATTAAAATAGATATGTCTGAAAAAATGGATAGTCTTAATGCTTCTGTAAGCACCGGTATCTTGTTATTCGAAATTTCGAGACAAATAAAATTAACTGAAACAAATATAGTAAAATAAATTTTATGCTAGCTCAACGCACTCTATCTAACTCTATAAAAGCTTTTGGAATAGGTCTTCACAGCGGTGAGCCTATCATGTTGAAGTTAATGCCAGCTCCTCCTGATACAGGAATAATCTTCAGAAGAGTTGACCTTGATCCAGTGGTGGAAATAAAAGCCAGGGCAGAAAATGTTGGTGATACAACTATGTCGACATCACTGACCTGGAAAGATGTAAAAATATCCACGGTAGAACATCTTCTGTCTGCAATGGCTGGATTGGGGATAGATAATGCTTATGTTGAGGTAAATGCAGCTGAAATACCCATCATGGATGGTAGTGCTGGACCTTTTGTTTTTTTAATACAATCTGCAGGGTTGCACGAACAAGATGAACCCAAGAAATTTATTCGAATTAAAGAAAAAGTGAGAGTGCCTTATAACGATGCATGGGCACAAGTCTCCCCTTTTGAAGGATTCAAAGTGGCCTTCACAGGAGTATGGAATCATCCAGTCTTAAAAAAACACGGTACAAAAGCATCTATCAACTTCAATAGTACTTCATTTGTGAAAGAAGTAAGTCGTGCTAGAACATTTGGATTTTTAAGTGATCTAGAGGAACTAAAAGAAAATAATTTAGTACTGGGTGGAAGTGAAAAAAATGCCATAGCTATTGGAGATGACGAGATTCTTAACGAAGATGGTTTGAGATTAGAAAATGAAATGATTAAGCATAAAATTTTAGATGCTATAGGAGATCTTTATCTGCTTGGCCATAATCTAGTTGGCTCCTTTGAAGGATTTAAATCTGGTCATACTGTTAATAATGCTTTGTTAAGAGAACTGATAGCTAGACCCGAAACATGGGAAGTTGTCACTTATGACGATGCCAATAACTCACCAATCACCTATCTAGATCCTATTATTGATCCTAGTTCTGGATAAATTTTTTTAGATAAACTGTTTGCACCTGATAGAATTGCAAATATCAAAAGTTTATGGGTCTATTAGATAAAATCTTTGGTTCAAAAAACCAAAAAATATTAAAAAAAGTTCAACCTTTAGTGAATAAAATAAATTCACTCGAAGACGAATTTTCGTTGCTAAGCGACAATGATTTAAAGAGTAAAAGAAATGAATTTATAAAAAGATTTAAGGATGGAGAATCTCTAGACTCACTTCTTCCTGAGGCTTTTGCAACCGTCAGAGAGGTTAGCAAAAGACAGTTGGGTTTAAGACATTATGATTGCCAGCTTTTAGGCGGTATCGCTCTTCATAACTGCCAGATAGCTGAAATGGCAACCGGTGAAGGAAAAACATTAGTTGCGACCTTACCTTCGTTCCTCAACTCAATTACTGAAAGAAAAGTGGTTCTTGTTACGGTTAATGACTACCTAGCTAAAAGAGATGCTGGCTGGATGGGACCAATCTATAAAAAATTTAGATATGGAGGTTTCTTTCATTATTCCCGGTCAGAGCATGGAAGAGAGAAAGAAGGCCTATGAAGCTGATGTGATCTACGCAACAAATAATGAATTAGGTTTCGACTTCCTAAGAAATAATATGGTTGTAAATACACAAGATAGATTAATGAATGATTTCTATTTTGCGATCATCGATGAAGTTGACTCTATTCTTATTGATGAAGCAAGAACTCCATTAGTCATATCTGGGCCAGCCGAAAATACAGCAGAAATTTATCAAAAAATAAGTAAATTTATTCCACAACTGGAAGAACAAACAATTGAAGAAGAATCGGAAGAAGAAATAGAAAAAGTGCAATCGGGTCATTTCATCGTGGATGAAAAATCAAAACAAGTCGAGCTTACAGATCTTGGTCATGACTTTATCGAGACCCTTCTAAAAAAAGATGCTCTATTGGAGCAAGATCAAAGTTTATATTCATCAGGTAATCTAAGATTGCTTCACTATATTCAATCATCTTTGAGAGCTCACTTTCTTTTCAAAAAAGACATTGATTATATGGTTCAAGAAAGACAGGTGGTTCTTATTGATGAGAATACTGGAAGAGCAATGCCAGGAAGAAGACTTGCAGATGGTCTGCATCAAGCAATTGAACAAAAGGAAGGGGTTCCTATACAAATGGAGAGCCAAACTTTAGCTTCATGTACTTTTCAAAATTACTTTAGACAGTACGAGAAACTCTCAGGTATGACGGGAACCGCCTCCACTGAAGCAGAAGAATTTTCAGAAATTTACGGTCTTAATGTACTAGAGGTCCCTACCAATGAGCCAATGTTAAGAGATGATAAGAATGATCTTGTTTATTTAACTCAAGCTGAGAAATATAAAGCAGTAATTGAAGAAATAAAGGACTACCAAAATAAAGGCAATCCTATTCTTGTAGGAACAGCCTCCTTGGAAAGTTCGGAATTACTATCCAATTTGCTCAAAAAAGAAAACATAGGACATCAGGTCCTGAATGCCAAAAATCATGCGAAAGAAGCAGAAATTATTTCTCAAGCAGGGAAACCAGGAGTGATTACCATAGCCACAAATATGGCTGGTCGAGGAACAGATATTGTCCTTGGTGGAAATTGGGAAGCTGAAAACGAAAAACTTAATATCACTGATCCTGATAAAAAAGAAGCTTTAAAAGCTCAATGGCAAGAACTTAATACTAGCGTCCTAAATTCAGGAGGACTGCATGTAATTGGCACGGAAAGAAATGAATCAAGGAGAATGGATAATCAATTAAGGGGAAGATCGGGTAGGCAAGGCGATCCAGGATCTTCTAGATTTTATATATCATTAGAAGATAACTTGATGAGAATATTTGCCTCTGATCAATTCAAAAATATTATGCAGCGAGTGGGTCTCGAGGATGGTGAATCCATCGAACACAGAATGTTAAGTGGTGCTATAGAAAGAGCTCAAAAAAGAGTTGAGGGAAGAAACTTTGATATAAGAAAAATGTTGCTTGAATATGACGATATGGCAAACGAGCAGAGGCAGATCATATATTCGCAAAGAAACAATATATTAGAATCTGATGTCATTACCGAACTCCTAGATTCCATGAGAGAAACAGTTATTGCGGATGAAATTAACGCGGTGATTGAAAATGATTTGGAACCTCACGAATGGAATACAGAAATACTAGAAAGTTCACTTTCAAATATATTTGGACTTCAGTTACCCATCAAAGAATGGATAAAAACTAACAGCAACATCACTGTCGATGACATAGAAGAAAGAATATTAATTTCAGCCAAAGAGTCTTATAAAGAGAAAAGCAATACTGTTGGCTCCGTCATGAGAGATTTTGAAAAGCAGATTCTTTTGCAAATTATTGATAGTGCCTGGAAAGATCATTTAGCAGAAGTAGATGCCCTTAGGCAAGGCATAGGCCTCAGGAGCTATGCAAGCAAAAATCCTAAGTTAGAATTTAGAAGAGAATCTTTCGAATTATTTGAAAGCCTTTTAAACAAAATAAGGGTTGAAGGTGTTAGATTTCTATCCAGGGTGGAAATAGAACTAGAAGACTCAGGTGGGCTAAATTTACCTAAACAAGAGCAGCAACAGTCACTAGATCACCAAAGTCCACAATCTGCTTTAGAAACTCCTAAATCAGAAGAATCTTCATCTCAAGGACAAGGCAATAGAAGATTAAGAAGAGCTGAAGCTAAAATGGCCAAGAAGAATGCTAGAAAAAAATAATGCCTAAAAAAATTCATAATATTGAAGGCATAGAATTTGGCACTGCTTCGAGTAATACAAGATATGGAGCTAGAGACGATAGTCTCGTGGTAAAACTGCCTGCAGAATCTAAGCTTAGCGGTAAATTTACTTCCAATAAGCTAAGAGCTGCACCTGTGAGCCTTGCAATAAATAATCTCTCACTGACTTCAAAAAAAAATAAAATTCTTTTAATCAACGCAGGGAATGCAAATGCAGCTACCGGCCCAAATGGGCTTAAGGATGCTCAATCTTATTGCAGTGCAATAGCTAAGAATGTAGGTGTTAACAAAGAAAATGTAATCCCCTTTTCAACTGGGGTGATTGGGCAATCATTACCTGTAAAAAATTATTTAGAAGCCTTTAAATCTGCGTTAAGCAAAATTGATTCTAGAAATTGGAAACAAGCAGCAAGTGCAATCTTAACAACTGATACGAAGCCTAAAATTGTTTCCAAGGAAGTTAAGGTTGGTAATACTTCTTATTACGTTACAGGTTTTGCTAAAGGTTCAGGGATGATAAGACCAGATTTTGCTACCTTACTAAGTTTTGTTTTTATTGATGCCAACCTCAGCCAGAGTTCTTTAAATAAGATTCACTCCACTGCTCTAAGTGAGAGCTTTGAGACAATTACTGTTGATGGAGATACTTCTCCTAATGATTCTTCTCTTTTAGCCACTAATGGTAATTCAACAAAAAATATCAAAAAAGGGTCAGCTGCTGAAAAAAAAGTTTCTAAAATTATTATTGAAATATTCAAGGAGCTTTCGGAACTCCTCATAGAAGATGCAGAAGGTATAACTAAAAAAGTTATCATCCATGTGACCCAAGCAAAAGATCTTGAGCAAGCTAAATCAGTTGCCTTCACAATAGCCGAGTCTCCTTTAGTTAAAACAGCTATGTTTGGTAGTGATGCCAACTGGGGCAGGATTCTCTCAGCAATTGGAAGAGATAAGACCGTTATCAATATTGATAAAGTTAAAATTCAACTTAACAAAGAGCCTTTGGTAAAAAATGGATTTATTGATCCAAAATATTCTGAAAGGTTGGCCTCTAAGGCAATGAAAAAGAAAGAAATAAATATCGAGGTAAGCTTAGGTGCAGGCAAGGCAGCCTTTAGAGCGATGACTTCAGATCTTTCTGAAGATTATGTGTTGATAAATAGCGACTACAGGAGTTAATGTTCGGTGTCGTAATCCTCATCAATTTCGACCACATCTTCCCCGGCTATCTTTCTGCTCTCACTAGCCCAAGCACCTAAATCTAAAAGCTGACATCTACTAGAACAGAACGGTCTATATTCATTTTTTTCAGAATATTCAGCTTGCTCTCCGCACTCTGGACACTTTACGTACATTATTTTTGAGAAAGGAATTTCTGATGTATATTTTTCACGGCCCTTTGCAAATCTTCCAGTGAGCCATCATTCACAATCACTTCATCGGCAAGATTTAACCTCTCTGAGCGAGAAATTTGAGCACTAATAATTGATTGAACTTGCTCTTTGGAGACACCATCTCTTTTGAGTGTTCTCTCAATTTGAATCTCGATTGGAACATCTATAACCAATACTTGAGAACAATAGTCCTTCTGATTGGTTTCCAGTAGCAAAGGAGAAACTAAAATTGTATAGGGGCTATTAGATGCTTCAAGTTCGTCTTTGATTTGATTGGCAATGGCCGGATGAAGTAAAGATTCCAACCATTCTTTTTCTTGATCTGATTGAAAGATAATTTCCCTTAGCTTGGCTCGGTCCAGCTCTTCGTCTTCATTAAGAATATCGTCTCCAAAGTGCTCTTGTATTTGAGCGAGGCAAGGCTTTCCTTTTTGCACAACCACTCTTGAAGCAAGATCAGCATCTACAATATCTATACCTAGAGCTTCAAAACTATCTGAGACTGCAGTTTTGCCGCTGCCTATTCCACCTGTTAACCCTATAATCATGAATTTGATATTACCAAAAGCTGCAAAAGATTACCCCTTAATTTAGAGTCTTCTCCAAAAATCTGATCGCAGCATTTGCAAAGATATCGTTCCTATCGCCTGCAATCATATGGGCTGCTTTATCTATCTCAATAAACTCAGCATGGTTGATAGTTGTAAGAAAATCATCTACTTCGTCTTGAGTGACGACATTACTCAATGCACCACGAATTAGAAGCGTTGGGACAGAGATGTCATTAGCATAGACTCTTTGTTTTTCTCTGTAAACAGACCTGTTGCCGGTTCTGGATTCAATAAATTTTGGGTCCCAATGCCAATAATATTTTCCATCACTTTTAAGCCTTAAATTCTTTTTTAACCCCGAAATATCTTTTGGCTTTTCTCTATGAGGAAGATAAGAAGATATAGCATTAGATGCCTCCTCTAAAGACTCAAAACCTTTAGAGCCTGAACTCATAAACTTAAGAATTTCATTGGAACCATCTTCATTAGGATAAATTCCAATATCAACCATCACCAAAGCATTGCAATAATCTTGATAGAGTTTGTCTCCCGCAGTGCTCAATGAGATCATGCCTCCTAGAGAAGCTCCAATCAGAGAAGCTGGTTTACCTATTTGCTTAATAATACTCAATAAATCCTCTCTATAGCTCTCTATTGCGTAATCACCCTCTTCACTCCAGTCACTGTCTCCATGGCCACGTAAGTCTATAGCCAGAGCATAAAATCCGGATTGTGAGAGTTTTTCAGCGGTTCCTCCCCAGGCATAACGAGTCTGACCTCCCCCATGAAGCAATATCACCAGAGGATCTGATGAATTGCCACAAGCAGTAGCCTCAATATTCAATCCAGAACTGACCTTAAATTTCATTTATTTATGTATTTGTAAAAAGAAAGGAGGAATTGTTCCATGTTTAGTGAGAAAATCTAGAAAAGTTTTCAATTTATGCAAAAAGCACCAAAAACCTTTCTTGAAAGAATTAAATATATAGGACCAAGTGTCATAGTAACTGGAAGTGTTGTGGGCAGTGGCTCTATAGTGATGACTCCATTATTAGGTGCTGCAGCTGGCTTCGTATTACTCTGGTGGTTGCTATTAAGCATGTGGAGTAAACCAATCATTCAAGCTGAAATAAGCCGTTATGTGGTTGTAACCAAGAAAACTTTTTTAGAAGCATTTGCTGATATGCCAGGCTTTAAGACAACCATTCAAGGGAAAACAACTTCCTGGTTAGTGTGGTTTATGTTCATAGGAGTCATACCTTCCATTGCTGGAATGGGTGGACTTGCAGGAGCGGTTGCAGAGGCTGGAAACTCTATGTTTCCTGTTTTTAGTGTAGAAATATGGGTAGCTATCTGTTGTTTTGGTACATGGCTGTTGCTTTACTATGGATCTTATAAAAGTTTAGAAAAAACTTTATTAGTTATGGTGTTGTTTTTTTCCTTTATGACCATGATTATTGCCATTGCAATGCAATTCACTGAATACCAGGTGAATGTTGAACAAATATCACAAGGGCTAACGTTCAAATTTCCAACCGAATACCTTCCTTTGGCATTAGCTGTTTTTGGGTTCACCGGTATTAGTTATGGAGAAATAATGGCTTATACCTATTGGTGTCTAGAAAAGGGATATGCAGATAATACAGGTAATGATATTGAAGAGACCAAGCATTGGATAAAAACTATGCAAACAGATGTGTGGGTCACTGTTGGTTTTATTACCTTGGGCACACTGCCCTTCTTTTTTCTAGGGGCAAGTGTATTAAATACAGTTACGGAATTACAAACTTCTTTAGCGACAGGCTCATTCTGGGACATAGATGTTATTAGTGCCTTGCAAAATATGTTTTCTCTCGTATTGGGTGGCTGGGCAAAATGGCTATTCATTGTTTTGGCTTTCTTTGTCTTATTCTCAACTCTATTATCAGGAACAGCTGCCTTTACTAGGACAATATCGGACTATCTGATATCAATGGGGTTGGTAAAAGAAAAAGAAGACACCAGAAAGAAACTGATTCAGATAGTTGCACTTGTCATACCTTTTTTATCTGGTCTATTTTATTTCATATTACCCAATCCTTTTACGCTATTACTAATAGCAGGAATTTGGGCCGCCATGGGCTTACCAATAGTTAATATTGGTGCGATTTATTTAATCAATAAACTAGATGTTGAGCTTCAACCTAAACCTATAACAAAGATCTTTCTCTGGGTTAGTTTAATTTTACAATTAACAATGGCTTTGCTTATTATTTATGACATGACAATAGGGTTTTAAGATGAAAGAAATGGAATTAGTAAAATGGCCTTTTTTAAAACAAACCTGGGGGATTGAGTTTGAAAGATCTGAAGGCTCCTACTTGTATACAAAAGATGGAAGAAAAATACTTGATGCAGCGGGTGGAGCCATTGTTAGCAATATTGGGTATGGAAGAGAAGAAGTAGCAGATACTATTGCTAAAGCAGTTAAAAACAATTCTTACATCTTGCCTCCCTTTTTGACACCTGAAAGAGAAGCATTATTAGATGAATTGAGAGAACACTGGCTTCCACCTCATCTAACAAGAATTCATTTATCTTCTGGAGGTTCTGAGGCTAATGAATCTGCAGTTAAACTTGCCATTCAATATCAGTCGAGTAGAGGGAAAGCAGAGAAAAATATTATTTTAACTAGAAACCTGTCCTATCATGGCACCACTTTAAATATGTCAGGAATTTCTGGTCACGTAGCAAGAAAAAGAGGACTAGAGAGTTATGTCCCTAAACCAACAACCATAGAAACCCCCTACCCTTTAAGATGTCCTATAGGAAGCTTTCATCCTGAAGCAAAAGAATATTATTTAGATAATCTGAGAAAAACCCTAAAAAAAATTGGACCTGAGAATATCGCTGCTCTGTTGATGGAGCCTATCAATGGATCTAGTGGTGGAGCCATCACTCCACCAGATGGTTATTGGATAGAAGCACAAGAAATACTTAGGGAAAATGATATCTTATTGATTGCTGACGAAGTGATGACTGGATTTGGCAGAGTGGGTAGTGACTTCGCAAGCAACCTTTACGGACTAGAGCCTGATATTCTTATTGCTGGTAAGGGAATGGGTGGTGGCTATGCCGCTATAGGTGGAACTTATAGTACTGATAAAATTGCAGATTCAATTCAGGCTGCGGGCTATGAAGTCATGTTCCATACTTTTGCTGCACTTCCACAATCCTGTGCTGCATCTGCAGAAGTCCTAAGAATTCTTAGAGAAGAAAATCTATGTGAAAGAGTGAATCCATTAGGAGATCAGATCTTACAGAAACTAAACTCAGAAATTGGCCAACATCCAAACATTGCTGAAATAAGAGGAAAGGGATTATTGATAGGAATAGAAATTGTTGAGGATAAGTCTAGCCTAACACCCTTTGATGAGAGCGAAAAAATTACCAGCCGTATTATGCAACAAGGTCTTGAAGAAGGTGTATTTCTCTATCCTGGAGGAACGGGAGAGTACAGAGATATTATATGTATTGGTCCTGCATTCACTATCGGAGACGATGAGGTTGATCTAATCGTGAAAGCAACTAAAGCAGCACTAACTACTGTTACTCAGAATTAATTCTCTGACTTATCTAGAGGGAGAGCAGTTCTTTTCCGTAAAGACTTTTTGCTGTAAATAAAATGGTGGAGCCTGTCGGGATCGAACCGACGACCTCATCCGTGCAAGGGATGCGCTCTCCCATCTGAGCTAAGGCCCCACTAAGGGATGGGTAGATTACCAAAAACTTTGAACTAAGAAAGTATTTTTTTTTATTTAGAAAGGATTAGCCATTTCAGCAATGGAATCATCAATTCTTTTAATGATATCTTTTTGATCGAGGTCCTTTGTAATTTTGTAGTGCGGATGGCTTAAAGTGGCCAGATCTTTAGCTACTTCTAGGGCTTTAGCCATTAATCCCTCAGGGTCAACAACCTCATCTAAATAACCAGCTGCAACTGAATCTGATATTGGATAAGCCTCAGCATTAAGTATTGCTCTGTACCAATGATTTTTTAAAATTCTAGATTTAGATATTTCTAGTATTGGAGTAGGAATAGACATGCCATTTCGTGTTTCATTAGCCTGAACAATGAAGTTACCAGTTGCACCTATTCTGTAGTCAGCACAACACAAAAGAAAAGCACCGAGAGCGATAGCATGACCACTAGAGGCAGCTATGACAGGTCTGGGAAAACTATAGATTCTTGAAAGAAGCTTAAATCCTGCGGTAGTCATTTCCACAGCAGCCTTAGGGTCTCCTCCTTGAATAGTTTTTAAATCAAATCCAGCAGAAAAAAGGCCAGGTTTTCCAGTGATTAAAAGGGATCCTGAGTCTTCAGGCACCTCATCAAGAAGAGAATGAATTGTATTGCTCATGTTTGCAGAGAAAACATTGGCCTTGCCATCATTCAAAGTAATAATTGATACTTCACCTTCCTTAGTTAATGTTGCTAATTGATCCGTCATAGATTTTCCTTTTAATTTATATTTGGTCATATAATCTTATAAGTAGTTCAATAACTCAAATACTTTATATATGAAATTATTCAAAAATCTCTCTAGATCCGTAAAAGGAAAAGTGGCCATTATTACGGGTGCTGGAAGTGGCATGGGAGAAGCTACTGCAAAAGTTTTTGCCGAAGAAGGGGTTAAAGTAGTCGCAACAGATGTCAATCTTGAAGCAGTCAAAAGAGTTTCTGATGAAATTAATACTAACGGGGGAGTTTGTCATGCTTTGCATTTGGATGTAACTGACAAGAGAGAAATTGAAGATTGTCTTGAGGAAAGTATAAAAAAATTTGGGTCTTTAGATTTTGTTATAAATAATGCAGGCATCTCCTCAGCAACTGCTCTTGAAGATGAAAACTATGAGAATTACTGGGACGATACTTTAAGCGTTGTACTCACTGGTCAAATTAAACTAATAAGAGCTGCTCTGCCTCATCTTCTAAAATCCAAAAATGCAAGAATAGTGAATATTTCATCAACGGAAGGTTTTGGTGCTTCTCCCTATCATAGTCCCTATACAGCCGCTAAACACGGCGTGATTGGATTAACACGATCTTTAGCTTTAGAGCTAGGACCTAAAGGCATCACAGTAAATTGTATTTGTCCCGGTCCAATCAATACAAACATGACTGCAGCTATTGATGAAAAAGATAAAGAAACTTATGCTCGAAGGAGAGTAGGTTTAAAACGATATGGTGAGCCAGAAGAAGTTGCACATGCAACTTTAAATTTATGCCTTCCTTCTTCTTCGTATATTAATGGAGTTTATCTTCCTGTAGATGGAGGTTTGTCTATTAGACGAGCTTAAATAAAACAAAATATATTTTAGGCATGAAAATGAATGAAGAGAGCAGAAGAAAAATAATTATCGATACTGATCCTGCCATGGGGACTAAGGGCGGCGATCCTGAAGATTGTTTTGCAATTATGCTGGCCATGAATTCACCTGAATTAGAAATCTTGGGAATTACAACTGTTCAGGGCAATGTTCCTGTTGAACGAGGCTTTAGTAATGCAAGTTATCTAGTTAAAGAATTAAATCAGTCAATTCCTGTTCATACGGGAAGACCCGGGACTTTTGATAAAGAGAGAAACAAAAAAAGAGAGTGGCTAGGTCAAAGAGAACAGATGGAACAACTCACACCGATAAGACCGCTTGAAGATGATGATAAAGGTGCGCCATTATTTATTGTCGAGACTTGTAAGGAAAATAGTAAAAACATAGAGCTGGTAACTATCGGACCACTAACGAATATTGCTCAAGCCTTAGAGATAGATCCAGAGCTATCGAAACATGTGAATAAAATTACTATGATGGGAGGCGCTGCTACCGTTCAAGGTAATGTGACTCCAGCAGCTGAATTTAATATCTGGGCAGATCCTGAATCAGCAGCAAATGTTTTTAAATCTGGTATTCCGATAAGAATGGTTCCTTTAGATGTTTGTCATAAAACTAGGTTTGGTCGAGAGCAGTTAAATACTATTAAAGAAAATGAGCATCCATTTTGTCAATTTGTTCAAGAGTCAGTTGATCCATGGCTGAAAATAAACCCAAATAAAAATATAGAGGATCAAGGGCTGCATTTATATGACTCACTAGCAATGGCACTCAGTTTATTTCCAGATCTTGCAGAATATAAAGATGCTTATGTAACGGTTGAAACTAAAGGAGAATTTACAGACGGAGAAACTGTCTGCGAATTTAATGAATCAATTATGGGGCAGATTTTTAAACCTCAACCCAATGCAGAGATAGCCTTGGATATAGACGTTAATGGCTTTAATAAAATATTTGAAGAAAGAGTTTTAAACTTTTTACTAAATTTATAAGCTACCAGAATCGCTTCTTTACAAGGTTCCTTTGAATTTTTCCAGTAGGTAGCCTTGGAAGCTCTTCACTCCAGAATTCAAATGTTTTGGGCTTTTTAAAACCTGACAACTTCTCATCTGACAACTTCACCAATTCTTTAAGCACTGTATCTTGATCTGCTCCTGATTCAAGATTGATAATGGCTTTTATTTCTTCTCCCCATTCTTCATTTGGTACACCTACACAACAAACCTCTGCAACCGCATTATGCATAAGGAGAACATTATCAATTTCTTGAGGGTAAATGTTAGTACCTCCAGAAATTATCGTATCTGCGCTTCTACCAGTTAGAAAATGATAACCATCTGAATCACAATAACCTATGTCTCCCATCGTAAAATAATCTCCCCAATAGGCTCCAGATGTCTTTTCTTCAGCTTTGTAATATTCAAATCTTCCTGTTGAGGGAGCGCTAAAATAAATAGTTCCTTCTTGCCCTAGTTCGACTTCATTAAATTGTTCATCAAGAATTTTGACTTCAGTTCCTTCATTAGCCTGACCTACACTTCCAGGTTTATTGAGCCATTCTTCAGGCTGAATAAAACAGCCTCCCCCTTCAGTGGCGGCGTAATACTCATATACGATTGGTCCCATCCAATCGATCATGGCTTTTTTAACTTCCACCGGGCAAGGTGCTGCTCCATGTAAGATCCATCGCATCGATGAAATATCATATTTAGATTTTATTTCTTCAGGAAGTCTAAGCACTCTGTGGAACATGGTGGCAACCATATGAGTATGAGTACATTTATACTCACTAATAAGCGATAGCATTTTCTCAGCATCCCATTTATCCATCAAATAAACTCCCACTCCTGCCATCAATGAGATGTTTATATTTAATCCTAAAGGCGCTGCATGATAAGCAGGACCTGGACAGATACTAAAGTCATTTACGAGATCAAATGAAGCAGTATCTAGGGTGAATTGTTCAGTCTTTGAAGGTGGAGGATTCTCTTTTCTAAAAACACCTTTCGGTCTACCCGTTGTGCCAGATGTATAAAGCATAGAACGTCCTGGTTCAGGAGTTTCAACATCAGCTCCATCATATTCTTGAATGGTTTCTAGGAATGGCATTGCCAAAGGATTCTCTCCATCGACTGACATTAAAATAACATCAGGTAAATTTTTACTTATCTCCTCGAAGAATTCTGAAAAAATTGCATCACAAAGAACTACTTTAGCCTCACAATTCTCTACGATGTAACACACCTCTTCTGCTGTGAGATGCCAATTGATTGGAGTAATTCGAAGCCCTACTCTTATTGGACCGAACAAACCTTCCAAGAATTCAGGTCTATTTTTGCATACGATCGCAACTGCATCACCGTTCTGCAAACCCTTTTCTTTTAGGAATTTTGCATAACGATTTGAGTTAGCATTTAATTCCATAAAAGTTCTTTCACCATACTCACTAACAATGGCTTTTTTATCAGGAATATTTTTTGCATGGAAAGCGATTCCCATGCCTAAGGCTAAATGTTCTTGTAAGGTTTCCATCTAATCGATTAGAGACTTTTGGTATTCACTCAAGATAGGTTTTTTGGGCCAAGTATATTTCTCCCTATCTTCGGCCTCTAAGATCAGTGGAAATTCATCTGCATTCCTAAAACTATTGGTCCAGTTTGTTGTGGAAATTAATTTATCTACGGCCTCTCTCCTTTGCTCAAGGACATCCTCACTGGTTAAGTGTTTTGGCATCATACAGATTAAAGAAGCCGCTCTGATTAAAGTGTTTGTTTCCTGATCAAGGCTTGTACCAGAATTACTGCAATGAATTGTTCTAGAATCCCAAAGCAACATATCACCAGGCTCCATATGACACATCACTGCCTTATCTGAAGAGAGCTTAGGATCGTCATTGGGAAAACGGAAGTGGTCAATCTCTAAGGGTAGTTTGGATAATCTTTCATGGTATTCATCTGGTAAATCCTTAAAGAATTTATGAGATCCCGGTATGATTACATTCCCTCCAATTTCTTTAGAAGTAGGTAATAAATTGACTAGACCTTGAATGCATTGCTTACCAGGCTTGGAGATAGGATGTTGATCGATATGGAACCAGGATTGTCCAGATTCAGTTTTCCAATCAGGGTTTATATTCCATGGTCTCCATAAAGATACTCCATCAAAACTTGTCAATAGATCATCAGATTCCCATATTTTTGCAAAAGCTTTTTTGACGTTGGGTATGCCCCTCAAATACCATTGAGATTCTGAATGTCCGATACCGTAACTAGGCATTATTCCTCCATGAGCGCAGGTTGGCCATCTATCATCTTCCCAAGTAGATGGATTATTCCTATCTATACCTGTATTGAGCTCCTCTAGATAGTCCCAAAGGAGATCCAATGTTTTTGCTGCTTCGCTCTCACTTAAAGCATTCTTAATAACAACATATCCATGCTCTTCAAGATATTCGATACTTTCATCGGAACCAGACTCTAGTCTCGGAACATGTTTGTACTCTATTTCTATATTAAATTCACTGCTCATAATTATCCCCTTAACTTTAGATTAGAATGTTTGGAACCAATTTTCAACTTCATCTTGGGTTGGCATTGATAAAGATGCACCCTTTTTTGTTGTTGAAAGCGCAGCTGCTTTATTGCCAAAAAGAGCTGCCTCATATAAATTTTCTGTTTCTAGATAATTACTAGCAAGAGCACCTATAAAACAATCTCCAGAACCCGTCGTATCTATTGCATGAACTTCATGACCGTTAATCAATTCACCTTTCTGGTCTTGGCAGACATAAACACCTTGAGATCCTAAAGTGATGATGGCTGATTGATGATTTTTCAGAGATAAACCTTTAATAGAAGAAATAATTGAGTCTATATTTCGGCTCTCTAAAGTCTCACCGCTTAAAGTCTCAAGTTCCGTTTCATTCATAACTAATAAATCTGTATTCTTTATTAATTCTTCACTAATTGTTACTGCAGGAGCAGTGTTTAAAATCCTAAAACAACTCCCTTTTGCTCTTATGAATAAATCTTCAATCTGCTCTGGTGGAACTTCGAGTTGAGAGAGCAATATATCGATATGGTTTAATGACTCTTTAGAAACTTGTCGTGATTCAACAAAAGCATTTGCACCAGAAACAACGATAATCTGATTCTCGACTATGTCTTCAAAAACATTAATGAAAGCCACTCCAGATTCACCTTCATGCGAATCAAGCATTTCAATATTAACACTCTCAGAAATTAAACTTTCTTGAAGTTGTTTTCCAAAAACATCATTGCCTACTTTGCCAATAAAAGAAACATCGGATCCTAGTCTTGAGGCTGCAACGGCCTGATTTGCTCCCTTACCTCCTTGAAAAGTTTCAAAACTATTTCCAAAAATGGTTTCTCCCTCACTAGGCTTATGATTGCTATAAATCACAAGGTCCATATTGATACTGCCAAATACAGCAAGTGGAGAAGACATAAAAATTAAGACAAATCAGAAGAAGATGAGAATTTTTCTACTAACTGGCAAGTCCTACTGACGAGATACTCAAGATCTTGTTCTCCAACACCAGCAATAGTTGTTAAGACTCTCCCATTCCAAGGATCCGTCCAGCTCTCAGGTATGAAACCTTTATCTAAGCCAATTAAGCCTCCGACTGTAGCTCCAGTGCAATCTGTATCCCAACCACAACAAATAGTTTCTCCTATGGCTTCATCAAAAGAATCTTGAAAGGAAAGAAATGCCCAGACTACAACTGCTAAATTATTTAAACTGTGAACAGGAGACATATCCCCATAATGATCATGCAATTCACTAGCGGGTTTATGTTTATTTTTAATACCAATCTGAACAGCCTCGTAAGCTTCAGAGTCTTTATCTATTAACTCTAGAGCGGACATTACAGCCTCTTCTCGACTAGAAGAGCAAGGAATAAGAGCACACAAAGCTGCTATGTAAGCTGAAGCCTCAACTGCACAAGCTCTATGAGATAAGATAGCATCTCTTCTTGCGAGATCTGCAGCAAGCTTTGGCTTCCCAGGTAAAACCCAACCATACATATCTATTCGTATTTGAGCGCCTATCCAATCGTTATACTCTCCATCATTTATTTCATCCCAATCAAAACTGCGTGGTCCGCCAAACTGATAAGCCATATTAGATTTTTCGATGAGCTTAAGATAAGAATCTCGTTCAGCTGTGAAGGTTGCACCAACTGGCAATAAGCTTATCCATGATCTGGCGACATCATCTGTAGTCAGATCTAATCCATATTGTTCCATCATCATTAATGCTAAAACTAAATAGGTTATATCATCATCTGCCTCAGCTTTATCCATCATTCCTAAGCAGCACTTTTTATTAGCACCCCTTAACATTTCATGGTCCATATATTTGACATAATCTCTCAATGGCAAAGAGCCTGAATCTTTTAAAAAACTATGCAGGCCTTCTGGACCTTCACGCATTGAAATCATCTCTACAGGTTTACCCAGCAGACAACCAGATATTCTTCCCTGCCAAGCCGCTCTAATTCTCTCTTCATTCGTCATAATTTTTCCTCGTCAATCTAAAACTTCTTCTTCTAATTCCTCAACAATCATCTCGTCTTCAAACATTAAAGTAGTAATATCTTTCATCCTATCCACATAGAGTTTACCTATTAAATGGTCTAGTTCATGCTGAAATACAGTAGCTAAAAAATCTTCAACCTCTATATATACAGACTCCGCATTTTCATCTAAATAGTCAACTCTTATACTTCTTGGTCTTTCGACAAACCCTCTCAACCCAGGGACACTTAAGCACCCTTCCCAAAATCCCTGTTCATTCTCATCAAGTACACTAATCTTTGGATTGAAAATAACGAACGATTCACTATCTTCCATATCAGGATATCTATCCGATTCCTCAGAAAGCTTGATAATAGCCAGCTGCTTGGATATGCCAATCTGAGGCGCCGCTAAGCCTATCCCTCCTGCCGCAGCCAAAGAGTCCCACATATCTTCTAATAAGATTTTAGTTTCAGGACTGATTATCTCTTCTATAGAAAAGTCATCAGCCACTCTTCTTAGAAGTGGATTACCCATTTTTAATATTTTTCTTTCAGTCATAAAGTTTGTGGACATAGACTACCTGAGAATAAATCTCATTAGTCTTTTAATTATAGAATTATGTTACTTTTTTTTTATGGATAATCCAAAAATAGTACAAAAATTCCCTTACAAGATTTCTGCAGAATCAGAAAAAAGTTATTTCTGGTGTAGCTGCGGGCAAAGCTCGAAGCAACCTTTTTGCGATGGATCTCATGAAGGCACTAATTTCTTACCGCAGAAAGTTAAACTAGAAGAGGCTAAAGATGTCTTCTTTTGTGGCTGTAAAATGAGTAAGAACGGCGCATTTTGTGATGGCACGCACAAAGACCTCTAGCTAATCAGGATCGGCTATCTTAAGAAGCTGTTTACCTTTATTTAGTCCTGTGTAGAGTCTTAATAAAGTATTGGGGGCATTTTCAATACCTTCTTGTATATCTTCTTGATAGACAATCTTGCCTTCTTGAACCCATTGCATTAATTCGCCAATCGCCTGAGGAAATCTATCCATATAATCAAGAACAATAAATCCTTCCATCCTGGCTCTTTGAATAATCAATGACGTGTAATTAGAAGGCCCCGGAGCTGGTGTCTCATTGTTGTAACCTGAAATTGCTCCGCATATCGCAATTCTTGCACTTTGATTAATATTTATAAGGGCAGTATTCAAAAATTCTCCACCTACGTTATCAAATATTACATCAATACCTTCAGGGCATAATTCGGGGATGACTTCTGCCATGTTTGCAGCCTTATAGTCTATAGCTGCATCTATCTTGGCCTCTTCAGTTAACCATCTGCATTTCTCTGTTCCACCCGCAACACCAATTACTCGACAACCTTTTAATTTTGCTATTTGAGCTGCAATAGATCCGGTCGATCCTGCTGCTCCTGAGACTAGAACTGTGTCACCCTCTTTCGCTTGGCCTACATCCAATAAACCAAAGTAAGCTGTTAAACCAGTAATACCAAAAACACTCAGTGGAGCTGTAAGAGAAGCGCCTTCAGGAATAATAGTGGCATTTAAGATTCCTTTTCCGTCAGATATTGCATATTCTTGCCAACCAAAGGTCCCTTGGACCTTATCACCTACTTTAAATTCAGGATTATTAGATTCTATAACTTGTCCAACAGACCCAGCCCGCATGACTTCTCCAATGCCTACTGGAGGTACGTAACTTTTTCTGTCTTCCATCCATCCTCTTTGAGCCGGATCAAAACTAAGATATAAGTTCTTGATCAAGAACTCTCCATCATCAATATCTCTCACTTCCTCTTCAGCAAAAGAGAAATTATGCTCTCCGACCATACCAACTGGTCTAGAGGCTAAGGTCCATTTTCTATTTTTAAGATTTTTCATAATTTATTTTGGATATCTAATCATTGGATGGGCTGGAGGAGAATCATCAAATTCGACTCGTCCCATGGTTTCAAATCCATGTCTTTCATAAAGCGACATATTCAATGGGTTTGAAGACTCTAGGTAAGCTATTTTTCCTTGCTCATCAATAGTTTTTAAAGCCTCTTTAAGAATAAAAGAACCTAGACCTTGTCCTTGCTTAGAGGGATCAAGGGCTATAAATGCCAAATACCAATGATCTTCTTCTGGATGATACTTTCCAAGTTCATCGAAGAATTTCAACACATTCTCTACTCTTGCTTCTGGGATATCTGAAAATGTAGGAACAAGAACTTCGGGTCCTAAGTGCACGCCCGGTGGATGCCAGAGTGATGCTCCATAAAAGTTTTCATCTGCGAATACACCGTCAGCTCCAAAAGAAGGTTTTGAAAATTCATCCATCCAAACATCAAAACTTCTCAAGTACTTGATAGGATCAGGAAAAATCCACCGTATTAGAGGATCTGCAGTAAAGCCTAGTGTAAGAGCGCTTTTAACTTCATCAGCTTTTGAGCTATCTACATTGATAATTTTTGGTGTTTCCATAATCCCCTCCAGGAGTTTAACTAGTACTTACAATGAGTGTATAGAATAAGACAATGGCTATCCATCCAATCCAGAATCCTCGAGCCAATTTTCTTAAAATAGAGAATTCGGACCATTGATCATCATCCCGTTCTTTAGGTTTACTAATGAAGTCATAAATAATGGCAATCCAAAAAAATATAAACAGACTATATAAAATTATTGAATACACTTTTTACAGATTATTTAATCTACACAACTTCCGGTTTGCTTATCAAGCTCTAAAGCTTCTACCATCGCATAATAGACATCAGTATTATCTAAAGTTCCTGTAAAATTTTCAGAACCTGGACCATAAGCATATACGGGTACCGGGACTCCTGTGTGAGAACCATATCCAATGCCAGTATTAAAAGAAAATTTAACTTCAGGAGCCGTGTAATCAGCCGGAGCAGCTGGTTCTATTAAAAGGCCCCCTGTTTCATGATCTGCAGTGACAATTACCAAAGTATCCTGACTTTGTATTGCATAATCCAAAGCGTTTTGAACAGCTTCATCAAAATCTTGCATCTCACGCTTGAGGTAATTTATATTATTAGCATGACCAGCCCAATCAACCTGTGACCCTTCCACCATGACAAAGAAACCTTTACAGCCCATCTCTTGAAATTTTAATGATCTATTAATTGCAAAATCTAACATTTCACTCGATGTTGGCTCAAAAGAATGATTGTCAGGTTTTTCTATATCTCTTAAGTGTTCATCAGCAAAAAGACCTATTACTTTATCTCTGTTGTTTAGGGCAAAACCGCTCAATTCTCTCTTTTGTGTTAAGAGTGTATGTTTTGATTTAACTTCTTTAAGTAAATCTAGACCATCTTCTCTTTTTCCACCCATCTCTTCAGGTAAAAAGAAATGCCTTCCCCCACCTAATATTGTCATCACATTTGATTCCATCATGTCCTTACTGATTTCATCAGTTTTCCATCTTAAGTCTACATGAGATGCAAAAGCAGCCGGAGTAGCGTGAGTTATTTCTGAAGTTGAAATCAAAGAACTCACATAACCATATTCATGTATTCGTTCAGTCAAATTTTCAAGAATCTTGTTATCTTTATCTAATCCCAATGCACCATTATTTGTCTTTCTTCCAGTGCTATAAGCAGTAGCAGAAGAAGCAGAATCAGTAACTATGGCATTTTCAGAGTGAGTTAATACGATTCCAGAAATTGGAAATTTATCAACCGATAACCTTTCATTTGGACCACCTTTTAAAAGTCTGTAGGAAGAGATTTGACTAATACTCATCCCATCACCTATTAATAGAATAATATTTTTCGCTTTATTATTTACTGGAACTAATTCTTTTTGGGTTAATGCTTTGCCTTCAGGAAGTGTTTCAAGAAACATGTCCTTATCCGCAATTGAGCCTTCTGGAATAGGTATAGCATTAATCAAGGCTTGCATACCTAATGATTCAAGAGTTTTATAACCTGCGAAAGCTCCTAAACTAAATGCTATAACAATAATTAAAATATACCTTTTTAAGAAGTTGAAAATAGTACTCATAATCTAAACCTTTATTTAATATTTTTATAATTTTTTAAAGCCTTCCAGGCCATCTTTTGAAGCGTGTCTTGTGTTTCCTGATCTAATCCATAATCATATGAATTGCCAATAGGTGATACATTATATACGGAAGAATATATAACTGATGCCATTAGATATGTGCCTGCTTTACTTGGATGTCTCTTGTCTAATGTGAAAAGATCAATAGCAGGATATTCTTCTTGGGAGAGCTGAAAAGCCAAACCAACCGGGAAAACCATCGCTTTATTCCTATTAGCCGCTGATATATAAGATGCTGCAAGCCCATCTATCATCTCAGGTTTGTCTTTATAAGCCCAAGTCATTAATAAGGATGGTTCGACCCCATTATCTCTGAGAGTTTTACTATGGGCATCGACGTAAAAGTTAAATAGCTCCTTTCTGTCTTCATGAATTGGGCATTGGCTACAATCCATCATGATGGCAAGATCATATTTTTCAGGATCATATTTTTTGTATTTATTTTTTGAGGTTATTGAGAAGGATCCTATCCTCTCGTTAGTGACATATGATTCAACATCATGCCATTCCAGAGAAGAACTGTTGATCGTAATATTCCTAAATCGATGGCCTTTGCCTAGTGATTCATTGGCTCTGACCATGCCCAATAAAGGCTTATGAACTCCATTATTGTAGTAAAAAAAACTATTTCCAATAAAAAGGATAGATTTAGGATTTTCTACTTCAGGACTATTTAAAAGAGGAACAGTTTCACTAAATACCTGTTCAGTAGAAAGAAAGAAAATAGAGCAAAAAAGTGCGCCTAATTGATTAATATTTACTTGCATCTTCTGCATAGAATAGCAAAGATAGTGCAGAGGGAGAAAGACAATGGAAAAAATAGATACAGGAACAGATCACCTGATTTTTGAAAAAGAGAATGGTATTGCAGTATTGACAATGAATCGTCCGGAAGCACGTAATGCAATGTCAGGAGAAATGAACGAAGCTATGAGAAATATCCTTGCTGAGGTAGAACTTGATTCAGACATAAGATGTGTAGTTCTCACTGGAGCGGGTAAAGGGTTTTGTGCTGGAGGAGATGTAAAAGGTATGGCCTCATCGGGAGATGGGACAGTGGGAGAGAATACTATTGATGCAGCTATACATAGACAGCGTGTTCATCAAAGAGCTACGGCAGGAAAACTCTTTAAGATGCCTAAACCAACAATCGCAGCACTTCCTGGAGCTGCAGCGGGTGCTGGTTTATCTTACGCACTAGCATGTGATCTTAGAGTTATGGCCAGTAATGCCATCATGACAACAGCATTTGCAAAAGTGGGATTCTCAGGAGACTATGGTGGTAGCTATTTCATGACACAGCTCATTGGATCAGCCAAAGCTAGAGAATTGTATTTTCTTTCAGATAGAGTAACTGCAGATGAAGCCTTGAATCTTGGATTAACAAATTGGGTTTGCGAACCGGATGAACTGATGGATAAAACAATGGAAATTGCTAATAAGCTTGCCAGTGGACCTTCAGTTGCTTATCGGTATATGAAAGAAAATCTCAATCGTGCAATGAATGGTGAGGTAGATGATTGCTTAGATCTTGAAGCTACACATCACATTCATTGTGGACAGACAGAAGATCATAGAAATGCGACTAAGGCATTTGTTGAAAAGAAAGAACCAGTGTTCAATGGGAAATAAATAAAGGGGAAAGTTGTGGAAAATAAAATTAAAAATAATTTAAAGATTGATAAAAGAATAAGAGCAGTTTTTGGAGAGGTAGAGTTAGGCTCTGTTACCTCTAGCCCAGCTAATACAAGAGAAGGTATATTGGCTGAGCAAGATACAGATGCAGCAAAAGAAGGTCGTGCTGTGATGGAAATGGTTAATAATTCGCCTCACTATAAGGAGGTCGTTCCTGAAACTGGTCTTGTTACTTGTACAAAAGAATTCACTTCAGACCCAGACGGCAACACAATCAAAATTCAATACATACGTCCAGATACAGAAGAGGAACTACCCTGCGTTTACTACATACATGGTGGTGGCATGATGGTCAGTTCGTGTTTTGATGAACTTTATGCAGCTTGGGGAAGATGTATTGCAAGACAAGGGGTTGCTGTAGCTATGGTAGATTTTAGAAATGCCATGTGGGCTTCGTCTGCTCCAGAAGTGGAGCCTTATCCTGCAGGACTAAATGATTGCGTTTCCGGACTTAAGTGGGTACACGCCAATGCAAAAGAATTAAATATTGATAATAGTAAAATAATTGTCGCCGGAGAAAGTGGTGGAGGAAATCTCACCATAGCGACAAGTTTAAAACTCAAACAAGATGGTGATATAGGATTAATTAAAGGGCTTTATGCATTATGTCCTTACATTGCAGGCCAATGGCCACTGCCAGAGAATCCTTCATCCGAAGAAAATGAAGGTATTTTATTAACTCTACATAGTGAACATGAATACTCACATGGAGCTATCATTTATGGCGTCGATGCTTTTATAAATAAAGATCCACTGGCATGGCCTAGTTTTGCAACAGAAGATGATGTAAAGGGGTTACCTAAAACTTACATCATTGTTAACGAGCTTGACCCTTTACGAGATGAAGGCATCAACTTCTACAGGTTGCTTAGAGAAGCAGATGTAGATGCACAGTGTCGACAAGTCATGGGATCCGTCCATGGAACTGAGATATTCCTAGGTTGTCCTGAAGTTAGTGATGAGACAGCATTGTCCATAGCTAATTTTGTAAGTAATTAGAAGTCACTATGAAAAAGCTATCAGCATTAATTGTAGTCTCTTTATTTTCTTTAAACATTTATATGCATGGAAGCGTTAATTCATTTAAATCAGGACAGGATAGGTCTATTGAATTTCCGGATACTGAAAATTACCTAACAATAACCTCTGATCTTCATACTCATTCTGTTTTCTCTGATGGGCATGTCTGGCCAAATATAAGAGTGGCAGAAGCAATGAAAGATAAATTAGACGCAATAGCCATCACGGAGCATCTAGAGTATCAACCACATATAAGATATATACCGAATAAAAATAGAAATATAGCTTTCTTAGAAGCCAAGAAAGCAGCAGATGAAAGTGATTTAATAGTTATAGCGGGAAGCGAGATAACGCGTGAAATGCCTCCCGGTCATTTAAATGCTGTGTTTATAAAAGATGCAAATACTCTATTCAATATTGATGAGAGTTTGCTACCGGAAGCCCGAAGAAGAATGAGTGAGGCAGTAAATATTGAAGATCTAAGTGATGAAGAATTAGAAGTTGCAGACCAATATGCTCTTGGTAACTTATATTCTCCCTTTGAAGCTTTAGAAGAAGCTAAAAGACAAGGTGCTTTTATTTTCTGGAATCATCCTATGTGGGGTTCACAAGCAAATGATGGTGTTTCTAGACTTACTGAGATGCATAAACAGATGATTGCCAAAGATCTTATTCATGGTATTGAAGTCGTTAATACTAATGAATACTCTGAAGAAGCCCTGCAAATCGCTTTAGATAATAACCTTGCAATCATTGGTACTTCAGACGTTCATGAGCTTATCGAATGGGACTACGATTCAAGTAAAAATGAGCATAGGCCGGTTACATTGATTCTTTCAGAAGAAAGAAACCAAAACTCAATTAAAGAAGCACTTTTAGACAGACGAACAATAGTTTTCTATAAAAACAAACTTATTGGAAAAGAAGAAAACCTAGTCCCTCTATTAGATTCAATCTTAGGTTTTAAATCTCAGGGCTACAGAGGAGATACATCCATATTAAGAGTTGAGATATCTAATAACTCCTCATCTGATATGACTTTAAAAAATCTGTCAGCCTATAACTTTTCCCGATCTGATGATTACATCTTTATTCCAAAGAATGAAACGAAAACTATCATGGTCAAGACTCTCGAGGTTATTAAAGCAATAAAGTTAAAGTTTGAAGTTTTAAATGCAATTACAGCACCTAAAAAACATGCCGTTGTTGAAGCTACGATAGAGCTTTAAAGGGATCCTTTTTCTTTTAGGTGAGTAATCAATTGCTTATCGTGGGTTGTAACGGCTGAAAACCCTTCTCTCAAGGCTGGTTTCCACCTTGGATTAGACGATCCTAAGACCTCGTCACCCATTATAGTGACTCTTTGAATAATTCTTTCACCTACAAAATCATTAACCACATAATGTTGAGTGCTTCTGTTATCCCACATAGCAATGGTCCCTTCTGTCCAATGATATCTAACAGTAAACTGAGGCTTAGTAACCCATTTAGTTAAGTAAGAGAGCAACATATCACTCTCTTCAACATTCATTTCTACTATTCTTCTAGTGAAATGCTCATTTACGTATAAAACTTTCTTACCTGAAATGGGATGTAATCTCACTACTGGATGGATTGCTGTTTTCTCGGGTTTTCCGTGAGGTCTCGCGTCATGCAATGCCGTTATCCCCTCACATAAATCTTTTATTGGGTCAGATAAGGCTTCATAAGCAGCATTTAAATTACTCCACATGGTATCGCCGCCCAATTCAGGACACTTCACCATATGAAGTACAGACATAATTGCTGGAGAATCTTGAAAGGTTATATCAGTATGCCATTCATCAGCTATTCCTCCAGAACTAGCAGCGAGTTCAAAAATTTTTGGATGGGTTACTGTCTTATTCTTAAGATTAGGATGCCCTTCTAATTCACCAAACTTTGCTCCGTAATCTACATGCTCATCCTGACTTATATTTTGACCTGGAAAAAATATTACCTTGTGTTCAGTTAAGAGAGATTTAATTTCTTCTACCTGAAGATCAGTTACTTTTGCGAGATCAACATTTGTAATCTCAGCACCTAATGCTGTAGAAATCTGCTTTACTTTCATATTCATGAATTAGGACTCAATGTGAAATAGTTTATTGTAGATTTTCCATTCACCATCTTTCTTTAAGAATGAAAGTGTATCTAAGTAAACATTACCTATATATCCATCCCTGACTCTCACGCATGCTGTAGAGCCTGCTAATTCACAGGATAATATCTCCAACAATACTTCCTCTCCCTTATCTTTAGGCGAAGGTTGTTGAGATTCAACAAAACTCGCGAAATCATCCAGACTCATTTCGGCCAATCCTGACCCAATGTATCCTGTAATCATTGCATTAGGAAAAAAGGCCTCTCTAACCTTTGCTGGGTCTGATTCATACATGCTATCGAAGTATAGCTGAACACCCCGTTCTATCTTTTGTTTATCGTCCGCCAAAGTAAGCCTCCTTGATATAGGTTACTGGATTCCATCTTAATTTTTCAGGAATATATTCTGCCCCTGGCATTCCTCGCTCTATCATGAAAGGTTTTAATGCCTCTATTGCTTTAGCTTCATCATAGTGACAAATTTTTGGATACATATGATGCATGGTGTGAATTTGCATAGAGTGATTCATAAATCTTGGCATCCTATTTGTCCAAAACCTAGTATCTTTATAACGTCCTTTATCAAGGCCAGAATGAGGAAAATAAGAAAAGACAATTCCTAGGTAAGATGTTGCAACACGCTTAGGTATCCACCAAAGTAGAAGAGTTTCAATTGGATAAAGGACTGCAAGGATTATCTGCGCAAAGTAAAAAAGAAAAACCCACGAACCTCCTTTTTCTAGAGCGGCTTCAAACTTTGGGTCATTTTCTTGATGTTTTTCTATAGCTTTCATAGCTGGGCCATCATCGTTATAACCAACGTTTACATTGACTGCTGCATCCCACCAATTTTTTGCATGACCATGAAAAAAATCAGGATCAAGGTCTGAATCATTGGTATAGGCATGATGTTTCAGATGAGTAGCCTTCAAAATGTCATGTGACTGAGCAAGAGGAATTACACTGATCTGACCAACCCAATAATCTAACCACTGAAGATTCTTTTTACCTCCAGACAAATGACCATGCTGACCGGCGTGTGAAGGTAAATAAGCATTACATGCGGTAAATAAAGCAATAAGGAAGCCTGCATATAATGGAATAGTACCAATGATTACTAGTGCCCAAGTGGCAATCCATAAAGAAAATTGGCCAAGCCCAATGGCAATCATCTCCCATTCAACTCTGCCCATGAAAGATTTAGCAATCTTTCTTTCTGCA